>Ga0131853_10003562_pt1 | contig 27888 bp, 31 predicted proteins | sample TergutLab28metaG_FD_92764 | JGI IMG/M metagenome (GOLD analysis project Ga0131853, IMG submission 92764) | Labiotermes labralis P1 segment gut microbial communities from Petit-Saut dam, French Guiana - Lab288 P1 (version 2) (version 2) | ecosystem: Host-associated > Arthropoda: Insects >...
CCCCAAAAAACTATTTTTTACGTAAAAAAAAAGGAGAATGGTTCGCCCCCCCCCCCCCCCCTATTCTGTATAATAATTCCTGTAGAATAAATCAGGGAGGGATATTATGACAACAATGCGAAGACTTTGCTTTGCCGCCATCTTACTATTGGCCGCCTTTTTATTGGCCACTTGCGGCTCTGCACCCGAAGCCGCAGCAGAACACGACAGCGAGCTACTGGCAGCATTAGCGGAAATGCAAGCACAAATTGACGCACTACAAACAGAGCTGGATGCCCAAGACGATGTTGCTGACGTTGCTATGGAAGAGGCTGTTGCAGAGGTTGCGGAAGATACGGCAACCCCAGTTCCGGAAGCATCAGTAGCATCAGAGTTGGAAGGTGTATGGGATGGCTTTAGAAGCGGCAATCTTCGGACTATTGACATCGAAGGTTATGGCGAGGCCAGGCAAAATACAATCGAATTTCGTGGAAACAGGTTTTACACAACGCAATACTTGGGCAGAGCTTTAACAGGCGGCGACGGACGTGGGTGGCACAATTGGATTTGGGGGGACAATAGGCAATTGTACGCTGATTGGAGCGGTGCAATTGTAGCGGCGGACAGACCTCGATATAATATTCGAGAGCTATTCGAAAATACATCTGTCGACAGCCGCCGTGGAAGCTTCGAAGCAGTAAACAACAGCATCCATTTCTGGCGTTTCACTACTTCGGGTACATTTTCGGTTTCCGGAAATATTCTGGAATTGTTTTTTGATGATGGCGATATTGAAGTGATGGAATTTCAAGCAACGGCAAATACAATAACTTTTAGGCGATCCATAGGCCGTATGACCGAGGAAACTATCTTCCATCGCCGATAAGTATAATCCCGTCATCCTGAGCACAGCGAAGGATCTTCATTCCGGCGGCGCAAGATCCTTCACTTCGTTCAGGACGACAGCACGTAGGGGCGGCTCTATGCCGCCCGGGGTCTCCTGCAAGATGATGTTAAAGATCAGTAACCGCGAATAGCGCGAATGAGCGCGAATAAGATCAAAAGCAATAAATCTTTTATTCGCGTATATTCGCGCTATTCGCGGTTAAATGGTTTTTGGTTTTAATAATAAGGGGATTCCGGGTCAAGCCCGGAATGACGGGTTGTGATGGACTGTCATCCTGAGCACAGCGAAGGATCTTCATTCTAGCGGCACAAGATCCTTCGCTGCGCTCAGGATGACAAAACGCAGGGGCGGCCTTTGGCCGCCCCTGCGCAATTTATCCGTCCTATTTATCCTTCTTACCCCTATCCTCAACCACTTCGCCCTTAGGCGGCGGCGTCATCACCGGCGACCTTACCCCCGCAATGTCCGATTTGCGAACCCAAACCTTCACGCCCCGATCTTGCCCAAATTCTACCAGGAAACAATCCGTGCCTTCGCCCACAATCTTGCCAAAAAACCCGCTGGTGGTGATAACATTATCACCCGTGCGCAAATTCGACTGCATCTCCTTTGTGGCCTTGGCCTGCCTGCGCTGTGGCCGCATTATCAAAAAATACACCACAGCAAACATCAATATAAACGGGAAGAATGTAACCAGCATTGCGCCAAAACCGCCCGGCTGCTCTGCTTCCGCAGCAGGCGCGCCCGCAGGAGCCGCTGTGCCGTCACCCGCCGGCTGTTGTGCCACTGCCTGCTGCCCAACACCCGGCCCGGCAACAATCTCCTCGCCAATACCAATGGTGCCGCCACCGCCGCCAGCAGGCATACACGCCGCCAAACCAAGCACAATAACCAAACCAAATATCAACCAAATAAATTTCTTCATCAAAAGCACCTCTTCATCAAATAGTAATCATTGCCATCTCGACAATAATATCATAATATCACAAGGTTTGTCAATTACAAATTCCGCACCTTAAATTCCTTCTCGGTCTCGCGCCGCGCATCGCGCTTTGCTATGTCATGCCGCTTGTCGTAAAGCTTCTTGCCCTTTGCCAACCCAATATCCACCTTCACGAAGGGGCCAGAAAAATACACCTTCAGCGGTATGCATGTATAGCCATCCCGCGTCACCGCTCCCGTCAGCCTATTTATTTCGCGGCGATGCAAAAGCAAGCGGCGGCGGCGGGTTGGGTCTTTTTTGTCCCGCTCCACCGTTGCATGGTCATAATGACTAATGTGCATATTAACCACAAAGGCCTGCCTATCCTTAAACTCCACATGGCAGTCCACCAGGCTGCATCGCCCGGCCCGCAGGGACTTCACCTCCATGCCCATTAGCTCTATGCCCGCCTGAAAGGTCTCTTCAATAAAATAATCATGCCGCGCCTTGCGGTTCTGCGCTATCAGCTTATATCTGCGTTCTTTTTCCAAGATTCGTCAACTCCTTGTATATGCATGTTGCAATAATATCACAAAAACTGTATACTGTAAAGAGGAAGGGGTGAAAAGCATGTTTAAAAAATCCAAAAAATCCTATCTCTCGTCCATAGACCGGGTGCGCCGCAACTATCTGCGCTTTAAAATCATATCGCTCTCCATAATTGCCCTACTGGTCATAGGTCTCACCACCCTTATTTATCAAAACTACGACTATCTGCTTTTTAAAAACCTAATAGCCCACCACTATATCCACACAGACACATTGGACGAGCTTTTCGCAACCCACGGCATCACCCCCGATAGCTATATTCGCAATTTTGATAATCTCGTAATATCCATAGTAACCCAGCAAATTCGCGGCGTAGACGGCGATGTGTATACCTATCAATACACCCCGGAAATGCGCCAGCGGCAAATAGAGCATGTGCGCACCCGTGCCGCCACCGCCGAATTTTTCGAAATAGCCCCCGGAGTGGGTTATCTCTTCCTTCCCAATATCTCGCCCTATGTACGCGATTTTGTGCTGGACAATCAAGATGAAATCAACCAATTTAACAACCTAATACTAGATTTGCGCAGCAATGGCGGCGGCGTGCTGGACGACTTCCAGGCCATTGCAGACCTATTTCTGGAACGAGGTGATACCGTAGGTTTCGAGGCCGCCCGCTGGCATCTTTTTGGCTGGAATGTCTTTGGCAACCAGCGCAACTCCCGCGGCGCCAGGTTCTTCGACTTCGACCAAATAATAATCATACAAAACGAGCGAACCGCCAGTGCCGCCGAAGGCCTAATAATGGCTCTAAAAGACAATCTTGACAATGTGACAACCATTGGCGCATTAACATACGGCAAAGGCATTGGTCAGGCCACCCTGCCTCTGCGCGGCGGCTTTGCGGTGCGCGCCACCGTAATTTTGATACAAACCCCAACAGGCCAAACCGTGCATGGCATAGGTATTACGCCGGATATAGAATACGAAACCTATGGCGACGATATTATAGACTTCGCCGTGAATTTAATAACAGAAGGAGCATAAAATGTACAATCTAAAAGTAGACTGCCACACCCACACAATCCACACAGGCCACGCCTATTCCACCCTAGCAGAAAATGTGATGATTGCAGCCGAAAAAGGGCTGGAGGCCATAGCAATAACCGACCATTTCGGCCTGCAACTATCCTGGATAACCCCTGAACGCATGTATAATCTGGAAAACCATCTAAAGCCCGAAAGTTTGCCAAAATTCATGCGCGGTGTGCGCATTTTTACAGGCGTAGAAATCGATATAATCAGCATGGACGGCACATTGGCCGGCAACGAAATGCCCCTGTCGTTTTTCCGCTATCCCGACTACAAAACCTATGCCGATTATATTTTGGGCACAAAAGACGTCGTCATTGCCTCGCTGCACTATTTCAAGGGCTCACGAGGCAAAAGCATAGCCGAAAACACCCAAATGTACATCAATGTGCTATCGCAAAAGAATGTCGATATACTAGGCCATCCCACCCGCAACGGCATGGATTTTGACTGGCCTGCCATCGTAGAAGCCGCCAAAGCCCATGGCAAGATGATAGAAATAAACAACGAAACCCTGCGCTCCCGCCCGCATCAAACTGATGTAAACCGCCAGCTGGCAGAGCTTTGCGCCAAGGCCGGTGTCTCTATATGCGTGGGTTCCGATGCCCACATCTGCTTTAATGTAGGCGAATTTGCCCTAACAGAGCAAATGCTGGCAGAAATGGACTTCCCCGAGGAACTGATAGCTACACGCAGCCTGGACGCCTTCGAAACCGCCCTGGCCCGCTCTAGAGGGTTAGGACATGTTGACACTAAGAACCAGTAGCCAAATACAGGCGAGCACAGCTCGCCCCTACAGAGTGTACATTATAACCCTTTAAACCTCGTACTTCTGAGGCATCGTAGGGGCGAGCTGTGCTCGCCCGAATATCTTACAGACGTATCACCAAGGGTGGCAGAAGAAAAAAGGAGGGAATGAGGCATGACGAAAATACACACAACAAAGTCGTGTGATACATTAGCGCCCACACCCCCTAACCCAATGACCCGCGAAGATGCCTTCATCCTATGGCTTGCTTCGCTGGGCCTACACAAATCCTGGGAAGCCTTGCATCAACACGGCTCGGCAGAGGCAGTTTTTCGCAATGCTGCCGAAGCCAAGGCCGCCGACCACGCTAACCCAGACTATCTATCAGAACTGGTAAACCGCACCTGCACAGCACTGGCGGATTGTAACGCCCGCTTTATTTCCTACAAACACAAGGACTACCCAAAACGACTACAATCCATACCCAATGCCCCTCTAGCCCTCTTCGCCAAGGGTCAACTGCCAAATTCTACCACCCCTGCCGTTGCCATCATCGGCACGCGCAACAATACCGTATACGGCGGCAAAGTGGCAGAAACCCTAGCCAAAGAGCTTTCGGCAGCGGGCGCTGTAGTCATCAGCGGCATGGCCCGCGGGCTAGACGCCCGCGCCCACGAAGCCGCACTAGCAGCGGACGGCCAAACCTGTGCCATCCTACCCAGCGGCATAGACATCTGCTATCCCGCAGAAAATTCGCGGCTCTATTACCAAATCGCAGAAAAAGGCAGCCTGCTAACAGAATTCCTGCCCGGCTTTAAACCCCAGCGTTGGTCCTTCCCCGCCAGAAACCGCATAATAGCAGGCATGGCAGATATACTTGTTGTGGTAGAAGCCGAAATAAAAAGCGGCACAGCAAGCACCGTAGACCACGCGCTGGCCCAAGGCAAAGAGGTCTTCGCTGTGCCCGGCAAAATAACCGACAAAAAAAGCAGCGGTACAAACGAACTAATAAAACAGGGCGCGCATATTTTAACAACCCCCGCCGATATTCTTTTAGCTCTAAAAATCAACCATTCCGACACGCCAGAGGTCACTCCCAAAAAAATTCCCCTTGCATCTGACGAAACTTTAGTGTATGATTGTCTAAATTACGACCCCACATCTGTGGACTATATCATCTACAAAACCGGACTAAACATCGCGGTCGCGAATAAACTATTGTTAAACATGGAACTATCCGGCCACATAAAAAGATTGCCCGGCCAGCGATACATTAAAACATAGGGGCGAGCTGCGCTCGTCTGCCGCAAAGCGAGGTGAAGACTGATGAGCCTAATAAGATACGACGGCAGCAGACTGCTAACAGAAGCAGATATTGACCGGGAATTTTTGGGCAAAACCGTCCTTTTGGACTGCACGGACTTCCCAAACCAAAGCAGGGGTTATCTTGTCGCGTCTGTGGATGCAATGTCAGACCAGGTCGATTTGCTGGACAATATCAAGATGAACGAGCATAATGGGCGAAAATTGATGATTATCACAGGCTCTAAAGCCAAGGGGGAAATGATACTTGGACTATACTATTGAAATACTTGAGGATATTAGGCATAGGTATATAGCTCTAGCCACTATGCACAATATAGATTCATCACGATCATCAAGTGCTGTAAGGGTTTTGCTGGATACAGGCGCATTTAACACAATGATAGATACAAAGATTGCAAAAGACTTCGCAGTCCCGTTGCCTATCAAGATACCAATATCTATCGGCGGCAAAGCCGGGGTCGCACAAGGTTGTGTCATTCACAAGATCGCTTTTGGTGATTTTGAAATGTCTCGTGTGTTCGCCATGGCCTATCCTTTTGATGACTGGTTAATGCGCCACATAATCCTCGGCACAAACGTACTAAACAACTGGGATTTCACCATATCCAGATCAGACAACAGCATTAAACTGTGCCAAAGAATCCCCGAGGATGCTCCAAACAAAGAATATCCCTACCAAAACTATTTCAAAGGCGGCGAATATGTCGCGGTGCAACTTTAAAAACTAGGGACAGCCCGATGGCCGCCCGATATAAACAGAAAGAGTGACAGTATGCCAAAAAAAGAAACCAAATCCAAAAACCTGGTAATAGTAGAATCCCCGGCCAAGGCCAAGACCCTAAAGAAATTCCTGGGTTCGTCCTACAAAATAGAGGCCAGCATGGGGCATGTGCGCGACCTGCCAAAAAGCGAACTGGGCGTTAATCCCGAAAATGATTTCGAGCCCAAGTACATCACCATTCGCGGCAAAGGTGAGCTACTGGCCAAACTGCGCAAAGAAGCCAAAAACGCCACCAAGGTCTATCTGGCTACGGATCCGGATAGAGAAGGCGAGGCTATTTCGTGGCATCTTATGCATGCATTAAAAGTAGAGCCAGAAAAAACCGCCAGAATCACCTTTAACGAGATTACCTCTGCCGCCGTAAAAAAGGCCGTAAAAGAAGCGCGGGCAGTAGACATGAACCTGGTGGATGCCCAACAGGCACGTCGTGCGCTGGACAGGGTTGTTGGCTACAAAATCTCTCCCCTTCTGTGGAAAAAGGTCAAAAAAGGCCTATCCGCCGGGCGCGTGCAGTCTGTCGCGCTTAAAATCATTTGCGACCGCGAGGAAGAAATCGACAATTTTATCCCCGAAGAATATTGGACAATAGAGGCTATGCTTGCCAATGCCAAGAAAAAGCAGTTCGAGGCAAAATATCATGGACTGGCCAAAGATGGCAAGAAAAGAAAGCTGGGAAATAAAGAAGAAGCGCAAGAGGTGCTGAAAGCCGTAGAAAAAGGCGACTTTGTGGTCCAGGATGTTAAAAAATCCCAGCGCACGCGCAAACCAAACCCGCCTTTTACAACATCCACCCTACAGCAAGAAGCCGGCCGCGAGCTTAATTTTGCAACCCGCAAAACCATGATGGTAGCCCAGCAGCTCTACGAGGGCATTACCGTAGGCGGCCACGGCACGGTGGGTCTTGTAACCTATATCCGCACAGATTCTACCCGCATAGCCGACGAAGCCTTTGTGGCCGGGTGCGAGCATGTAATAAAAACCTTCGGCGAGGCCTATGCCCTAAAAGAAAAGCCCGAAGTAAAGGCCAAGCGCGGCTCGCAAGATGCTCATGAGGCCATACGCCCATCCTATGTGCATCTGGACCCCGAAGAAATCAAAGAGCATCTGTCCCGCGACCAATACCGCCTGTATCGCCTTATTTGGCGGCGTTTTCTTGCCAGCATAATGACCCCCGCCATCTTCGACACCGTTGCCGCAAAAATCGAAAGCAATGGCCATCTGTTCAATGCCTCCGGCTCTATTCTTAAATTCGAAGGCTACAAAAAGGTCTACCTAAGCAAAGAAGAGGAAGAGGAAAGCGGCAAGGCCCTGCCGGAGCTAACCGTGGGCGAAAAGCTTGGGCTAGTAAAAATCACGCCAAACCAGCATTTTACCCAGCCGCCGCCCCGCTATTCCGAGGCCACCCTGGTAAAGGCCCTGGAAGAAAATGGCGTTGGCCGCCCCTCCACATATGCCCCAACAATCTCCACCATCACCGCCCGCGGCTATGTGTCAAAGGAACAAAAAGCCCTGTACCCAACAGAGCTTGGCGCAATTGTAAACAACATAATGGCCGAGCATTTTGAACAGATAGTGGATGTGCATTTTACCGCAAATATGGAGGAAACCCTAGACCGTGTAGAAGACGGTGAAATAGCCTGGAAAGACGTAATGCGCGATTTCTACCCGCCTTTCGCCGAAAAGCTAAAAATCGCCGAAGAAAACATAGGCGAAATAGAAGTGCGCGACGAAGTGACCGACATTCTCTGCGAAAACTGCGGACGCAACATGGTCATCAAATTCGGCCGCTATGGCCGCTTCTTGGCCTGCCCCGGCTTTCCGGACTGCCGCAATGCCAAGCCGCTTTTCGAGGATGCCGGCTGCGACTGCCCCATCTGCAAAAACGGCGCGCGGGTGCAAATTAAAAAAACCAAAAAGGGCCGCATATACTTTGGCTGCGAAAACAACACAGCCGACCCGCCCTGCGACTTTATGTCCTGGAACAAACCCACGGGCCAACCCTGCCCACGCTGTGGCAAGCCCCTGGTAGAAAAAGGCAGCAAAAAGTCCAAAAAGATTGCCTGCCCTGATGACAAAACCTGCGGGTATATCATAGATGCACCGGAGGAAACTGATGAATAGCCCCGCTCATATAAAGCGTGCGGCACTCGCAAATCTGGCAGAAATACAAGCCATTGATATTGCCGCATATGGCGAAGCGAACGCCTCTCATTATAATCACTATGGCGGTCTTGCCGATTGCCAAAACAAGGGTATAGGCAGGCTTACGATGCAAAAAATTCTGGACACAGCGGAATCCCTTGGGCTTGACCGCACAAAGCTGGAGGTACGCACAGGCAATGATGCCGCGGTGCATCTGTACAAATCATTCGGCTTCGTGGTTGAAGAATATAAAGAAAAATACTATGACGACGGCGAGGATGGCTACATAATGTGGCGGTATAATCAATCATGAGAAAAATAATCCTAGGCATAGGCGCGCTATTGCTAATAAATGTAATGTGGCTGGCCCTAACCACCAGCACCCACCACGGCCACACCATACAGGCCGCCCTTTCGGCGGTCGTGTTGCTATACGGCGTGTTTTACAACAAAATCCCGCGCAAACTCCGCATAGCCACCTATATCGCCGCTACAATCCCCCTCATTGCAGTAGCTTTTCTAGCAATATATGGCAATATCCGGCATGTTGATTATACAGAGGATGTGGTCATCGTCCTTGGCGCAGGCCTTACCAGCGGTCGCGTTGGCAATCACCTTGCCAACCGGCTGGACACCGCCTTGGACTATCTGGAGCGCAATCCCTATGCCCTGGTAATTGTCTGCGGCGGTCTTGGCGCAAATCAGCCTGTCACAGAGGCCTACGCCATGGCCCAGTATCTGATAGCCCGCGGCGTACCGCCTGAAAACATCTTGCTGGAAGACCGCAGCACCACTACATACGAAAACCTGGCCTTCGCCAACGAAATCCTATCGGCCCGCTTTCCCAGCGGCTTTAGTGCCGCTCTTGTCACCAACGATTTCCACATCTATCGTGCGGCACAATTGGCACAACAAAACGGCATCGACGCAAACCCGCTGGGCGCGCCAACGCCATGGCATAGCTGGACGGTCAACTATCTTCGAGAAATGTTGGCCATTATAAATATGTGGGTTTTTAGGTAATTATTAAATTTTTTGCCATATTATTCTTGTCTTGACATTCCGTCAAAAACAAGCGATAATATTAACATCGCATTGCTTAATGTAGGAAGGGGGTGTCTCGTGCAACTCAAATTCATTGAAAACGGAACAAGACTAGATGTGCAAGTAGCTACAGACGGCTCTCGCGCATACACCGAAAAAATCCTGCCCGGGGCATTTGTAGATTCTAAAACCGACTTGCTTTTTTTGCTTGACTGCCAAGAGCTGCTAGCCCGCGAACGCACCCCGCAAGAAGGCGATTTTCTGCGCTTTACTTTCTTTCGCGGCGCAGAAAGCTTCACTTTCGAAGGCAAGCTGATTTCGATTTTAGATGACTTCGGCAGAAAGCTTTTGCTTGTTAACGCCGTTTCGCCTATAGAAAAATCCAGCCGCCGCAAGGCCCAGCGCATCCAAATAAACCTGCCCGTAACACTATACAGGCCTGCCCCTAGCCTGCACGACATCCCGGGCGAATTTTCATGCAATTTAACATCATTTGACATTAGCAGTACAGGTATCTGCCTATTATCAAACCAAAAGCTGGATTTGCTCGATGGCGAAGATTTTGTCGTTGAGCTTCATGTGCCCAATTCTGTACCCTATTTGTTTCCGGCCAAGCATATAAGAACGGGTAATTGTCCGCAGTTTGTGCAATTCAATTACGACCATGCCTTTTCCTTTGATGATGACGGCAATATCAAAAAAATATACAACTTAACACTTAAACTTTTCGAGCTAAAGCTAAAAAACAAGCTGTAGCTCTAGTTTGCATTAATTCTGCCATTGCGCGTATGAAGCCTCGTGCTGCTTTCATCCGAATACACATTGCTCAAATTAATACTTCCATTTCGGGTTTCGGCCTCCAAGCTACCTGGTGCTGCCAAATCTGTCAGCCAAATGCCACCGTTGCGGGTCTCTACATCCAAATTCCGCGCCAAAACAGCATTGCTTCCGGCGACACCACTAATACTTATACTGCCATTTCTGGTATTAATTGTCAAATTACTAAGCGTATTCTGGCCATCCGGCAGCAATATGGTAAAGCTGCCATTGCGGCTGTTTAAAGAAATCGCGCCATCATCGGCTTCGTGGGTGGTCCCAGATGTGCTTTGCACGCCAATGTAATTCCCGCTATGCATGCGCACATCAACACTACCATTGCGGGTTGTCACATTAACGGTACTCACCCCATCCACATCAAACCGCAGCAAATCCGCACCGCTGGCCATAACAGGCACAAGCCCAACCATATGGCTATTCCGACTACCGCTATGCGAGCCAACGGAAAACAGCAGCCCCGCAACCAATAGCCCTGCCAATAGCAGTAATACAGGTTTTACTTTCGACCTCTTTGTCTCAATGTGTACAGGCGTGGCCTCGGAACGCGGGCCATTGTCATGTCTTTCTTCATTATGCATAAAACCCCTCCTGTTTATCAGTATTCTACGCACATATACGCGGCCTATTCAAGAAAGTCTGGTCAAAATGACAGGGGCGGGCTGTATGCCCATCCACAATCCCCATGGTATACCATCAATTTGCTCATCCCGCCATCAATCACGAAATTCTGCCCCGTAATAAACCCCGACTTTTCGCTATCACACAAATACAGCACCATATGCGCAATATCATCCGTCGTTCCAATGCGCCCGGCGGTGTGCTGCCCATGGTCAGCGGCATCAGCATCATAACCCACAGTATCAATCCACCCCGGTGAAATAGCATTAACCCTAACCCGCCCCGCAAGGCTGGCCGCCATGGCATGGGTCAGCGCAAGCAGCCCGCCTTTTGCCGCAGAATACGCCTCCGTATCCCTTTGGGACTGCATAGCCCGCGTGGAGGCAATATTCACAACAGCCCCGCCATCAGCCAGCAACCCACCCTGCACCAGCAGGCTCGTCAAATAATACGGTGAGGTCACCCCAACCCGTTGCACATACTCAAAATCCGCATAGGAGCAGGGCGCAAGCAATCCGCCGCGCCCCAAACAAGCATTGTTAACAAGAAAGTCCACAGACCCTCTCATAGTGGCGACAAAGGCCGCAAGCACGGCCTCCTCCGCCACATCGCCATGGAAGAATGTCAGTCTTTCGTGCTTCTCCTTCAGACCCCTCCCGGCATCTATGTCAATGTCGATAACGTGGACACAAGCCCCCGCCGCCAACAGTTTCTCCGCTATGCAACGCCCAATACCATTTGCGCCGCCGGTTACAATCGCCGTTTTGCCCTTAAAAATCACAATTCATCATCCTCTTCTTCCACTTCGTTCTCTTCTGTTTTTTCAACCTTCGCATCCTTCTTAAAAAGCCGTACAATCACAATAGTCGCCACAGCCACAACTCCCAATATCAGCATAGGAATCAATGCCCCAGCAAAGAAAATCACAATGCCCTGCAATATGGCCGTAACCACGCTGATAGATGTGTTAAAGGTCTCCGAAACCCGCTCCCCAAAGGTAGGTTCGGGCTCTTCCTCTTCTTCCTCTTCTTCCTCTTCCTCTTCTTCCTCTTCTTCCTCTTCTTCCTCTTCAACCTCTTCCAATAGCTCCCAAAGATTCACATTAATCGTAGAAAACGCCGCCTGGTCGCCCAGGCCATCCATCGTGCCCCTGTAAAACTCAATGTGGTTACGCACTTGCGTCAGGCGATCCTCAATGGTAAATATCTGCTGCAAATTCTCGGCCTCGTCCACAAGTTCCAGCAGGCGGTCTTCCTCCACCAGCCGTACCTCCATACGCCGCTGAAAATCAGTAAACTGCCCCGTCACATCATCTGTGGTCTGGCTAAAACTCAATACGTCCGCATAGCCCTCCACCCGATTTCTGGCATCATCAAACCGCGTCACAGGCACTCGCATTGTGATGTTGAAAATCCGCGTCCAGCCCTCCACCTCAAAGCCATATGCCCAGGCCGATGATAGGTTGGAGCTTTCCACATAGCCGCCAAAAGCCGCCGCCGCACTACGCAGACTCGTCACAGCTTCGTCAAAATCCTCGGTGGCCATATCTATCCATGCCCGCTGTATCAGCATGCGCGGTGCGGCCATCTCCGTGGTTGCAGATAAAGCATCGGCCACTACGCCATATTCAAAGCTATCGTCGGCATCATGCACTTCAAACTCTGTAGCAACCTCTGCCTCAGCCACCGTGGCAGCTGGCGCTGGCGCTACCGGCCCAGGTGTCGGCGTGGGCATAGCCATATCGGCGGCTGGCGTGGCAGCTGGCATAACAGCATCATAAGCCCCGCCGCCACAAGCCACCAAAAACAATGCTCCAACTATCAAAAAGGCCAAAAATAGTTTTTTCATAATCAATCACCCCATAACTGTTTTTATGTTACAGTTATGTTACGAGGCAATCATTGGTTAAGTTCCCAAAATTTCTATAAAAATTTCGTCGTCCCTTAAAACCAGCTCTATCGCGCCTTCTTCCAGCCCTCCGGTCAGCAAAGCCTCCACAATCTTTTCTTTAATAGGCCCTTCAACCAGCCGTATAATCTCCCGCGCACCATATGCCGTCGAAAAACCCTTTTTGGCAATATAATCCAGCGCGGCATCGCTGGCCGTTATCTTGATATCCTTCTCCGCCAACCTGCTTTGCAGCACTCCCAAGGCTTTGCGGGCAATCAATGCCGCCATATCTTCATTTATCCCGTTAAAATACACAATCTGATTCAAGCGATTACGAAACTCCGGCGCGAACACCCGGCTCACCTCGCGGCCCATAGCCGTAACATTCTGCCCATCGCCAAAGCCAATTACCTTGCGGTCGGCCTCTCGCGCCCCCGCATTAGATGTCATGATTATGATAACATTGCGAAAATCCGCCTTTTTGCCGCTATTGTCCGTTAGCTTGCCATAGTCCATCACCTGTAGCAGCACATTCATAATATTGGCATGGGCTTTCTCTATTTCATCCAGCAGCAGCACGCAATGGGGCGTTTTGCGCACAGCATCCACCAACAGTCCGCCCTCGTCATAACCCACATAGCCCGGCGGCGAGCCAATAAGCCGCGCCACAGCATGACTTTCCTGATACTCGCTCATATCAAACCGCACCAGCCGTATATTCAATGTCTCCGCCAGCGTCCGCGCCACCTCTGTTTTACCAACCCCTGTGGGCCCAACAAAAAGCAGGCTTGCCACAGGCTTTTCCGGGTCATTAAGCCCAAACCTCGCCGCCTTAATAGCCCCAACCACAGCCGTCAGCGCATCATCCTGCCCAAAAACCTGCCCCGCCAGCCTTTCTGCAAGTGTAACCAAACTAGCCTTCTCGTCTGCAGAAACCGAAGCCTCCGGAATCTTAGCCATCTTAGCCACAACCCGCTCCACATCGGCAACCCCGATTTTCAATTCCTCATTCCTAATTCCAAATTCCTCATTAGCACAAAACGCCCCCGACATATCAATAATATCAATAGCCTTATCCGGTAGCCGCAAATCATGAAGATACTTCTGGGAAAGCTTAACCGCCTGCTCCAAAGCCTCACGACTATAAACCACCCCATGATACTCCTCGTATCTATCCACAATCCCGGCCAAAATCTCCACGGCCTCCTCTGCACTGGGTTCTAATATGTCAATCTTCTGAAACCGCCGCGTCAGTGCGGAATCCTTCTCAAAGAATTTCTTGTATTCCTCAAAAGTGGTAGAACCAATAAAACGCAACTGCCCTTTGGTTAAATAGGGCTTGATGATGGACGTGGCATCCAGCGCGCCGCCAGAAACCGCCCCCGCACCAACCACCGTATGTATCTCGTCAATATACATAATGGCATTTTGCTGGGCCGCGGCCTCTTCCAAAATGCCTAAAAGACGGTCTTCAAAGTCCCCACGAAATTTTGTGCCCGCAATAACAACGCCCATGTCCATATGGTAAATATTAGCATCGCGCAGGGGTTTGGGCACATTGCCCGCGGCAATTTTCTGCGCCAACCCCTCTACAATGGCGGTCTTGCCAACCCCTGCATCACCCACCAGCACAGGGTTGTTCTTCATACGGCGGCAAAGCAGCAACTCAATATCTCGCACCACATCGGTGCGGCCAACCAGCGGGTCTAGGCGGCCTTCTTCTGCCATGGCCACCAGGTTTGTGGTGTATTTGGCCAGAAAGCAGTCATCGCTGGTTTCGGGCGACCGCAGGTCGCCCCTACGAGCCTCTGTCTTCATACCATGGGAGATGTATTTCATCATCTCCAGCCTATCCACGCCGTTTTTGCGCATTATATGCACCGCAAAGCTCTGAGGCAAATTAAACATAGACACCAAGATGTCCCCCAGCCCAATTTCCAGCTTTTGCGCACCGGCGGCTTGGGCCATGGCGGCCTCAAACATCCGCACCAGAGATATGGATTCTATGGGCGGCTCGCCGGTGGTTATGCCAATATGCTCCCCAAAATAGTCCTGCAGGTCCTGTGAAATCTGGGTCACGGTCCCGCCGCTTTTCTTTATAATCTCGCGACCCTCCACAAACATAAGCACAGCATACAAAAAATGCTCCGGCGTGACATATTCATGGGAATTTAAGTTGGCCTCGTTTACGGCCACGGTATACACCTGCCCGGCTAAGGATTGTAATTTCATTCCATCATTTCTCCCATCGTAATTTTAAGCGGAAACCCCGCCGCATCCGCCATGCGCTGCGCCTGCATTGTCTTTGTAGCCGCAATATCATAGCTATACACACCCGCAAGGCTCTCGCCTGTTTCGTGTACCGCCAGCATTAGCTGCACCGCCTCTGTTTCGCTCTTGCGAAAAACCTGTACTAATAGTTTCACCACAAAGTCCATCGGCGTATAATCGTCATTGTGAATTTTAACGCCATAGAGCTTTGGCACATCCAATGCATCCTCTATTTGTGTATCGGCAAAAGGCCTTGCAAATGGCCTATCATAAGGATTTTCCGGCATAGTATCACCTCTATAATTTATAATTGATTTTTCCATAACTTTGTGCTACAATATATTTCCACGAAATTTCATCTTAAAGGAGACCCTCTCATGGAAAACGACATCGCCATCCAAATACTGTCAGAATTAAGAGACCTAAAACAGAGCGTGGCCAGACTCGAAGAGCGTCAGGTTAAGTTCGAAGAGCGTCAGGTTAAGTTCGAAGAAGATCAAGCCAATTTTGCCAGAGAGCTTCAGGATGTCAAAGAGCGCGTCATCCTCATCGAAAACGAGCATGGTAAAGACTTAAAAGCCTTACATGACGGCTATAGGCTTCTTTATGGCATAGCCCAAGAAACCCGCGATGATGTGCGCAGATTGCATGAGCACAATGTCCGCCAAGATGCCCGCATCATGGTGCTATCCGGCGAAGCTTAAATACCTTGCAAAAGCCCTGCCACAAATAAACCGAAAGTGACCATAACCATATGTCTCAACAAAACATCTACCCACGGGATGTGCCCGAAAAAAAGCAAATAGAGCATAAAATCATGCTACTATATCTCATAAACAAAATGGACATTCCCCTTTCCAACAGCCAAATCACGCAGTTCGCGCTGGAAGAAAATTACATGAACTTCTATAGTGTCCAGCAATATTTGAAAGAAATGGTAGAAATTGACTATCTCGACTCCTCCACCGACAACAATACAACCCGCTACACTATCACCGGCGACGGCATAAAAGCTCTGGATGCCCTTGCCGACCAAATCCCCGTCCAACTAAAAAACCGCATAACCAAATATGTGACCCAAAACCGCAAAGAAGTAATGAAAGGCTTCGAAACCACCGCAAACCACTTCTACGACCGCGATACAGGCGAATACATAGTGAAATGCGGCGTTTATGACTACGACACCCTTCTAATGGAGCTTAACCTCTCCGTTGTTAATATAGAGCAGGCACGCATAATTTGCAATAATTGGAAAGCCAATGTGGGCAGCCTACACGCACAAATCATCAACATACTACTCTCAAAAGAAGACCCAAAGATAGAGCCATAATAGCGTCATCCCGGGCCGTTGGTTTTGGCACGGTTTTTGTGCCAAAACTTGACCCGGGATCTCCTCAACCAGTTCTCTTCTTCGATATCCTAATCAACGACAACCCAAAAAACACAACAGCAGTAACCGCTAGCACGGCAACACTTACAGCCGCGTTTGTTAGCGTACCGCCAATTTCGTAAAACACGCCCATATCCAGCATAAACTCCTCTATCATCCTATCCGGCGCACCTTCAAAAATGTCAATTATAGCATCACGCATAAAAATCTGCCGCAAAAGCGATGTGGCATGGGATATTGGAAAAACTCCAATAATGGTGCGCACCGTATCCGGAAACATCCCTATAGGCATATACACCCCGGTCAAAAAGCCCACAAATGTGCCAATCAGCGTAGCCACAGAGGAATACGCCCGCAGGCTTCCTATCAGCGACGCCACAAACAGCATAATAGAAGCCGCCGTCACGGTTGTAAGCAGTATAACCCCCATTGCCAAAACATAGTCAGCGGCGGCCAGGCCTATCCCAAGAGCCGCTATAATAGCAGCCACAGCCGCCAGCCCAAACACCGTAAGCCCAAACCCAATAGCCAACGCGCTAAGAATATACCCGCCCGTAAGCGCGGTGCGCGATATGGGCGATGTGTAAAAATCCTTAAACACGCCGGTGTATCTATCCGAAATCATAATAGCAAAGGCACCCATGGTTGTGGTTACAGGCATAATGGACACTATGCCAGACATTGCCCAAAGATCCGCCAACTGCTGTGCCCCATCCCAATCAGCACCACTAGCCATCAAATTGCGCGTAAAAAATGCATATATACTAATAGCAATCAAAATAGTCAGCAACGAGAAAAACACAGCGGCTCGGTCGCGAAAAAATACCATCAAATTGCGCTTGGCAAAGGTCAGCATCACATGGCACCCCCTTTTTCCTGCATATTTGTGATATTTATAAACACATCATCCAGCGTACCCATTAGCACCTCAAAATTGTGCATATTGTCCCTCTGCGCCTCTATGATGTGCATTGAATCCATCGTGGTCTCCAGGGGCACAACAAAAACCTCCCCATCGGTTGCAAAATCAATGCTCTTTGACTCTAAATACGCAACCAGCCCATTCGCATCCTTTGGCACAGCGCGCAAAAAATCGCTGCTATGCTCATCCTTCAGCTCTGCCGGCGTACCGCGTGCCACTATCTGCCCCTTGTGTATCATCGTTATATAATTCGCGCTCGCGGCTTCTTCCATATAATGGGTTGTAAAAAACACCGTCATTCCCGTGTCTGCCTGTATCTGCCGCAATGTATTCCACAAGCTCTCGCGGCTCTCAGGGTCCAGCCCCGTGGTGGGCTCGTCCAAAAAAAGCACCTTAGGCGTGTTTATTAAAGCCCTCGCAATATCTGCCCTGCGCCGCTGTCCACCAGAAAGCTTGCCGTATGGGCGTTTTAAAATATCCGTAATATCCACAATTTCGGCGGCGCGAAGAACAGCTCTTTTCAACTCATTCTTGCTCAATCCATAAAAAGAACCCCTAACAGCCAGATTTTCCTGTACCGTAAGCAGCTTGTCCAGCAAGCCATCTTGATACACAATGCCAATAATCTCGCGTATACGCGCATCGTCCTTGCCCAGCTCATACCCGCCAATAGCGGCCCGCCCGGCATCCGCCGCCAGCATGGTCGAAAGCATATCTATAGTAGTAGATTTGCCAGCCCCATTAACGCCCAAAAACGCAAAAAGACTGCCCCTCTCCACATAAAAATCAATGCCCCTAACAGCACGCACAGCACCATATGACTTCTGCAAGCCCCGCACTTCTATGATTTTCTGCATTTTCATGCTCCTTCCATCAGGAATAATTATGCCACAAATCGCCATTTCGCGCAAGTCAAATTTCTTAAACGAACTATTGGAAAATACAAAAAAATATGATATAATGGATAAAATCATTCTAGGGAGGGACAAAACAATATGAAAGATGTTTTCAAAGAACAGCTGGTAAAACGCCGGCCGCATATCAAAACCACCATGGCCAAGGCCGGACTTCTTACGGCGGCCATTTTTCTTATGTTATTAACCATGATTCTTGTTCAATTTGTGCAGGCATTAAGCATATTTTTCCCGCTGCTCCTTGTAGGCATCATCTTTGGCACATATGTTATGTTTCGCCGCTTTAATATAGAATACGAATATGTATTGACCAATAATGAGCTAGACATAGACATTATCTACGGCAAAAGCCGCCGCAAGCGCGTCTTTTCCGCCAATGTGCGCGACTTCGACGCCTTTAGAAAGATAGGCCAAACAGATATGGAGCACAGCTTTTCTGGCGCAACCACAAGAGCCGATTTTTCCGGCGGCCCAGGCGGCACCTTTGCCCAATACGAATTTGTAGCCACCTACAATGCCAAAAGAATGAGAATCATCTTCGAACCCAATACAGACTTGCTATCTTCACTAATCCCCCATCTAAAGCGCGGCACATACCCCGCTTCGCTTAGGTAAGCCAAAAAAGGAGGCCATTATGGAAAAAATTCGAGAAGGACTGTCTTTTGACGACGTACTATTGATACCGGGCGCATCCAAAATTCTGCCCAAAGACGTAGACCTCTCCACATACGTAACCCGCAACATAAAAATCAATTCGCCCCTTGTTAGTGCCTGTATGGACACCGTGACAGAAAGCCGTATGGCCATAGCTGTGGCGCGCCAGGGCGGCTTGGGCATTATCCACAAAAATATGTCCATAGAGCAACAGGCAAATGAGGTAGACAAGGTAAAGCGCAGCGAGCACGGCGTCATCACCGACCCCTTCTCTCTTTCGCCCAACCACTATGTGTACGAGGCCGATGCTTTGATGGGGCAATACCACATTAGCGGCGTACCCATTTGCGAACACGGCAAGCTTGTGGGCATCATCACCAACCGCGACATACGCTTTGAAACCAACCACAACAAAAAAATATACGAGGTAATGACCAAAGAAAACCTAATAACTGTATCCGAGGGCACAACCCTAACAGAAGCCAAAGAAACCATGACCCGCTATAAAATCGAAAAACTGCCCATAGTGGACGACCGCTTTAACCTAAAGGGTCTTATCACCATCAAGGACATAGAAAAGGCCATAAAATACCCGGACAGCGCGAAGGATGCCCAAGGCCGCCTTATAGCCGGTGCGGCAGTTGGCGCAAATAACGAAGCCCCAGAGAGGGTTAGTGCCCTAATGGAAAAGAAAGTCGATGTAATAGTTATAGACACCGCCCATGGCCACCATATCAATGTTATAGACACCGTGCGCGAAATAAAATCAGCTTGGCCAGACCTGCAAGTGATAGCGGGCAATGTAGCCACAGCCGCCGCAACCCGCGCCCTTATAGAAGCGGGGGTAGATGGCGTTAAAGTAGGCATTGGTCCGGGCTCTATCTGCACAACCCGCGTGATAGCAGGCATTGGTGTGCCGCAAATTACCGCCATTATGGACTGCGCCGCAGAAGCCGCCAAACACGGTGTGCCCATAATAGGCGATGGCGGCATAAAATTCTCCGGGGACATAACAAAGGCTATTGCGGCAGGCGCAAATGCTGTTATGATGGGCTCGCTCTTTGCCGGCTGCGAAGAATCCCCCGGCGAAAACCAGCTCTTCCAAGGCCGCAAATACAAGGTCTATCGCGGCATGGGCTCTATATCCTCCATGGAAAAAGGCGGCAAAGACCGCTATTTCCAGGCCGATGCCCCCAAATTTGTGCCAGAAGGCGTAGAGGGCCGCGTGTCCTACAAAGGCCCTGTAGGCGACACCATCTTCCAGCTTCTGGGCGGCCTGCGCAGCGGCATGGGCTATTGCGGCGCGGAAAATATCCCAATGCTGCAACAAAACAGCCAGTTTATAAAAATCACAGCGGCAGGCCTGCGCGAAAGCCATCCCCATGGCATACAAATCACGAAGGAAGCCCCGAATTATACAACAGAGCACCAATAAACCCTCCAGCCGTCATTCCGGGCTTGACCCGGAATCCCCTTCGAGGAGTCAATCATGGATAATTACGAAAAAGTTATTTCTATGCTGGAAAAACAACAAAAAACCCTTGATATGCTCCTGATGGCACAGCAGGCCACCAACGAGTATCTTGATAGCATAGCAAAAACGCAGGTCAAGTCCGGTCGCCATATGGCAAGCATAAATCGCTCTGTTCTCGATATGGACGACAGGCTGGAACAATTATGGAAGAGAGACCGATAATGACCCCCTGCCCCCTATGCCAACACCCAAACAACACAAACCAAACGGTCTGCCCAAATTGCGGCGCATCCTTGCTTTCTGCCGCCCAAAGGGCAGAACACATTCCGGATGACCGCATGCCGGACAACACCATTAACCAAACGGCACGCAGGGGCATGATGATATACCCCATTGGCTTTGCAATATTTGCTTTGGTCGTCTTCACCCGCATGCCCATCATCCTTATATTCTGGCCCATCCCGCATATCTTCTCGCTGTTTATGGGCTTTCGTGCCCTACAAGAAATCCGTCGTACCGGCCAAATGGGCCACACCCTGGCCCGCCGTGTAGTAGCAATGAATCTGGCTGCATTATTCGTAATCGGGCTGGTCGTCGTCGTCATCGCATTCATGCCGCTAATAAGGGAGGTCTTGCATATATAATGGAAGCACTTATCGGCATCATAATCAGCCTTGTCACCCTTGCAGGAGCCTACTTCCTTATTTTCAAGCTCTGGCGCAAGGGGCGCACCATGCAATACCGCGGCATGCAGCAATCCCCAGGAAACAACATACAAAATATAATCCACGCCAATCCCCTTGCCGCCCATCTCCTAATCGTGGAGTTGTGCAAGCCAATAAGGGGCGGCCAAACCCCCGCCGTGGGCATGACCCTGCGCTGCTTTGGCGACCATCACTTTAGGTCGCTGGATTCTGCTGTACTAGGCCCTATCGTAGCTGTCAATGGCAATATAGTCGCTTTCGAGTTCGATGGCCGCGACAATGGCCAGGGCCAAATAGTGCCCGAAACGATGCCCTTTTTCTCATGGGGCATAAAACCGGGCAGCAGGCTGTATCTAACAACCGAGGTGCGCTTTTCCAGCGGCGGCAGGGGCAGTAGCAGCTGGGGCTATCTACCATGGAATGCACGGGTTATCGAGGTTCGTCAAGCCGGAGCAACAGGCGGCAACATAGTAATGCCAACCAACATAAAACCTGGCATCAACCGCCTGGCCAGAAAGTGCTTCATCCTCTCGTTCTTCTTCTGGCCCATGCTGGTCGTCGGCCAGGCTATCATAATCATATTCAGCATAAAATCCCTGGTACAAATAAGAAACAATGGCGAACGCGGCACTCTGCTGGCCTGGCTGGCCATGCTAATTGTAATGATGCCCGCACTTTTCTTAATCAATTCAATACTAACGTAGGGAATGGATTCATCCATTCCGAATCATATATCTTGGAGGTAAACCCATGAGAACCGAAAGAAAAATAGACATGGCCTACGTAGAGGCCTCCATAGCCGCTATCAAAGCCACCGTCGGCAGCGGCCGTGCCCTATGCGCCCTCTCCGGCGGGGTAGATTCCACCGTCTGTGCGGCCCTAATGTCCCGCGCCATAGGCCAAAACCTGGTCTGCATCTTTGTGGACACCGGCCTAATGCGCCTTAACGAAGGTGACGAAGTAGAAAAACTCTTCCACGACAACTTCGACTCCCAGTTCGTCCGTATAAACGCCGAAGACCGCTTCCTAGGCAAGCTGGCGGGCATAACAGACCCGGAAACCAAACGCAAAATCATAGGCGAAGAATTCATCCGTGTCTTCGAAGAAGAAGCCAAAAAGCTTGGCACAATAGACTTCCTCGTACAAGGCACAATCTACCCCGACATAGCCGAAAGCGGCGTGGGCCAGGCCCTCGTAAAAAGCCACCACAATGTAGGCGGTCTGCCCGATGTAATAGACTTCAAAGAAATTATAGAACCCCTGCGCGAGCTCTACAAGCCCGAGGTACGACAGCTGGGCACAGCCCTGGGCATGCCCGACTCCCTGGTCCACCGCCAACCCTTCCCCGGCCCGGGCCTAGCCGTGCGCGTAATAGGTGAAATAACCAAACCCCACCTAGACACCCTGCGCCACGCCGACCACATCTTCCGCGAAGAAATCGCCCGCGCCGGCCTAGACACCAAAATCTGGCAATACTTCGCCGTAATCACCAACACCTCCTCCGTAGGCATGCAAAACCAAGCCCGCACCTACGGCCAAGTAATAGCCCTGCGCGCCGTCCACTCCACCGACGCCACCACAGCTGCCATAGCCCAGCTGCCCTATGACCTATTAGCGCGGATAGTGGAGCGCATAACCACCGAAGTGCCAGGGGCTACCCGCATTGTCTATGATATAACGCCTAAGCCGCCTGCGACTATAGAATGGGAGTAATAATGTAAATAATATGAATCACTATGTATAGAATTTGAGACATAGTGCGCCTCAAATTTGAATCAACTAAGTTCAGCATGCATTGTGTGTGAAATTAATGCATGAGACAAATTGAAAGTGATGGTGTAGAGCTGTGGCAGAAATATACAATCCCAATTGCATAATGCACGAAGATAACCTCTATTTGACTGATTTCCCTTCTACTTACAAGGTTTTGGAGTTAAAGGAAGGAAAGTGTGATAAGGTTCAAAGATTGGAGCACAAGCTTTGTGATTATCAGGCGCACTACGATGATTTATGTACAGCGTATAGACTATGGTTTCCCTTAAATAATGATAAAACTCTGGACGACGATATTCGTTATGCATTGCTCGATAGTATCATTATTCGCTATTTTAGATGCTTTAATACTGGAAAAAGAAAATATAAATTGCAGTTTGGTTCCATCATAAAGATGCAAGCGGGCGAAAACAAGAAAATGGCTCAAGATGTGCATGAAAAATTTAAAAACATTCGTAATAAAGTTATCGCACATGATGAACGTTTAGCAAGTTTTAGTAATAGCGCAAAATTGGTTGCCATTATTGATCCGCAAAAGGAGCAACCGCTAGAGCACATTCTATTGTGGAATATTCTCAGTAACAGAATGGGGTTTGACATATTAACAGACTTGCTAACACTTATTCAATTTACAAGAATGTGGGTTGAGCAAGAAATGTCAAGCATGACAGAAGAGTTAACAGTATATCATAAACAATTCGCTGCAGATTATTTTACTAAGCATAAGCCATTTCGCTGCATTGAATCTGTCTCATCAAGTAATAATGGTTATGTGTACTGCGGAAATCCCGCTGATTCATTAGGATGATTGTGGCAACAATACGGCAACAAAAAATCAGATAGCCCATGCGCTATGGATAATATAAGCAATAGGAATACCCCAAACCAAAACCCCTAATTCTACACGGCACAGACCATACAGAACCAGGGGTTTCGATTATGTTACACACTCTGCTACAACCTAAAATACCCAACCAACTGCTTCAGCAATGTGGCTTGCGAGCTAAGCTCCTCTGAAGCCGCCGCTGTCTCTTCGGAAACGGCAGAGTTGTTTTGTGTTACTCTTGATATTTGCTCAAGCCCTTGACCAATTTGCGCAATCGCCTCTGACTGGTCTTTTGAGGCAATGGCAATGTTGCTGATTAGATCAGAAACATCGGTGACGTTTTTAACGATGATATCCAGGGATCTTGATGTTGTTTCTGCAATGCCTGATCCACTTTCAACGCGGCTATTTGATGTTTCGATAAGCCCCGTTGTTTCGGTGGCAGATGCTTGGCTGCGCCCTGCAAGATTGCGCACTTCCTCCGCAACAACGCTAAAGCCCTTGCCGTGCTCTCCGGCTCTTGCGGCTTCCACCGAGGCATTAAGCGCAAGCAGGTTTGTTTGGAACGCAATTTCCTGGATGGTTTTGATGATGTTAGAAATCTCGTTTGATGATTCCTTTATTTGCGACATTGCTACGAGCATCTGCTTCATGGCTTCGTTACCCTCTTGGGCGTTTTTGGTGGATTTGTCAGAAAGCTCGCTTGCATCCATTGCATTGCTGGCGTTTTGCTGTGTTTGCTGGCCAATGATATCAATAGCAGCATTAAGCTCCTGGACGCTTGATGCCTGCTCTTGTGCGCCATCTGCTAATTCTTGCGCGCTGTGCGAGATTTGGCTTGCACCCATCAACACTTGCTCCGATGCCGAAGAAATTTCCGACATTGTATTATACAGGGTATCGTTAATGTTATTTAAGGATATTTTTATTGATTCAAAAGAGCCAACATATCTTCGGTCAATTCTATTGCGCAGATCTCCGCTAGCCATTTCTGCTAATATCTCGTTAATTTCATTGATATAGGATGAAATGGCTTCGACTGTATCCTCAAAGGCAAGGAACATCTCTTTAAATATACCGCTATAATTATTCGTATTTGCATCAAACCCCATAGAACTAATTTTTGCGTCTATTGCTTCTAAATCAAAATTACCGTCTTTCATTTCAACTATGGCGACTTTAAGCACTTGAAGCGGCACATCCACAGCTTTGCCTATGCCATTAAGGCCTTCCATGATTTCGCGCCATTCGCCACTATACTTGTCTGATTGGATTTGGAAGCTCATATCGCCTTTTACTGATGCTGCGTCAATCATTGCGCCTATTTCAATTTTAACTGAATTTAAGTTATCGATAAGTTTTGCTAAGGCATTTGGCATAGCAACCCATTCGCCAACCCAAACACTAGTATCCAAAATCTTATTAAAATTACCATCTGCAATGTGATTTAACGAATTAGTAACGTCATCAATATCTGCCGTAACCGCAGAAAGAAGGTTGTTAACCAAGCCTATCATTTCACCGTAGGCATTTTGATATTTGCTATCGTCCATAGTGTAATGCATATTCCCTACTTTGATGTATTCATGATGCACCTTAGTAAGGTCGTCTACCATATTTTTGATTACATCTACCAAGCCGATAATATCGAGTGTTAATACGCCAATTTCGTCTTTTGTTATGTTTGCTGTATCAAAATTGACATTTAGATTGCCCTTGGCCACATCAGAAATAACCGACGCCACTCTATTAATAGGCCTGGTGATGCTGCGTGTTATAAGCACCGCAACAAATACGCCTACAGCCACCGCAGCAAACGCCAATGCCACAACTATCCGCACGGTGATCCCTGCAAGGTCAGACATTTCACCACCAATCGCATCCATTTGCTCCTGTGTTGATGCAAATATCCCCGTAAACTGTGCGCGCATATCATCGCTTATCGCTGTGTTAAGCGGAAGCAAAGCAGAAACTTGATTGAAGTTATCAGCTCTTGCCGCTACAAAAGTCGGCGTTAAAACATGTCTCATGTAGTCATCTATTAACCACTCTAGTTCACTTAACTCGACCAGCCTCTCATTACGGGTCGCTCCTTCTATTTCTTCATCCCGCCAAAGGCTCTGGGTATATTCCTCTATTGTAGCTCGCATACTGCTATATATCGTATCGGATTCACTATGCAAAGCATCAACAGCAGGTACATTTCCTGTCGAAAATGATGCCTGCAAAACAACGCGCCTCAAATCTAACAAATCAGATTCTAAGTCTCTCAAAATGGAATATCGGTCATTGGGATAATTCAACACATAGGTGTAATTATTATTTACTTGAAAAATACTGATTGTGCCAACAATTGTTATAATTACAGTAAAAACCAGAAGCATTCCAAAGCCTATCGTTAGTTTCCGGCCTATTTTCATATTCTTCATTCCTAACGACCCCCTTTAATAGTTAAGATACTCTGCCAGACGATTCATCGTAGCCCACACATCCTGTAAAAATCCGTCCACGGCAGGGGTGGGAAGGAAAAATGGTCTCGCATCAAAGGCATCCTGAATGGCAGAAATATATTCTTCATTAAATTGGATTTGTGCTACGGTATCTGACAATCTTAGCAAAATAGCTTCGTCAGTCTGCCGCGGAAAAGCGAAGAAATACGCAGAACCCATAGCGGCATCTGTAAGCCCCATATCCTCAACGGTAGCCACATAACGGAAATTAGGGTTGCGCCTCTCGGCACTTACCATAAGAGGTACAAATTCCCCACTTTCAATGCCTGCACGAAACAGGGCGTGCGGCCCTACGGCAAAATCTGCCTCGCCATCTCTAATGGCCTGGGCCATCACCCCTGCTCCCGCTACATTAATGGGGGTTACACTAAAATTACCCGCAAGCTCCATGCTTCTAAGTGCAAAAAATGTAAAACCCGGCACAGTAGCTGCCACTCTAAAATACCCCGGGGCTTGCCTTGCTTGCTGCAAAAATGCAGCCGCATCCGTAATCCCCATATGCGTTCCGGCTATTAAAGTAAAGCTGTCATCAAAATTAGCTATATTAGATATGGCAAAATCGCTGTAATTTAAAGTTGTAGCCCCTGCAATTACATTAGCAAACAAGTTGCCGGTATGATAAAACAGTATAGTATAGCCATCCGGAGTTGCATTGCTTACTTGCGTTGCTCCATATGTTCCCGCTTCACCGGGAACATTAACCACCTCAAAAGGCTGCCCTAACAGCTCTTGCAAAAATCCTGCGTAAGTACGTGCATAGAAATCCGTATCGCCACCCGCAGGAAACGGCACAACAATAGTAACCGGGCGAGTGGGCCAGTTAGTATCAGATACTCCATCACCAGATAGCGCAAGATTATCATCAATAATTTCTTGCTGACCTTGCCCTCCACAACCGGATAAAAGCCCTAAGGCAATCCCTACTAGCAAAATCCATTTTGCATACTTCACAATAATCACTCCTTTTGTATATTGCAGACTTGTTCAACAAGGGTTATAGGCCACGTCCAATAAACATAATTATAGCATGTCCTTTCGCAGACACATTTATAGCGTAGCAATTGTCTCTATATTATAACATAAACAATCCATTGTTTTCTACCCCGAATTTGCTTCAGTTCGCGCATGGTCGCTAGTCAGCTCTAGGAGCCAAAGCACAGACACATCAAGAACTTCGGCCAGATGCACAAGCTCCCCATCTACCACATGACGCTCTTTGCGCTCGATACGACTCAGAATGTATTTTGTCATTTCTACACCTTTAAAATTGCATTTCAATGCCAATTCTTCTAAAGACCAACCACGCATTGCACGGGCAGCCCTAACTCTGTCGCCGCAAATATTAGGCGATACTGTAAATTTGGTTTTCTCTGCTCCCAATGTAAATCACTCCCTATAAAATCACTATTTACTTGATTTTATAACAATAATCGTGATATAATAGGTTTATATATCTATAAATTAGCTATTATAGCTATAATGGATAAAAGATTTTAGACCAACTATCAAATGTCAACCCCTAAAATGAAAAAATCTTAAAAAAGATTTGCGGCGAAAAACGAAATGCAAATAACACCCCACATAACACCTGTGGGGTTAATGTAAGATTATTACA
>Ga0131853_10003564_pt1 | contig 27884 bp, 11 predicted proteins | sample TergutLab28metaG_FD_92764 | JGI IMG/M metagenome (GOLD analysis project Ga0131853, IMG submission 92764) | Labiotermes labralis P1 segment gut microbial communities from Petit-Saut dam, French Guiana - Lab288 P1 (version 2) (version 2) | ecosystem: Host-associated > Arthropoda: Insects >...
CCCGCCGGCCCTTCACGCGCCTGAAGGAAGATGAATCCCGCGTCTAAACCCTTTACGTTTTTTTTGCGGCCCCCCTCCCCCCCCTGTGGGCACCCCCCCCCCCCCCCCCCCCACAACAACATGGAACCCGAGACACACTGCACTTAGCGCACTCCTGATCAGCATGTCTGTTGATATTCTGCCAGTTGCTGGTGGCTGCCGCACAGACTTTCACCCCGCCTGGCTTAGGGCTAGCGCGCACGGGCGGTTTTTGGCTGCAGGGTAATGCCTTGAAGAGAACGCGTTAGCGTAAGTCTAGGCTCACGAGCGGTCAGTCTACCGCAGCGGTTTTAAAAACGCAACCTGCTCCATTTTCATGGCGGAGCGGTCGTGGCCTTTGCAAATAAAAAACGTAAGCGCGTGTCTACGCACGCACGAGCAACTAAAAAACTGATCAGGGGTATTTCCAGTTCTGCATTCTACATCAGCTGCCGGGTCTAGCCTATCGGCTTCTTCGTGCCCTCACAATGAAAGTAGTTAAAAGGACTATTTTGACTCAGAGAAATTGATTATAGAAGTGAATATTTTTTGGATGCGCGCTTAAGGTCACATGTATTTTACGAAGCTGGCCCATAGCAGTCTTTGGCTGATTAAATGATGAACCCACAATTTTTTTTTTGGACACGAAGCAACAATGTACACATTACAGCCTTCGCCTCAAAATCTGTTGTCATGTGTATGCCATTTTTGTGAAGAATTAACATTCACTAGCAATTCTTTTTCCCGCTCGTACTCACGTTCAGCAGATACGATAGCTTGCTTGCCGCGCAGCTCAATTTCCTCCTGCCGTAAAAACCGCCCGTGGGCGCTAGCCCTTACGGCCCTGCTCGTTACGACGCAGTTTTATTGGAGTGGAGGCGTAGGGCGAGCGTTTAAAACATCGTGTACTTCATTTGCCGTAGGGAGGACATTTATGCTTTTTCTTCCAAGGGCGCGGCACTTGACTAAAATCGGTCCAGGTATGAAGAGATGCGGAATTTGGAAACGAAAACTTATTATTGGCATCAGGATTGTAAATGTTTCATGGGTGGGTTTTATGTTTCGCTTATAAATGCAGTACTTTACTAAAACTGGTGTAAAACCACATTAACGCGAAGTATAAGAGCATAAACATAACGATGTATCCATCGAAAGGTGCGGAAATTTATTATATTGGTGTGCGAACTAACTGCTGCCTGGCTGGCAATGTAAGAAGACCACTAGCTGTTCGTCTTCGCACATTCCAGTTAAAGTAATGTGGAACTTCTTGCTGCTGGGCTCTGGTATTTAGGGTGCCACTAGCTAGTGCCTGTTTATGCGATTCTCGCTGTGCTGTAATTCCGCCTGGCAGCAGCAGCAACAGCGCGCTGCAATATTTAGGTAACGTGCACCAGATGGATACTTCGGTCAGGGTTGCCCAAATACAGAGCGGCGGGTCGCCCGGGCGACTGAATTTTTTTACAGTGGCGTCTGGTATGTTGTTGGTCCTCAGTATTGAACTCGCTTCAAGTCACCCTTATGGCCCCTAGAATTGTGAGGTGGATCTTAGCTTTTTGGAAAGTTTGTTGACCCCTGAGTTAACATGGAATTTACGTTCAAAGTTTGCAGCACTTGTTCAAGGAAGGAAGCACACTTATTCGTGCAACAGTGTTCTTTTGTAATAAAAATTAAGTCACGAAGAGTAAAAAGTGATTAAGCTGTTTAAAATAACTTACAGCTTGGGTTTCCAACACACTGTCCGTCAGGCTGTATTAAGCCGTCCGCGGCCACATTTGTAAATTATGCATATACTCTAAAAAGTGCACAAGTTATGCGGTTAGGCTGGGCCGGCTTAGCTCGGTCGGTATAGCGAGTCGCTACGGGCTGGACGATTTACAAAACGATTAACGGAGGGGGTGAGGTTCTCCGCACCAGTCCAGACCGGCCCTGGGGCCCACCCAGCCTCTTGTGCGTTGGGTACCGATTTTCTTTCCCATAGACAAAGCGGCCGGGTCGTGGCGTTGACCACCCCACCATCTAGCTCTGAGGTTAAAGAAAGAGTAGATCTATACCTTTATTCCTCCTCTTTGCCTTCATGGCAGGTTATAGGGTGAACTGTACTTATTGTTATTCTTCCAGTCAACAGCCGGTTCTTTGCCGTAAAAAGTCGGACGCGCATGTCCGCGAGAGGGTAGTAGTGTATGTGTATCAAAGACTTAGATGCGCGATCCGATATCGCACTGTAGGCTGCTACCTCGCATGTCTTTCTCCTTTCTGTGTTGTGCATGCCACTTACTCTCTCTGCTGCAGTGGCTCTTCCGCTGTGGTCGCTAGTCACTAATGAGCTTCGTACCTGAATCGTTAAGGATATTCAGAATTTATCTTCACTCAAACGTTTGCTTGTGCATGCCATGCCGGCGCACAAAAAGGCATTTGAAGATACAAAACTGCGTGACTTTCAGAATTCGACGCTGTAGAAATATCGTCGCTCCTCTGGGTTGTTAGGTAGCGTAGTTAGGTAGTTACCCGACGTTTCGGGCAACCTAGTTGTCCTATATTAGTCAATCTTCTTTTGCTTGACTTTCGGATATGGGACCGAAAGGTTGTCCCGAAACGTAGGCAACTAATAATCCTTGCTGCGTAACATCCCAGAAGAGCGAAGCTCTCACTTGTATTCACTGAACTCGTATTTCCACGTACAGTCCAGAAGGTGAAATCAGAAGTATGGGGGAAAAAAATGTTTTGATGTCTGTAAAATGGCCAAGATTTAATGTACGTGGTTAATATAGTGCCTTGAGGTGTTGTACACCAAACGTAAGACCGTTGCGAACCGCCACTTGTTTGCGAAAAGTGAACGATAATTGCCAGCTTAATTACCGGGGTCACAGCCGAGAACACAGTGCTACTGGTCTCGAACTAAGTGCTGCTTTGTGTTCTTACAACCGAAGGCCGGCCATTTCCTTCCAAGAAAAGTTTGCGATATGGAAAGAATAATAAACACTGTGTGCAGGAGCAGATAAAATGCTTTGAACAAGACTGCCCAGTGCCTAGCAGGAAAGCAAATAGTACTTCCAATGTACATTCTTGTTGAGACAGCAGAGCCGTGTGTGCTAAGTTGTGAATTTGGATTCAGTGTGACAACATAAATTCTGCGTAGTTCAGCAACTATCGCCTTCTCTGGCGACAAAACAGCGGACGTGTAATCGAGAAGGTTTGGTGAGGTCGTCATCAAAGTGTTGAAAAACGGTCGGACATTGTAACTGAAGCAGAAAGCACAGAACCGAAGATTTTTAGCTTTCAGCAAATTATGCCGCGCCCCTGTACGGGTCGCTATTTCCGTTTCTGAATCAGCTGAGTTTTTTTTTTTTTAAGCGGAATGTGCGACCAACGACGTCATGCCATCTGAGGCGAACGCATTGCTGTGCTTAGTTGTTTTCTGTAACCCCATCGGCAAAACGGTGGACGCGCCAGCTTGTGAGGCAGAAACGACACAATGTAAAAAAAAGGTAAATCAGTCCCATTACAGGCCCGAGGTGCCCACAGGGTTCCAGGAAGTTAAGGTTCCCACCCTTCATGACAACGGCACAGCATGGTGGTAAGGTTGTTAGCCTTACGCACCGGCCGTTTTTACCCCCAGGAAATGCTCCTGGTACTCATTTCTGTTAGAGGCTGAGTCGACCCCAGGTCTATAGTGCGATCGGAAAGATTATGTCAATGAAAAATTCCTATGACACCATCTAGAATCGAACCAGCGACCTTCCGATTTGTAGCGCAGCACCTTAACCACTGTGCTACCGCGGTCCCCACAATGTAGGATACTGAAATTACATATCGTCGAAGGACATGGGTCTGGATCGAGAAAATCAGGGTATCTTCCTGTCGTCCATGGTACGTTCATCGTCCAACATTCCACCAGAGAACAGAAACAGATTCATTTTTTGAAACTTTTGTAATAATAGACTGTATATACTGTGACTGCTTGACTGCTTCGTGACCGAAACATGTACCGAATTTTTGTAGAAACGGAATTTTTAAAATGTAATTATTTGTATTTGAATTGTTTATGGATTAATCTGTTTACGATGACATAACAGGATATCATCTCCGCAGCAACTATGTGCTTTCTTCAATAAGTACACGTTTCGACCACGTGACTGTAAGTAAATTGGAAAATGTATTCTTCATAATGTACGACACAGAATTTCAAGCATCGTTCTCTGTAGCTTATGTACGACGTGTGTATCCGTGCATTTCTATAAGTAGGATGTGCTGTATTTTGGTCAGTATGGTTGAAAACCGGAATCTCCCAACAGTTTTGGGTGAAAATCTCTTGTATCGATTTAGCAATTCCTATCCAGCTATTTGGACGCCGTTTGTAGGTCACGGACGGATGGACATTTGACATCCGCATAGGGTATTCTTGTTTGCTTTTAAGAACATGGGAATGGCTGTGCAATTCACGAGTTACAAGACATCGGGTTGGAACACTAAGAACACTTACTTAGTACCTCTTAAAGATGTAACACAGTTATGAATTCTGGAAGCATGAAATATTTTCTTTCTGAACTCCATGGAAACGCCTGAAGCGCCAGTAGTCGCCCACATGATAGTTTGCCACTGATTATTAAACGTCGGCAGTAAAATACTGAAAACGAATGAAACTGGAAACTGATATTAGCAGAATCAGTGGCGTACAGAGGGGGGGGGGTTGGGGGTTTTAACCCTGTGACCTGAAGATGACCCACAGTGGCCGAAACATGTCGTCAGCCTAATAAATGGGATAAAAAGACAGTTATGTTTTGACGTACCTACCCCCTCCTAATTAGATAGCTACTATAAAAAACTGCAATATTATTGGAATACACATTTTGTAATATTTGAGAGATCTCGCAAGTAGCATTTTAGCTTGATTTTTTAGGTTTTGTAGGGAACGCCTAATGATTGCTTTCGATCGAAACATGGAGCGCCGAAAGGAATAGTGACGTGTTGGGGTAGATGGAATAGTGTGTTCGAAATACGACAGGCAAGTACATATACATATATGTAAATCTGTTGTATTATAAACAACGTAACGTCCTACATGTTTCGGCCACATGTTGTGGCCATCTTCAGGGAGGTGTTCTTTGAAATAAATATTACAGTACGTCAAAAGATTTTAATTTTCAAATATAAAAGTTTAAGTTTTAAACAAATGTATCACCATATACACAGCATATGAACGCGTAACTAATAAACAAACAATCTTATCAATATTTTATCATATATTTTAAATTTGTATGTAAAACTTAAACTTTCATGTCTGTAAACTAAATTATTTTGACGTTCTGTGTAATATATACTTCAAAGAACACCTCCCTGAAGATGGCCACAGCAGGCGGCCGAAACATGGAGGACGCTACACTGTTTCTAATACAGTAAATTTACATATCTGTATATGCACTTGTTGGTTGTAATTGTCATAATGAATTATCAGTGCATGGTCATGAATCATTTCAAATAGGAATAGTGTATGTGTTCAGGTGACTGACTGGACACAACTGGATGCGTACCGTTAAACTGATCCGGACCTGGAAAGGAACTTGAAGGTTCTTCTTAATCTTGTTTTAGGAGCGTTCCACCGTATCGTGAGCCAAATGAATATGATTTACGTTTTATCCCCTTCTAAATACACGGTTAAAATGCAGTGAAACCTGTCTGGAACGGAACCTGGCTATAACGGAACCCGTCTATTGCTGAAAACGTTTACAGTCTCGAGGATTCAAATTTAAAGTGCCTGTATGAAATGGAACTTGTCTGCAACGGAAAAAATTTCGGTCCCTTGCCGTTGCGTTGTTGGCAGGATTCACTGTATCATTATTTTCATTCATAGGTCTTTCAAGCGGTATCCGTCCGTTCGGATTTACGGGTTATGTTTATGTTTTGCTAGCAATAAAAACTGTTCGCTAGAATAAGTGTTCTAGATGCTCTATTCGACGTAGTTTTGCCCTTGTTAGTCTCGGACAGTCGGCATGCTATTTACGGTTTATGTTAATTTTCATCGCAAAAACCAATTTTCGCCAACGTATTGTGGAGGACGCCTACGTGTTGCGACGGGCAATGCAGTTGCAGCTAAAAATAGATTCCAATGCATTATTCTCATTTTTACATGTCAGCTTGAGCATGTAGATCAATACATGACTGATCAATGAAAGCTTTTCCAACTGATTTTGAGCCTTAACGTTGATCGATCATTTTTAGAACTGATCTTGTCGGGGGGCTTTACAAAGTATGGCCATGGGCTGCGTTGTCGCCGTTTCGGGGGGACTTCCTGTCTCCATCGTCAATGTCAAAGTGAATAGTAAGACAGTTTTTCTGCTGCCTTCTCACGTTGACCTTAAAGATGGGGCAGCAGGCTCGCTTCCAAACGTCGACGACACAGCCCACTTCTCTGCGGTGTAAAAAATGCCAAAACAAGATCAACACCAACAAAACTTGTCCACTCGTCGTCGCCATAGTTGATGGAGGCCTGTGCCATTTTTTTTTTCGTATTGAAGTTGCTATATAAAAATCCCTCGTAAAACGTTAGACTTGCTGTGCAGCCCACTGTGAACTTTTTGTCTTCAGGTGGAGTTAAGCTTCAGTCTTTCTTCAGCTTCAGGACTGGATGGAGATTAGTGGTCATCTTAATGCCAGACGCTAGGAAGGAAGGGCGTTTATGCATGAATTGGGAAGGAGGCTGGGTCGGTCTTGACGCCCGGGGCGGTAATTGAACCAAGGTTTTGCGCTTGTACAGCCCATACCGCAATCCGCGGCTCGCTTGTTAACTTCTGCGATCGTAAAGCCATCGAACATCGAGGTCGAATAGGCCCACTTCATCGAATTCGGGAGATCCCGGTTTAAAATTTCGACCCGAAGAACGGCTGTCCTGACTGGAGGTTTTCGCGGTTTTCCCCCGTCCCTCCAGACATGACAGGGCACCTGAAATTAGGTCACGATTGCTTATTTCCACGCGATTTTCATTTCATTTCATTTTTTTGGTCACTGTTCATTCGACGCCAAGTACAATACGGCCCCGTAAACAACTGTTATTAGAACACAAACGCGCTAGCAGTCTGAACTGATACGATGAAAGTAATTCTGAAATAGCAAATCTCATTACGTTTATCCTTGAATCGGTCTAATCTCCCCTAGGTCGGGGATTTGCCCGTTGCAGGGTTTATGGTGATAAAACACACAAAGGCGGCCACACTATGGATTCGAACGCAGTTTTACAATGTTTAGACAGTCTGTCCGCCCGTCTGTCTGTCCATCTCTTCGCATGGAACAACCCGGCTGTCACTGGACGGATTTTCAGGAAATGTAAGATTTGAGTTTTTTTTTTCGAAAATCTGCTGAGAGAATTCAAGTTTCATTAGAATATGACAAGAATAAAGCTCACTTTGCATATTCGCAGAGTACAACCAACCAGATGCAACGTTTCACAATTCATTTCTGTAGGACGCTGTACATGTTTCGGCCGGGCTAGCAGCGGGTAGCAGTACTGGTCTGACAAATCCCTGACGCTGTGTGTGCAGTTTTGAGCTCCTGGTGATGGACAGAAAACCCGACTGAAACATGTACAGCGTCCTACATAAATGAATAAATTGTGAAACGATGCGTCTTGTTGGTTGTACTCTGCGAATATATTAGCGATGCACGGATCAATGAATGTTAAACTCACTTTACATGAAGACCTACATGCATTTATGGTAATATCTCGCTCATTTCTTGGAAAGAGAAATGTTTCAGACAAAAGTCACAGACGACAATATAAGACCTACGTACATTTATGGTAATATCTCGCTCATTTCTTAGAGATAGAAATGTTTCAGACAAAAGTCACAGATGACAATATAATACGGCGCATGCGCCGTGTATGCTCGATACCTAAGGCTACAAACACGCTGTCAGAATGTGTAATATTCCTTGCTCTTCCGTATCAGCGACAGTAACGCCAACGCGCTTCCATGTTACGTTGTACGTACATTTCCTGTCTTGTTTCTTAGGGGTTTGAGTGGATTGGAACACTTTGGTGGAGCAGTGAGCCGTTGATGCGTTTGTAAGACGAAGTTCAACGTTGATATTTAGTAGTGACAGCGGGTACGACAGCTTTTCACGTGGTGGATTTTAGATTTCCGAAGAATTCGAATTTAAAGTTCTAGTGCTGTCAAGTTTGGCCACAACTGGATCGGTTGGTGCTGTTCGAGTGTTGGAATGTTCCCGGCCAGCGCCTTCTCTTCCGCGCAATGTATCAGTGAAGGTGTGCAGCTCCGGTTAGCCGCTGCGCCCTACAGCCTACGAAGCGCGTGTTACTTTTTTGGCAGATTGTATTCAGAATAGGAATGTATCTACAAATTACAAAGTGGCACTTTAATCACTGTTAACACAACTATTTGTTGGTGTTTATGTCAGATCAGATTGTAGGGCAGCGTGTTCCTGTCATCTCCAGGACATTGCATTACAAGAAAACAAATTACAATGGCCTGATGATTTATGCGTAAGTAGATTGATATACCAGTCTATTGATTGTTCCATAATACATGTTGCCTGTCGGTATGAAATCTTAAAAACTATTAAGATATGTGACACCTCGATATAAACTTGATTCCAGAATGGAGGATTGTCAAGTAATTTTATTATCTTCTATGGAGATTTCTCATTGATTTTTTCAGTAACGTGCCATAGTACATTTGATTTAACCGTTGATAAGGTGTTTAGTGTTGGTGTATGTTGCCCTGTAATTGAAGCTGATAGAAAAATCACTATATATTGCGTTGGCGGTAATTAGGTGCTGCAGCTTTGTCGCATTATGTGTAACATAACAGATTGTCTGAGGTAAAACTAGTAAAGGTAAATTTCACCCATTAATCTGCCATGATGGCACAGAGAGGGGAGTGTAGAGGTACAGTTCTATTCTTTCTTTAACCTCGGTGCCAGACAGGGGTGGGTGGGGTCAACGCAACCCCGAGTCCTTTACCCACGGGAAAGAGACCTTGTACCTATTGTATAGGACACTGGGTGGGCCCGAGTCCCGATCTGAGAGGGTGAATAAAATCTCGCCTGCCACTGGGATTCGATCCCTGGACCATTCAACCCGTAGCATAGTCGCTATACCGACTGAGCTGTCCCGGCCCACAAGGTAAAATTGGTATCTGCATATTTTGGTAATGAGTCCAAATATATATATATATACTATATATTCGCATAAATCCATGCGGTCGGAAGTTGCGCTATTCCATTCGGGCAGACGGCCTGTCGGGCATGACGCGTGCCGGTAGTCTTTTACGCAGCCAACCAAGATAATCGGTGTAAGCAGCTGCTTTGCGAACGCGTCCGAAAATGAAGAGTTCCAGAAACAGCAAAGGTATGGCCATAGCGATGTTCCGGTCGCTCGTTCGTGGTATGTTGGATCCTGTACAGTACAGAACGCAGCCTTGACACGAACGTGCGTGTTGTGTCGGTTAGGCTGGGCGGGGGAACCACTAGTTTTCCGCTTCACTGAGTCACAAAATAAATGAGCAGTGTCAGCATAGCGCCCGTATTATATATTTACAAAATCGCACGACACAGACATCCCTTAAACGTAACACAGTTTACGCCACATACTAAAGCTGAATTTTACATCTGGCGTGACTCATGTTTTTGACCCAAGCTGCTAGAATGTATCAGTTATACTCCCCGAAGATGGTCCTTTAAGGGATGCAACATGTTGGGGTTACGGAAAGTGTTAATAAAGTGGTGATTTAATAGCATATGAGTGCATTCGTCGGTATTTATTTGATACGCCCATGTTCAGTGTTTCGTAGGCCCAAAATGATCAGTACCCAAGTAGTCTGTGACATTGTGCTGGTGTATATTTTCTTGAAATGTCACCATAATAACCGGTGACATGTCGTGTCACCTCACAGAATTAGAAGCCTCAACATATAATGGTCCCCACACATTCGCATGTCCGTCACAGACTGCCATGATGCTTGCTATTGACGGTGACCTGATCGGATGGAGAAGGTTCATGTCTGCGGGGATGTCGCGACTTGTCGGTTGGTACATTGTTACCGACGGCTCAGGGTCATGCAATTAGACTGTTAGCCCTTGACGGTGGTGGCAGTACGCTCCCCCGAAACCTCGGCAACTGCCATTCGACACGACGTAACGCCCCAGAAGACTTGAGTCCTCAGTAGCACCGCTGTGAGAACGTAAAATCTCGCACGGTAGATCTAGTTTCAAAAAAATCGGTGATAAGATTGTTCGAGCTGTGATTTTGAAAGTCGTTTGGGGATGAAAAGACGAACGCAGGTGAAAACAACGTAATGTTATTCCGGGGAAGGGCTGCTGTTTCCTCGGGAACTCTAGACTGAGGTTGTACACCGTGACTGTCAATCCCCCACCTTCAAAAGTATAACGTCAGTACGATATTGTCAGTAGCTCAGACAGTGCTCTTGATAAGGACTGGCGGCGGGCTATTGTGTGGTGATGAACCTTCGGGTTCCAGAAAATGCGGCGAATTTATTGACTAGCAGAGGACCTGTTAGCTTCTTGGGAAAGACCCTGCTCCATGGAGTTAGTCCGTCAGCTTAGACTGTATATAGCTTACAGGGTGAGTTGGTTGGTGAATGGCGGTGTAGCGAGAATGTGTGAAGGCGTGGCCTGATTTAATATATTGTCCCAGTATTTTGCTGTAGGTACTGAATAATACAGTGAAAAACTCAGAATATTTCGTGTCTCGGCTGGGACACGGAACGATTACCTCCCGAGTAAACAAAGCTTTGCTGCAGGTAAAGGTGAAGCTCTCCTTCCACTTGATTCAGCTGTACGCCGTGAAGGCATGCGTGGTATGGATCAGTCGAGGTATAACTCCACTCATTCCTAATCTGGGCAATAAATGGAGATGGTGAGAGTTGGCAACTTCACGCCCCGGCCACCACGTGTGGTCCCCCCCCCCCTCACCTCCTGAGTTGAAGACTGGGTGGTGGTCGTGGCTGGTCCGGAGCCGCAGTTTTGGGGAAGATAAAAGGCACCTCTTATTGACGACAAACCCCGATTCCGTGGTCGTCCAGCCTGTAACCTATTTACATTTTTGGTATAATAATGTTAATTGGAACGTCATTGTAAGGTTGTGGTCAAGGCAGTTTCTGGTCACCCATTCACGCAGTGACATGGGACGCCATCAAGTTTCGCTTCGTGCAAGCTCTGTGGTTTATTATGCACGAGAATAAGTTCGTATAATTCAGGGCCGAGTGAGAATAGTTTCTTGCTTGAATCGTGTATTAATGAACATCTCTCAAAAGGCCAGCGAGATTGATGACGTATTCAAACACAGCTGCTAACCCGTAACTTTGTTCCAGAATTGTTTCCAAACCAGCATGCAGTAATAACGAGAAATTGTGGGAATAACTATTGATGGTGACCGGTCATCAGTAAGATGAAGTTAAGTAGGACTGAAGATTGGTGATTACACAACAGATTAACATATCTGCCGATCACATTGGCCATGCGCTCGTAAAGGCACGTGTGGTCTGGGACTTCCGAACACGGGATCGGTCAGGGGTTCTGATCCCGTTCAAGGCATGGTTGTGTGTATATGTTCTGTGTTGCTCTTTGAAGGTAGGGAGTCCTGAGTAGAACGTTTCTTATCATCACCATTTACGTCACAAGTTAGCGTGCGCGCCATGTTGTTAGTCCTGACTGTAGGAAAGTGAAAATAATGGAGAAGGGGTGCGGTCCAGTGGCATACTGTTTATGTTAACTTCTGTGAAAACAATCAAATGGTTCGAAAGATGAAATGGAGGGATACACACACACACAGTACTTTGCCCCCCCCACATACACCCTGCCCACGGAAGTAAGCTAATTACGACCGTTCTAAAGGTTCAATATTTTTCTGTTATCTCTTAACATACAAACTTCCAGACCCGTACACGAAGTGGTGCTGGTGTTGCTCCCACCACAGAAGTTCACACTGTCACCATGTTGGTATTAATAATGAGTAAGACATTAATAGCTACAATAGAATGTTATTTTGCCAAGTTTCATGAAAACCCGTTTGTGTTAGAATGTTATTTTGCCAAGTTTCATGAAAACCCGTTTGTGTCGTCAGTTATAGATTGTGACACACATTGATATAATACCGTCTAATATAAGTAAATCCACTTATAAAATTTCAGAATTTAATCAGACCAGTATGTTTCCTTTCTTATATTTCACGTGCTTGGTTTGAATATTTAAGTCGCTTTTTTGCCATATACAAAGTTAAACACAGAATTTAGGTGGCAGCTGCGTATTTGATACTTTACTTGTTCTTGTCCTCGCGAAAAACACATAATAATACATGATATTGCAGACTGGCATATAAATGAGAGAATCTTGCGTCCTACAGCGAGGAACATCTCACCGCTGTGGCCAAGATGCAGTCCCAGGGCAGTCCGTTTGGGATTTGTGGTGGACAGAGTTTCACTAAGACTAGTTCTCCGACTTCATTTTCCGCTCTCAGCTACAATTCCACCAAAGCCCCCTACTCATAGTCATTTATGTTTACGGCGCCGTGTAATCTGTAGATATTCAGATATCGCTGAATATATCTCAGCAACGAACAGGAAGTAAAGTCGGTTAAATAAGAGTGATAAAGTGGAGCGGTTTGCTTCACAAATACGTGTACATGGTTGTGATTTTGGGTCTCTCATTGATTTTGCTGTTCGTTTAATGGCAATAAGATGTATCGTTGACAAGGCTGTTTAGTGGCAAATGCAACGTAGGCATATATGACACAGCATGGAGGCAAAATATTGTGTGTCCATTTAATTGGTTAAACATACACCAGATAAAACATATTTAAAACAAAACCTATGACATAATTGTTCGCACATAAATGTTTTGTGCAAGGTTTGAGATTCTCACACCGTGTTTTTGAAGATTCAGTACGTGTTGACTCGTCAGATGAAGGCACTACCTTCCCACAAAACCTTGGTAACTGCAAATAGTTACAGTGGAGTTTACAGTTGACCTTGGCAGTTATTTACACAGAGCAAAGCAGTCCGGCCTTTCCTTGTGCCCAGTAATCAGTGTATTCCAGTTAAAAATGCATTGGGTTGAAATACAGTTGTGTCTTGTGCGTGTGAGATATTACAGTTTATTTTTGTACTGTTCTGTGCACAAATTTGACTTAGGCGTGTCACAAACGCAACACTAGCGGAAAGAAGACCATGCGGTAATTTTTTTGGCAGGATCTGTATGTTTTTCCCGACCGTTGTTGCAAGTATGCAGGGACTCCACCCACACTGTGCAGGTCACCCGCATTCTCTTGAGCAAATGACGGTGCTTAACCTAACCACACAGCATAACATTCCAGAAAACTTATCTTCGGAAACGTGTTTTAAAAATGATTCGTATTTCAGAACCTAAGCCACTTTTGAGGGTAGTTGAGTAAATATTATAGTGGATCAGTGTAAACATAAGACATTAGAATGCTTTGAACTGTGTAATCAAGAGTGAGTAATGGCTTGAGAGGTCAAACGTTAGCTAGCAGACAAGACCACACTTAGCATGCGCGTGTTTTATGAACTTTAGTGAAAGATTCGAGGGTCGGTCACAAAACAAGTTTACTTGGCGTTTAGTTTCGTGACTAAATAACCGTGGAACATCATGCTTACATCCCAGAATCATCATCTCTGCCTGTCTCCAAAGCAAAATCTTGGCGGACTGAAATTTCAATATGTCCGCGAGGTAGAAACTATTGTGGCACAATGGGTGATAATACAATACATAGGCTTCTATCAACAGGTACTAGCGAAGCTTCTCCCACGATGACAGATGCTTTGACTGTGTCGGGGATTGTGTGGAAAAATAGTGGCTTAGCAATACAATTAAAATACTATCTGGTCTTGTTAGGGCTGAAAATAAAGAACCCAGTTTTATGTGAATTGTGAACTTATTTTCTGGCCGGCCGTAGAATATGAGCGTAGGCTTTTGCTGTTTGCCCTATACTGGACTCTAATGACAAGTTTGCTGTGACAACGCAGATTCAATCGGTAGCTCTTGGCACCCTTTGCTATGGACAAAAATAACTTTGCAGTTACCTCCAGTACAAAAATATATCTGTCTGTCAACTGTATTCTCTGTGTTAAAAGCTTTTAAGGGTTTAGTCACCGGGCGGTAAAAAAAAATGCGGAGGGCATGGAGTTAAACTCCAGACATTGAAAGACTGGATTATATTTTGATCTGTAGCTGTACTGTATATCCAGGGTGGAGGATGAATCTGGTGAGGTGATTGTGTCCAGTGGAATGAAAAGGGGCTAGAGAAAACAGTTGTGGGCTTCTGGAGTGATTTACATCATGTTCTGTCTCCAATGTGGTGTGTTGGGCTGGATTTATCTGTCTGAGGGCAGGGACAAGTGACGGGCTTTTTTGACCACGGTGATGAACCTTCACCTGTAAAATGCAGGGGATTTTTGTACCGGCTGGGAAACTCTTAAGCTTATCAAGACAAGAACTGGTTGAGTACTGGTTTCACTGGCAGATGCAGGTATTAACAGTTATGCCTTGGCACTTGGCTGGTCACAGATGTACTTACAGTACCATTGCCATGTTTAACAGTACTGTACCCTTGTCATCTGTATGTGGGGAAAGATGCTGTACGTATGGAGAATAAGCAGAATGTAAAGATCATGTATTAAATGACCCTACCCGTAAATTTTATTGCTTGTTTATATAACACACAAAGTGACAGTCAGAAATGGATGCAAATAAAATTCTACAGTATGAAAAATGAAGATATTTTTTACAAGGATTTACCTTAATTGTCAGCTTTGTCAGTGAGCAGTGAATTGTCACATCTGATTCTTCTGACATCACCATACTTTGAATTGAATAGTACCAGCGCTTTAATTTCTATTATTTGATTTTACAGTGATGAGGAGCGTTACAAGAAAGTCCTGTGGAAGCAAGTGCGAGTAGGAGATCTCATCCACCTGTCAAACAATGAAGTGATCCCAGCTGATATACTCTTGCTGCGATCAAGTGATCCCCATGGGCTTTGCTACATTGATACTTGTAATTTGGATGGAGAAACAAACCTCAAACAGCGACAAGTAGCCAGAGGATTCACTGAACAGGTAAGAACCATTGTTTGTATTCCTTAATTGTAATTACAGTAACTTTATGATGAGTTTGAACATATGTATATACAATCATACATATTTGAAGTGTCACTGTTAGGTGATTTGCACTCCTTTGTATTTGGGGAATTCCAGGTTCAGTCATGACAGGTATTTTGTTGTCTTCTTCAGGCAAATGCTAGGATATTACCTAAAATTTTGCAAGATTACATTGTTCCACATTCATTCTAATGCCTTCCTCACTATCCTGCCATTCAACACTTTGTGTCATGGCCTACTGATCTTACTGTTGCATAAATTTGAAATAAATAAATAAAACGCACATATGTCCAATAATGCAGATAAAAAGTAAAACCATTGATATGGGACCATTATTTATCTGACAGATATTTTTGGTCAGTTCCTGCTGCTGTTCCAGTTATCTCTGAGTCTGGGTTTGTATGTTTTAGTTCACTATGTTCAATTGATAGTAGGTTTGTACTTACCATAACTCAACCATATTTAAAGAAGTGCCAGAAATGGGTACCCTCAAGCTGTTAGACACACACAATTTCTAGCAGTGACATTGCTCATGGCGTATCACAGTTGTTTTACTTGTGTCCAATTTCAGTTATCTTTCAGATAATTATTTTGTGTTGAGTTGAGAGTAATCCAAGATGATTATCATCACCAACAAAATTTGAAGACATATTCACTTCCACATTAAGTGGAGGATTAAAAAAACCAGTATAATGCAGGTTGTCAAAGGAGCATCAATATTAAATAATTGTCCATACCACATTTTAATGTCGGTTTTCCCCCATAGTTTGGCAAAAATGGATTCAAAGCAGACTTTAAACTTTACTGATGTATTTTGTAAAAGAGTGAGGTATCAGTCTTGGAGCTAGAATTTCATTGTTGCATAGATGATTTTCTCACTATTTTTGTAATTTACATATGTAATAATGGCCATGTAAGGCCAGACATGTAGTACAGTTGGACATTGTTATAATTATTTCAATGTTGAATTGCGACTGTCGGTTTTCTCTCTCCATTTATATATTGTATCGAAACAGAATTAATAGACCAAAGTTCATTAAACCCATGGAATGGTTTGCACTATTAACTGTTGCACTGCCTTGCTGTAAAAAGTCATAGGTTCTATTGTACTTGAACAGGTGTTCAGAAAATGAAGTTAGATTTTGTGTAAGGTACCAGTGTGAATATATAATCTCAGACGAAGACATTGCACTAATATCACATCATGCACCCACCGTAATGTAATGTTATGATACTTTTTGGATAAACATGGGATTTTCCACAGACCAGTGCTCATTATGCTGAGAGTTCACATGTCCACTTAGGTGAAGCAGATGAAATAAACATATATAGGGTCTAAGTCCTGAAACATTTCCAGCAACAGAATTCAATGAAATTTTCTCAGGCAGACAGTTGCGTCAAGATGTGGAGTTTTTCTGACATTTCGGCAACTAACTCTGCCCCCACATCAGCACACTCTGAAGATGGGGATGGAGTTAGTTCCCGAAATGTCAGTAAAACTTCTGCCCGAGAAAATTTCATTGAAGTGTAGGATCTATTTCTTCATCATGCATCACATGAAGGTATCCAATTCAGAAAATTCAGTTGTGCTTCACAATCTGTGTCACAGTGTTTGTGAACCTCAATTGTCTTGTATAAATGCAAATGCAGCAGTTCTGTTCATTTTCATGCCGGTGATGAAGACATGCTCCTTTGCTGTGCAAATTGGAAAATCAATTGTCTGGGAGATTTTGCCAATGTAGCTCATATTTCATGTAGTTTCATGTGTGTGTTCTCTTCCTGTCTTGATTGGAACGTTTTGCATAGAGGCCATTTACAAATTTGTAAATTGTTGCCATTCTTGGAAGAGGCAAATCAGGAAGCTTTTATCTGAATTTATGACAAAGCTTCATGTAGGAACTGTGTAAACATATACATATGTATGTGTGTGTGTGTGTGTGTGTGTGTGTGTGTGTATATATATAAGTATGTATGTCATAGGAAATACACAGTGTTCCTTTCAAATCCCTGTTGCAACTCATAACTGACCACTGTTTGCTACAGACATAATAGACTCTGTCCATTGGTGTGAGTGTTGGCAAGTCACTATGGGAGCCAAGTTCTGTGGGATGAGTGAGTTGATGGGAAGTGACAAATGATATTTGTTAGGTAAAATAACTACCTTGTAGTTTCCATTGAATAATTTACCATTCACTTTATATGCCAATAGATCAGTGAATTAAAAACAGTTTGTTGTGGTTTCATTAATTCCAAACTTCTCATATTTGAGTTTAGTTCTGTACCTGGAGAATGATAATTTATGTTGAGCTCCTCTACCTCCTAAGCCAAATGGCTTGAAAATCCCTTAAAGTAGACTGTTACTGCTTTCTTTTATGTCTCTCCAGTCCATCTTATTAGTATACCTACCACTTACGTAGTTGAAAATGCAACATCAAGTGAGCTAGAAATCAACCAGTGTAACATACGCAGGTTGGTTTTGACGTGCAAGATTTTAGATACTTCCAGTAGAGATTGTGAAGATTATTGTAGTTTACTGTTAGAGATGCAGAATGTGCTGCCACCATCTTCAGGGTAGAAAAATCTGTTATACCCTAAATTAATGGGCACCACATTCCCCTAAAATGTTTTAAAACCTGTCTACTGAAGTTTGGAAAGATTGTGACTAATTAATGCATATTCATTCCACTGTATTATTTTATATATACTTGCAAAAGTTTTGTTGTTGGTTACATCTGGGTGCTCATTACTATGGAAGGAAAGTTTCTCCATTAAGACTGTATCTAGATGTGCTGTCGAGTGAGTACTAGGGGTCACCTTCGCTGGGGTTAAATTGGCTCAGTCTTGAAGCTGACAAATCATGTCCATCTGGTGTCTAGATTAAGAATATATGGAGCTGTGCCTTTGCTTGCCCATACATGTGAATTTTATTGTGCTTATATGGTTACAGGTTTTCTTTTAGTAGCAATTCAGGAACTGTTCACCAATTCATGAACTTCGCTGAATGTGTTTGTGTTTTTTTTGCTTGAAATGAATGTTATGAGTAGCGCTACATGACTTAAGGAAAATATTTGTGTTTTAGTTAGTATTGAATGTTACCAACAGATGTCAGGAAAATACAGGATAACATTTGTATAAATATTACTTTCAGTGCATTTTTCATATATACATCCCTACTTACACAGTTTCAAGTTACACAGTTTCAAACTTCTGCAGTTCAGGTATTAAAATAAAACTTGAAACTTGCACTACATTTTTCCCAGGAGTGAGAACACAGTGGGATGGAAGTGGCAGAGTTATTCTGGCCTCTGCAGGTTACCTAAGTCCTGACTTAGGTAAAAGTAACCTTACATATACTCGTATTCTTCCATGAACATATTCACATTATTTCTGTTGACTTATTTTATTATGCCCAAGGTTTTAACACAATTGCTTTTGGCTTACTATCGCAGTAGACAGTTCCAGGTTTAACACTGTGCACATATGTGCACACACATTTTATACGTAAATAAATAGTATTATACAGGTACCTGTCGTAGGTTGAAGTAAAATTATTCCTGTTCACGTCATGAAGGCATAGATGGGGAGTAGAAGTGTAGCTCCACTCATTCTTAGTCTTGTCACTAGATGGAGGTGAGTGGTCAACTTCATGTCCTGCTGCTGCGCTTCTGGAGAGAACCCTGTTACACTTTTAATAGGAGACTGGTTGGCATCAGAGCTGGTGTGGACATTCTGGAGAAGAGAAAAATCTCCTGCCTCTGCTGAAATGTGAATTTTGGATCATTCATTGTGTACTGTAGTCATTATACTTGCCATGCTGTACCTGCTCCCATGTTTGGACATGGGTGGGCCAAATTCCAACATGTGCAATTTCAGTTACATGAAGGTTTGCAGAACTGAGACTATCATTGCATGTCCATGTAGAATAGGAATTTAATTGCTGGTGTTACCTGCCTCGTCGTCTGTTGTATACTTTCAGCAAGATGTGTTTGAACCAAGCAAGTTCACATCAGATGTGGAGGTTGATAGTCCAACGACAAAGATCTACAGATTCTATGGTGCCATTGTTCATCCAGGTGGTGAAAGAGTCCCTGTTGGTACTGAGAATTTGTTACTTCGTGATTGTGTTCTTAAGAACACAGATTTTGTTGAAGGAATCGTTGTGTATGCAGGTAAGTGTTGTAGAGTGCTTTCAACTGTGGTCAGGTATGGTATTCATTTAATTGTTTAAACACAGTTTATGTGGTGACACTTTCATTAGTGTACACTGTTTTGAGTGGGTTTTTAACTTGGTTTCCCACCCTGAAGGAAGAGCTCACAGGTGGTGTTGGAGAACAAGGCATTGCCAAGATCATTTAGACTTAAAGAGGAGGGATGCAACATGAAACTGGTGAAAATTAAATGAGGCGGAGCATCATAATGTGTGCACTTAACCAAATAATGTGAGGGTGATGACACTCGGAAGGATGGGATGGGCATTATAGTAGCATGCAGGAGGGTCTGAGAAATTCATTCCTAAGTTGAGTTAGAAAACATGAAGGGAGGGACCAAGGCATTGATGAGACAATGATACAGATCGTGAAGTCATATACTGTTAGAATGTAGATTGGTAATCTTGGTGTGTGGTACCCCAGTGTGTTTCTGATATGAAACCCAAAGTATTTTTTACTCATTTGACACAACTTTTTATTAGTACAGTGAAACTTGCCTATAATGGAAACACAAGGGACTGAAATTTTTTTCTTTTGCAGATGGGTTTTATTTTATACAGGTATTTGAAATTTGGATGCTCAGTACTCCCTGTCCTTTGGACTGTAAAACTTTTTTGCTGGAGATACGTTTCGATTATGGCCACATTCTGTTTTAAGATAAGTTTAACTGTAAATAACTTCCTTTTTGGTTAGAATACTATCCGTGTATTTAATCTTTTTATTACAGCCATCATCAGGTTAAACTGTTATAAAATACAGCGAAACCTGTCCTAAACGGAACTTGGGCATAATGGAAACCTGTCCAGTGGAAACCTTTGACATTTCCGATGATCCAAACTTAAAGTACCTGTATGAAACAGAACCTTGCTGCAATGAAAAAAATTCGTACTTGTGTGGTTTGTATATAGGCAGGTTTCACTGTAAAAAGTGAAAAATAACATTACATCACATATCAGTTCAGTGTGGTAGTGAAACCTCACACCTTACAAAAATTTGCTGTATGTATTACTGTTATTAGTTTAGCTCTGTGGTTATTGTAAATTTGTGTTTTGTTACTTCATATTACATTAATTAAAATTATGTAAAGTTCATAAGATCTTTAAAACATTTTTGTAAAATATATTTGTTCATAACTTCCCTTGCTTTTTAATTTGTGGTATAGTCGTTATTGGTAGTCCTTTTTTGTATGTGGTGCCAGGGGTTTTAATGACAGCTTATGTTGTTGTGTCAGGTTTTACACCTGGCCTTGTCATGTGATACATATCCTTGCTATGCCACTGCTGGTATTTGTCAGGCCAGTTTTGACAAAGAATGCTTTATCAGGTATAAGTTTCTTTTATCAGCCTTGTCACTATGCATTTACAGTTGGGAAACTTCTCCACCATAAACATGCATAGACAAGATATGGACGTTGTTCATGACAGTCCTTCAAGATACATTGCATAAGAGTCTGGGGTTGTAAGTTTGAAGTATACTCAATGTCTGGAAATTAACTTAAGCATATTGAATTTGTGTAAATTTATGGAGCAGCATACAGCATTTCCACCTGTCCCACTGACTGTGCGGTCTAAGGCATAGGTCTGCAGCTGCTCACCTGCTGAGGTCATGGGTTCGAATCGCAATGGGGGCATGGGTGTCTGTTGGGAGTGTTGTGAGTGTTGTATGTTATCAGGTAGAGGTCTCTGCGATGAGCTGATCACTCGTCCAGAGGAGTCCTACCAATTGTGGTGCATCGTCGTTTGTTATCTAGAAACCTCATGAATAAGGAGGAGGCCCTGGCCAACTGAGTTGGGGGGTGGGGGGGGTGCTGTTGCACCAACAACAAACAAACAAACACACAAATACAGGATTTCCAGCATGTGATGTAGGTTAGTTTGATCTTTAATTCCATAGGCCATATGCTTGTTGATTCTGCTAGCAATTCATATGTTTGAAGCCCAAATGAAATGGTAGGATGTCAGTAGCTGAGTAATTTTGGGGAAGCTCAGAGATAATCATTCCTGAAAATAATCATGATGTGTATCTCCCACAGTCCCAAATGGTGACACAGCTGGAAATTTTGGCCACCTGTACAAAGCCTGGTGATGGGCCCTGCCATCCTGATGGAGTACATGGCTACTTTCTATAACATTGTCGTAAACAGGCTTGGTTTTCAAAGTGGACAGTTTGTCATTTATTATAATCGGCTGATCAGGTGCTGGCAAATTTTAACTCTTTTCATCATCCAATCTGTTAAGTTTTCATTTCTGCACCACACTCATTTTTTAAATTTCTCCTTATTTTTCTGCAAATAACAAATTGTTGTATTTTTACAAAGTCAAGTTTTTAGGCACATTCACAGAATTATGAAAAGCCACCATTAGCTTCATTGTGTTCGTCCGTCTGTTTGACTGCATAGAACAACTGAGCTCCCACTGGATGGATTTTCATGAAATTTGAAAGTTGAGTAATTTTTCGAAAATCTGGCATGAAATCCAAGATTCATTAAAATCTAACAATAATAACGGGTTTGTTACATGAAGACCATTATTCATTGATGATCATCTCGCTGAATTCGTTTTAGAATGAGAAATTTTTTAGACGAAAGTTATAGAGAAAATAAAAAGACACATTCTTTGTTCATTAATTTTTTTTAATCTTGCCATTTGTGAGATAACGTGGAAAAATAATGTAAAGCCAGGCAGGCCAGAGCTGGCAAGATACCTAAGGCTACACACACACACACACACGAGTAAGTAATACTTACTGTTTTTGCACTGTAGTAAGGGTGCAGGGATGTGCCTGAATGGTACTTTAGACACATGGTGCCTGTCTTGTTGTGAATATGCTTGAATTCACCCAAATAGTGGGTGGTGTTCAGTATGAATTACAGAGTACTGTGTTGCAATGGTTTCCTGGGTCCCCCTATGCTTTAAGCACTCTTGCTATATGGTAGGTGTGCCCCTGCTCCCACATCCTTTATGAATCATCCTGTCATAATGTATTTAGTGTTACCAAGTGTCACCAGTTACTGAAGCAGAGTAAAATAAGCTAGTTATTTATTCATTACCATTCTTCCAACACAATTTCACATTAAAACAGGAGGATTCAGTCTTCTGATATGTATCACCATGTAGTCTGGCAGATATATGGAGGAGCATACTTCCTTTATCTTATATCATGAAGATGGAGGTGGTAGGTTCCTGCAGATGTTGATAAATGTCTACCATACTACACAGTTATCACATCCCAGAAGACTTCTTTTCATGGTCCAACTCTTAAGCACCACAGATCTTATGTATTTCCAGTTTGTTTGTGATTGTGTTCCTTACTCTCGCATTTTATCTGATTATTGGCAGTGTGTGTTTCGGGTTTCATTTTTATTGTCATCTTTCTGTGTTGGTAGGTCATGAGACCAAAGCAATGCTTAATAATGGTGGTCCTCGCTACAAGCGTTCCAACCTTGAACGACAGATGAATTTGGATGTCATATGGTGTGTCCTGATCTTGTTTGTGCTGTGTGTGATTGGAGCTGTTGGCTGCAAACTGTGGCTGTCTTCCTATGACAATTATGAGAACCATTCAGTGCCTTTCATTCCTGTTGCTGAGAGTCCTGTCATGGAGGGATTCCTTGGATTCTGGACATTTATTATAATCTTACAGGTATGTTGAAATGGGGATCATGTTTACTGCTTGCTTGTATCATGTTATGTGTGGACATACAGGACAACCTTTTAAACCCAAGTGTAGTGTCTCAAATGAGTAGTAGTCTGACATGAAGCATATGATATGACCCTAACATTCCCTCACACTGATTGTCTTCTAACAGCCACTGTACTTCACAGTTTCTTACCAAAACTAATGTTAGATGCATGTAATAACATAAATGTCACATTAAAACTTGGGACAGCATAATGACAGCATGACTGCAAAGTTGTCAGAATAAACTTGATGCTACATGCCCATGTCCACTTAATTTTAACTAACTGGTATATTGCTGTGTCTGTATTTCTGTTTTCCAAATGTGACAAGTATTCAGAACTGCAGTTATTCAGGCAGGCAGTCATGAAACTCATTATGAAGATAGTACATGCCATTTATTATTTAACTGCTGAATGGAATTCATATTGTGCCGTAAGGGTAGGGTGTCTGAAGTCGCATCTGATGATGGAATTGTTCTTGCCTTGCATATTAACACTGAAATACTTCTAGGTATTCGCATGGTTGTGAAAAGTGCCTATTCAGTTCTTCATATCTGCCTGTCTGCACATGTCATTGTGGCTCCCACTGGACAGATTTCCATGAAATTTGATCTCCAGAATTGGTTAAAATCATACAAATATATTGGACACTTTCAGTGAAGACACAAGTATATTTTACTTTTATCTGTGACATAAATTTACCATAAAAGCATTTTTGTGCAACATTTGTTATTTTTATGTTGTTGACAATGATATTTAGCTCAGCAGTACACACAACATATTGTTGTGTTTCTGTTGCAACAGTGGTTATGCGAATGTTATGTTACATGTACATTGCCTATCTTGTTTTCAGTTCATTGTTGGGGAAAAAAAAGGCCGGTTGGGTGAACAGGGATTTAGCATATTTCCTGAACCAACTTGTTTACATTATCCTAAACGTAATAAACGTTTCATTTTTTTAAGATATTTTCCTCTGAAAGTCAAGATGTTTTTGATATTTCCATCTTTGCGGTGCCCCGTGTACTGCTGTCCTAAAGGTTTATATACCCAGCCCGTGTTTTATGCCCAAACCATATTCCTGAAAAAAATGGACATATATCAAAAGGCGTACATCAACATCACAGGCAGTGTACACATAATGTAGCATTAAGGTGCATTTGTGTAACCATCGTTGTTGTGAAAAAGCAATAAGTAGTAACATATTCTGAGAATGTGTATGTAGCCTTAATTATCTGCCATGCAAAGTGCATGCACTGTGCTATATTGCCATCTGTGGCCTGTCTGGCTGTGCCATATTTTTCCGCATTATCTCATAAATGTCTCATTTATGAGAGGGAAAAAAGTTATTGAACATTTTATTTTCTCTACAACATTTGTCATTCTGCGAAGAAGTCGGTGAAATACTGTCGTAGTGTACATAGGTCTTTAGTCTTGTCATATTTTAATGAAACTTGAATTGTCTCAACAGATTTTAGGAAAACACTTGAATGTAAAATTTTATGAGAATCCATTGAGTGGGAGCACAGTTTTACTGTGCAGGTGGATGGATGGACAGGCAGACATACAGAAGTGACAAAGCTGAGAGTCACCTTTCACAATTCTATGAACACACCTAAAAATGAATATTTGTGCAGTGCTGTTGGTGTACAGAATTAAGGTTTATTTCTTGCAAAAGTGATGGCTGTGAAAAGCATAACCAACTGTTAAGAAGAATGAAATAGTTTAAAAATGTCACTTTGGCATGCAATGAAGGCATAATGTGACAGACCATTAAGAGGACACTGGTAATTGTAGGTTATGGGTTATGTGTCACGTTTCTTGGAAGGGACTGACAAATTTGCTACCGTGTCTGTGTTTCAGGTTATGATTCCACTGTCTCTGTATGTCACACTGGAGATGGCAAAACTGTTGCAGGTGTACCACATTCACAATGATATTGATATGTATGATCCTGAAACTAACAAAAAAATTGAGTGTCGTGCTCTCAACATCTCTGAAGAAGTTGGTCAGGTAGGATGCAAACTGTCTGAAAGTCCAGGATGTGGAAGGTCTTTTTGTTTTATTTGGTTACATCTGTAAGGATTGGTCATTCAGAAATTTCTTTTGAGAACATATATATTTATACCTCTATTCAAATTGAAGATTTCTGAATTGTTGAATAGTATGATGTGTAGTCAGTCTAGTAGATAGTTACTGATTTTTCCGTTCACCTATCTGATCCATCTGTGGGGTGGAATAATAAGCCATATGGGAAGAAATGTGCACTGGTGTAGGATGTGGAAGCCAAGGGCTCAGCCCCCAAAATGTCTGCAGATTCCCATTCATTTTACATCACCTCATTTATTTTGCTGTCACCTTGAGCCCTTATTCTCCGTGTCTTATATCACTGACTGTCTTTCCTGCATGGTGTATTCTTCTGTGCTGAAGATGCGGGCAGTAGGTTTCTCCAAAATGATGGTGCTTGTTTGCCAAGCTCTGTGCTGTCACCTTTCAGAGGATTATCATAGGCTCTAACATAGGTTTTCCTTTGGAACCCACTGCTGTAATCCACTTGTACAATATCTGATCCAGTTGTGCTATTTAGCCTCTTTTATTGTCTTCCTGAGAAGGTCCTAAGCGCATCACGTCATGCCATATATGATCATAATTGGCCCCCCTCTCTTTCTTTATATCTTAGTAGGTAATATAGTGTTGTATGAAGCTGTAACCTTTCTACACCTTTTGCCACTTTCAGCATCCGATTATTTCAAGTTTCTGAGGATTTGTTGAAGTTCAAGTGTTTCCTCCTTCCATCATTACCTTGTTGACTTATCTTTGCTTGTCTTGAAGTCCCTATATTACGTCAGTTTGGTCAATAAGGTCCAGGTCACCCAAGATACATTCACGGCATCACTACACACGCTAGGAGTTGCGATCACAGGAACTTTCGATCTTGGAACTGCTACTCCTAAGGGCCGAAGTGTCATGAGTGCTGGATTAAAGGAATTATCTGTGTTTCAGATTCTTGGATTCTCTACATTACTGAATGACGTAAAATATTCTGACTGCATGAAACACTGTCCTCATTTAGAATCAGTTATTTGCATGGCTGACAAAAAAAATCCATGATACCCAAGAATTTCACTACAGCCAACCACTGGACTCCATCATGATCCATTTGAATCCATTTGACACCCTAACATCTTATTTAAGTACTGTCATAAATATTGCTTGAAGTATTGTTTTGTCAATTGTTTCTAGGTGCAGTACATTTTTTCTGACAAGACTGGTACCCTTACAGAAAACAAGATGGTTTTCAGAAGATGCTCAATAGCTGGAGTTGACTATAACCACCCACCACCTGAAAATGTCCAGGTGAGTATTGCAGAGTCTGGTAGCATGCATCTTATAATAAATTACAATAGCGAGGGATTTTTAAGTTCTTACAGCATAATACCCTATTTACCTGAATGCAAGCTGACTTTAGTCTAATGATGACCCCTGATAAAAAAAAAAAAAAGCCATGTCTGCCAAGGGAAAATGTATTTATCCAAATCTAAGACGATCCCCCAAAAATAAAACATGTGCCAAAAAATATTTTAGTATTAATTTTATACACTTACTACAAAGCATATCCTATTCTATCTACCTGTACCAATCAGTGTCACTGACTCCATCTTCACAGTCAATGCCTTCATCTTCCATGCACCCACTCCTGATATTACCATCCTGTTCACTGCCATTCACAACATACCACCCACAGTCCAATCCACTGCCTTGGTCAAGCAGCACTTCTTAAAACCCTTTGTACTTACTTTTGGTGAGATGTGCTTTATATATTTATGTGATTCTTAATATATTTAGTAGTCTGAAAGTGGCAATAAAATCAACAGATTTTTTAACCCAGTTATATTGTAAAGGTAGGAGAAACATTCCCCCCTGCGGGAGATATGAACTGCTTTGAATTTTGCTAGTGGGTGAAGACTGGTGTAGCTTGCTTATTGGGTTACTAGTGCAGTATAACTGCAGTGAAGTTTTTGGGTAATTTTGAGGCATTTATTTTTAACTGTTCGAATTAATATTGCAGAGATATTTTGAGCAAGCAGAATCAAGTAGTTCATGACCATTGCCAGAGGGTTGCATTTACTGTACTGCCTGTGGCACAGCACAGGCAGCTCACTGTCACTGTCACCATGATTATGTGCTTGAATGCAAATAACCCCATAAGCTGTGAAGAATTTTCTTCGAGTGCCAGTGAGGCAGTTCAGGCACCTGTTTTGTCAGGTTGAACAGTGAAAGGATTACAGTTACCAGTGTTTTTTTGCAGAATTTGAAACTGCGACCAGGTGCCCCAGTGCCTCTCCTGGTGAACACACAGCTGCAAGAGGAGCTGCATCAGCTTGACTTGCGGAATGTACCTGAACGAAGCCATCTGAGTGACTTAAGACAAGTCACCCATGCACAACGCATCCAGGAGTTTCTTTTGTTACTAGCAGTTTGCAACACTGTTGTCGTCTCTCGACACCCGCATCATGATATGGTAAACCTGATAATCTGTCCACCAATCTAGTACTAAAGGACCTGCTTTTAACGTTTTAAAGACCTGCAAACACATGTATGAAAACATCCGTGGAAATTCATTTTATATATTTAGGCGATGAGGAAATTAACCACATTTTTAAGATGTGATGCATAAACTGTATTTCATTTTCACATAATGTCATTTGTTTCGTAACTTTATGCCCCGCTTCCCTCACCACTCCCCCCCCGAAATATTCATTCACCACTTCACCCCCAGTTTACTTTCTCCCTTTCCCCTTCACCACAACCTCCATCACCTTTCCCTTTGGTCG
>Ga0131853_10003565_pt1 | contig 27882 bp, 19 predicted proteins | sample TergutLab28metaG_FD_92764 | JGI IMG/M metagenome (GOLD analysis project Ga0131853, IMG submission 92764) | Labiotermes labralis P1 segment gut microbial communities from Petit-Saut dam, French Guiana - Lab288 P1 (version 2) (version 2) | ecosystem: Host-associated > Arthropoda: Insects >...
GCTGCTGTTGACAACCAAACAGGCTGATTAGAAGTGCGCCTGTGCGTGTGTCAAATCGAATGGTAACACGTGACCTGTGACTTTTAACGGCTGGTCCGAATTACCCACATTGGGGCGATTCCGGCCAAATTCAAGAAATACCTGTGGCGCCCAATTTACGTACACGCCCTAATAATTTTGTACTTTTTACCACTGGACTTCATTTTCATAATGGATTTATGTTTCCGTCTTTCCTGCAGTTTCCACACTTTATTCTGTGCAGCCGTTCCCCTGTAAGTGATAATCATTACCCCACTTTGCCATTACCACATTACCGGCACCTGTTGTTCATTCTTGATTTCCACACCCTTCGCCAGCTACGTTGGTGAAGCTGTGTATTTTCGTAAATCACTCATCTGTCCTGCAGATGGCGGCAGCAGCTGCCTCCGAAACGTCGGTACACTTCGACCAAACTGCGTGACGTCACATCCCAGAGGGCAGTACTTTTGATAGCGCTGTGAGATGCTGAAGCGTGATGTCATGTGGGAATGATGATGATGGAGCAATCGTTGCTGCGTGCTGTTTCGAGAGGGTGTATAGGAGGGTCAGTCGGTACGGTGTCTAGGCTATGGAATGGAATTGATGTTCGATTCCCGGCAGGAGAAAAATTTTTCTGTCCTCCAAAGCGTTAAGACCGTTTCTGGGGCCCACCCTGCCTCCCCCTTAATAGGCACCGAGGGCTCTTTCTCCGAGGCAGAGCAGACCTCTCGCCTCTTCTACGAGTCCTCGTAGTTCCACAGTTACGAATCAGTTGAGCTGTGCCTCCATTGCCCCTACGCCTTAATGGAGCGCACAGGATCTGAACTTTGCCTTTAGTAGCAGATACGCAGCGCAGCACGAAGATGGCCGGTCGAAATGTTCTAAACCGAGATTGGAACCCGGTAGTTGTGACACGGAGTTTCACGGAAATGGACGGATTGTGAGGTATGATATTGATCGTTGGTACTCATTCCATGGAGTATTTTTCAGAAGCTGATAGTTGTTCAAGTAGTCAAGAAATTTTCCTCGTTCGTGCGTAACCCGATGGCCCATTAGCATATTCGCATGTTCCGAACACAACTTTGTACTAATTAAGCTTCTCTACCAGCTCCTTTGGGATTTGATTTCGTAATGTGTTTAGTAGTATTGTTTTCAGTTGAGCGTTCTGTTACACAAGTGTCGCTTGCTGTGTGAAGGCAGTCCGCTGTGTTTAGAGTGCTGAATCTGTTTCATATTGCGCAGCTTTAGTGATTTAGGAAGCAGTTGGTACTTAAATTAATGCAACAGGACATGGAAGTTTGTTTTGCTGTTCCTCACCCTCGTGTAACGTCATATATCGTGACGACACTCAGAAGTGCCCTTTTTGTTATTTGTTTCGCAATTCATATACCATTAGAACAAATGTGCGTTATGGCAAGGTGCTGGTTCGAACTTGTTTGCCAGTTGGAGTCTGAGCCGCTGTGTGCTGCCTGTAGGCGGACATACGTAGGTACAGTGACACTGTTGTTGGTGGACATTACAGGAGCTGGCACTGCTTGTTTGTTTGTGTGTCAGTATCACAGTATTCAGTGACTGAAGTTAAGGTAGGAATCATAATGAAATTGGGGCGGTCTAGTTTATTTACGTGCTGAAGACAGCAATAGGGATCTGCCATGGAGATCGCTTTGCCGTATGTACGTATTGGCAAGAGTGTGGAGTGCAGTTCATATATATGGCCGTTTTCTGTGAGGTCCGCATTTGGAACACATTTGGAGTTCACAAAGATCAGTCAATAGTAGGATGGAGCTGTGACGGGCAAACATCGTTATATTGTCACGTGATATTGCTAGGGTGACGCAGCACATGACGTCGCATAGGCGATGCGTGTCGCATACAAACGGGGGTCAGAAATATTTGCAGAATATTGGTTGGAGATCATCAAAGGTGACCTGATGTTTAAAACCGAAGTGGTAACTCAATCTACCATCTGTGAACAGTGAAAAACAATACATATTGTTCACACATTGTTATGGGTCCTGTGAAGTAAAACAGCGATTATTTCCGTAAATAGCGGTAACTAGTTGGTCATTGTAATGGAGGTGCATTGTGTTTTCTGTGAGGTCGAAAGTTAATTTTGGGTGTTGTTTAGATGACGTACATGCTGTAGAGGGTTAACGTATTCTGTAACCAGCCAAGTGTGAAGTCAGAGAGACGAATCTTAGAACACACAACACAGGATGTGCTGCCTGGTCAGGGCGACAGGTGGCTGTGGAGGGTGGTGGAGCTATGGCAGCCTTCGTCCGGTGTACCCTGGGCAGTGGCACAGCCCTGGTGCACTCGTGTGGGAGAGTGACTTTAGCGTTAGGTCAGGCAGTTGGATATTTGTGGAACTTACAGCTTAAAGAAGAGACATTGGAAGTGTCGAGGGTTTGACTTCCGTGGCAGTTGGTCGTGAAAGACGAAGCGAATTTGAAGCGATTGGCACTGAACAGTGTAAATCAGGCACATGATGTGTATCGATGTGTACAGTCACACACAGCACATTGTTTGGCAACTAGTTTAGACCTCGCATGTCCACCATCATCAGGCCGATTGTACAAGAACAATAATACAAACAGAAACTGTATGTCGTGCGGTAGGACATCGCAAACTTGCTACATAACAAGTACACCAAAATGTGTATAAACGAAAAGCAATCCCATTACAGGCCCTGAGGGTTCCAGGAGGTCGAGGCTTCTAGATTTCAAGACATTCTTCAAATGAAGGTGGTAAGGTTGTTGGCCCTACGCACCGGCCGCCATTACCCCCCAGGAAATGTTCCTGGCACTCATTTCTGTTATAGGATGAGTCATCCCAAAGGACATAGCGCGGCCTGAAGGATTATGTGGATGACACCAGCGGGAATCGAACCCGCGACCTTCCGGCTTGTAGCGCAGTGCCTAAACCAACTGCGCCACCGCTTGCCCCAAAATTGTATATACAATGTATACGTGTGAAGCGAACTGCCATTGGCCTAAGCACAAGCTGTGTAACTGATAATAAGTACAAGACGTTGGCGTTAAAAAGTGAAATATGTATTTCGCATGTCTTTGGTAAGTCAGCGGTGATGTTTCTTGAGGGCTGCAGTCAGCAGTAGCAGTGACAGTAGCAGTGTGCGTGGAGCACACCACTGATACTGAAGTACTGCCAAACTATGAATTTCACTATAAATTCCTCATGTGGTACAGTTCAGTTGTAGGAATAGAATAGGATCGTCTTGACTGTCTGTAAGTGACATTCCGACAGTACGTAAGGTGACAATATCTGGCCGTGTGGGTAGATGCAGTGGGTTGTTTACAGTGGCAGTGCTAATGAAAAGATAAGTCAGCAGGTACATTGGAAAGGGCGTACTGTAACGATATGCAGCAGCGACCGACGAGCTAATTGAAATTAAAGGACATCGCAATCCAGTGGATGCCTCAGCGTCGGTATTTGGGTGTTCTCGGGTAAACGACTTGTCCCGGATACCGGCGAATTCCCCGGTGTGACTACTGTTGCGCTGCCCTACCTCTGAAATGGAAGAAGTGCCTTCCTTCCTTTCTTTATTAAAAAAAGAGAAAACTTGTAAATCTTCCTTTCCGAAAGCAAGTGCCGACTGTTGCAGCTCATAACAATTTGTATAGGGCATTTGCTAAAGGCTAGGCCTGCCATACCGTGCGTGCTTGTGTGGGGGACGGACAAGGCAGTGTTGGGCTCTTCTCCGCAGCGTCCTTTTAACGAAGTAGTGCGGCGGTAGTACGCCTACGGCCGTACTTCCTCGTGGTTCGTGTAACAAGGGAGAAATATAAGCAAGACAGCACAGAAGATAGGGCTTGTCCGTACGCCAGTCTTGCGGCACCCTCGGCACTCTACCCACCCGAAACGACAAGCAGTTGAAAGACGTTACAAGTTGCAAACATGCCTTCTTATTGATGTAGCAGATCTTCGGGCTTTTTGCGCCGTGCGGTTGGCGACTTTCTTTCTGACGTTTCGGAAAGACGTGTCGTCTTTATCTTCAGGGTTATGCGTCCGTTCATATCCCTGAAAATGAAGACGGCACGCCCCTTCGAAACGTCGGCAGTAAATTACCAAACCACACGGCGCAACAAACCAGGCGATCTGGTTCCTCAACAGCGAAACGGCGGAAACCTCAGAGCGCTGTTCGCCTGTTGTTAAGAGTGTATTTATCGCTGATTGTTTTATCTTCCTAATTTAATGTGTCTTCTAGCTGCTTGATTCGTTTTTTTAATGGAAGAATGAATCTCTGCAAGTTTTCAAGGTACTTCGACGCCGTTGTCCATGTACACGTAACAGAATACTGTAAAGAAGTAGCGGAAAAATGGTACCGTATTAAATGTTGGTGCTAAGAATTCTAATAATGTGGCTTTTGTCACAGCAGGATCGTGGTCTGGCGGTCCACTTGCCGCCCAACCCGGGAGACAGTACCGTCACTTACTGCTATTGTGCATTTCTGTGGCATTCATTCGTGTTTATTTCACTGAAACACTCCCATCGTTTCCAAGATGGAATTTTGGCGGAAGGGGTGTTATGGCGAAACTAATGCACGATCTGTACTCTCTGCCAATCGATTGCTGAAGTACAGACGTGAGGTTTGTTTTGCGTTGTGAGGTTCTGTAAACTACAGCAGGTTGATGTAGAGAAGTAACTGCAGAGTGTTGTGTTCTGTAATAACCCTTCCTCTGAAGAACATATTTGGGCGAGACTGTTTAAAGTTACATTCAGGATTTAGTAGAGTTGCTGTTCTCACAAGGAAGTGTAGCGGGGAAACTTGAGCTAAGGACAGGCGAGTGTACACAGGGACAGTAGGAGAGCAGAATTTCGTTTTAAATAACCAAGACATATCTGGCAAGAATTGTGGATTTCTCTGTTTTTCGGATAGTGAGACAGTGTTATGTGATTGTGATATTGTTATTGTTATTGCTGCTGCTGCATTGCACGGTGTAGGGTGGTAGAGGTGGAGGATGAGTGAAAGGGCATTCTGAACCCTTCTGCATGACCTGACCTTCGCCACAGTGCTTAGGCAGATGCACGAACGGCATATGATTGGGCCAGTGTGCGCCTTGCACAAGTCTTCTAACGAATTATTCTCTAATCGTAGTCCCGTTGGACACTGCATGCTCCGTTTTACGGACCGTTTCGTTAATTAAGTCAACCAACGACCCCATTTATGAACTTAATGTTATGTATGTCCCGTGCATTTGATTAACTATACAATATTAACACCAAAAAATTGCAAGGTGTCCATAAATAACTTCTTATTTCGTAATAGTGCTGCCTGTTGCGGCTGTGCAGTTGTAAAGGAACACATTTTGATACAGTTGTGTGCATAAATACATTAATTTACATTCAGAGTAATAAAAACAGTGCTAAAATTTGTAAAACATGAAATGTGTACAGTTGTTTTGCGTTTCATTGCAGCTGTAGCATAATGCATAAATTTGTAAAGACATGTAAATCATCTAAAATAATTTTATATGTTTTAGTAATATTTTTATTACTTGGAACTGTAAATTAATTTTTGTTACAAACGTCTTTGACAATATTTGTATCAGAATATATGCGTTTGTAACCAGGCTCTCGCTAAAGACGGCTGTAATCATTTATAACTACTTGTGCAATTACTTGCTGTTGCTACTCTGTAATCTGTAACCCCAATTACTTATTGACATGCAGAGTGACCATAACAGGTGCTATCCATGTGCAAAACAGTACATCTGTGTGCAGTTCGGTACTGCATGTCCTTATATCGTTGCGTCTGTCATGAAGTAGTAGACATAGAAGATGGCTGTAGTGGTTGAGTCGGTATTACAGTGGCCATTTTTGCTGAAGACTTTGGTTTTATACAGTAGCGCTGCTTAGTGCATATTTTCAATACGCTAAGTTAGGCAACATCAGTGTTTCTGACTTGCCAGAAGTCTTCAAAGCAGTGAGGTTAGGTATTTTTGACGAGGTGGGATTTAAGTGGTTATAGCTGTAAATCCAGCGGCCGTGTGATACCACAGGCGTCTAGGGCCAATAATGGCAGGGTGTTTAGACTGTGTAATGCAGTTGCTGTTAAAGTGTTATCACGCTGATTAAGGAGTTAGGAAACTCCGTTCCATTTTCAGCGGTCATTTGTATAGCCACGGATTAGGTGGTGCGTAAATTTTTCATAAACCAGTAAACGCAGTAGATAAATTAGAATTACTCTGCAGAGAAATAAAGTAATCTTGTTGCTGACAACAATGATTATCCTTTTGGCGCAGACTCGGTGTGCGTCCAATTCCGCTCCTGCAGCTCCGTCCACCCCTCAGACGCGTATCGATACAGTACGTGAATTGCGATATTAGATTGCTCAGCCCCTCGATGTCTCCAGATAATGGACCCCCCACTGGAACCCCACGTGCTGTAATGACCGGCCTCCGAATTGATTAAATGCACGGTACGCGTCGGGGTCGGCAGGGGGTCTTCAGAGAAGCCAGAGCCCCTCTCAGGCTTCGACGAGAGCGACGCCGGCTGGACGCCTGATGTTTGCGTCGCCGTACCGTAACATAACTCTTGACCCAGTTCTCAGGTGGCGAGATGGACGACCTATGTTCGATTTCCGGTAGGGTAGCAATTTTCCTGTCGCCACCCACCCAGTCCGTCCGTCGGCCCGTCCGTCTCAGCTTCCTGTACTGTGAGTGTCAGGGGCTCCTTCCTCAAGAGTAAAGCTGGGAAAGCGTGAAGGTAAACACCCATTTCGTACCACGCTTAACAATACATGGGGCTTACCTCCACCTGCCCCTAAGTTGTAATGTGATTGCACGAAGCAGTGGAACGACAGGGTCTCCAGTTATAACTACATATTTACTGTTGATAATTAGCAAGACGTTTTCCGTGATCCATGTGGGCTATTTGCCGCCACCTCTTCCACTACGCAGACTGTGCAGCCTGTAATTGTGGATATATTTGTAGGCGATGGATGTATGTTGCAGTGTAAGCAGCAGTTGCGCGTTTTGAGCAGTCCCACCATTGGTCTGATAGCACAGCCTGCGGTGACCGCAAATGTACACGTAAGTCGTGGATCCTATAACTGGACTTTACTCGAGGATTCCGGTTTTCTGCGATGTGACTATGTCTTGACCTTTCGAAGGACACTGCTTCAGAAAATCTGCATATTTTATGGGAACCGAAGGTTCATTACCTTAGTACAAGCGTCCGTCATTGTACTCGATTCTGATCCAAATATATGTAATCCACATCCTTGAACAGTGTTTTTCTGAGACCCATTTTGATATTATCCTGCCGGATTTGAAGCTGCAATAAAATGTTCAGTTACTTGATGAGTTCGGTCAGTTGTCTGATCAGTTGTGTTGGAACTGATCGTGTCCGCTGTAGCCTTACGTTCCATTGCGTAACTGATCTGCTACTGTGCACCAGCGGCTCTCGCTCGGTGTCTAACCTTCACTAAGCGCGAGGAAGCCCCCCAAGAAGTAGCCACTAGCAATGTTTATTTGTACCGGATTCATACACAACAAATGCGACTGAATCTCCTCGTTGGGCAAAGTGCGCATGCAGTTCCCATTCGTCCTTTCTCCTCTCAACCCATCCATAGCAGGACCGATCATCCCGTAACACTTTCAAGAGCGCTTCTTGAGATTTCGACGAAATTGAGTGGTTGAAAGTTTCGTCATGGTATATTAACAGCGTTTTATCGCTGTGATGTCGAGTTGGAGAACAAGAAATACGGTATTTTTGGATGTGAAACCGTGCGGTTTGGTAGACTGGTTTAGAGCAGTCTTCTGTCCCTGTCTTGGTAGAAGGGTAAGGCGTGTGGGAGATGGACGACCAGATTCAGAGAATTCATAGTTGCGAGCGACCAGTGGGGGACGGTGGCGGGGGTGGAGGGGCAGTGAGTTAGTGGATGATACATTATCTTGTTCTGTCACGTCATTCTGTCGTTAGATTGCCGCTGGTCCTTGGCTCCCGATGAGCCTTGGTTTGTGCTCCCAGTTTCGTAAGTTGTTCGCATGGTTGCTGCTCTCTGATGATGGAGACAGTAGCTTCTTCCGAAACGTCGGTGTCAGTGTACCAGGCTGCACGGCGTCAATTTCCAGAAGGCCTGCTGTTTACATCTGCAGCCGTAAGAACCTTAAATAACTCATTTTTAGGAAGCAGTTATAAAGAGAATAGAGAGGGACGGGTTGGTGTTCCGGTACGTACAGGGCGTTACTTGGGCCGTGGTGATCATTACTGCGTGGCATTTTGAAGTAGGGTCTTCCTGAATTGAATTGAATTGAATTGAAGTGCGAAGAGGCCGTACAAAAACCATTTGATTTGGGGATGTATTTTGAGAGCAGTTTTTGGGGGTGTAGTTGGGGTTGGCTTGTTCCATGCAGGAATCCATACAGTCAGCAGCACTGTAACGTTTAATTGGTTCAGCTGTTTTATACAAACAAATTGACTTCCATTACGTTTTGTCGCCCCAGAGGCCGTGCAAACGTGAGAACCACAACACGGTGGCACTGCCTCGCCCCTGCGGGGTGGACTGACACCGTGTCCTTGTGCTACGACCGATAGGAACTTGTGGGGCACTGGGCGAGATGCGAGACCATCACGGTGGTATCTTTCAAGATCGTGGCTCCATGCAGTCTGATGGACACTGACCGGCATATAGAAGGAATGCGGGCCTGTACTTCGTCCTGGAGTGGGAAGCGGTACGTTCCTCCGAAATGTCGCGTATTCAGCCAGACTTCACGGTGTCATCTGATAAGGCGACTGTGAAGTTTTGAAAAAAAAAACGACCACTAAGTAACGATGAGAATGAGCGGGTGGCCTTCTGCTCCTGCCGGTTTACTGCCGAGTAAAGAGCCTCGTGCCCAAAAGGGGCCTGGGTCGGCCTGGGTCTTCGATGTAGGCTGAATGCGGTGGCGGAGAGAAGATGATCTCCGCCGGGAATAGAACCTGCATTCTTAAGTCGCCCAGCCTGTAGTACAGCCAATGTCTTGATGCACAGCGTAATTGCATTTGGTTCAGCGCTCAGAATGTTTGTTGGTATAGCTGGAGTGAAGCGTGTCGGTTGAGCCAGTGTTTTACCGCCTCCTTCCAGTTCATGTCACACGCCGTTTTATCATTGCCAGTTCTTCAGTGGCGTTATGTAGGTACTGGGAACAGTGTTCAGTGGAATTATCTGGTATGAGGAGCCCTTTTTGTAAAAGTTCATTTTCTTGGCATTATCTCATAATTTTGACATTAAATTAGATTCTCGGATGACAACTCTTTGTGCAGTACAAGATACAGTGTTTCGTCGAAATCCTTCCATTATTCTGGAGGCGCAAAGCGGCCTGACTTGGCGTTGATGCGCCGGTTTCATGCGGTTCGTCAAGAGAACATTTGAATCGTTGGAATTTGCAAAGTAGGGGTTTCTGTATGCCGCTGTAGACCGAGCTGGTTCAGTCGGTAATGCGTTGTGAGTTGTATTCGGGTGATACCCAGTTCGAATGTCAGCCGACATGCAGACTGTCTGTCCTCACTGACATTTTTTGGTTTTGTTCAGTCCCTCCAGGCAAGAACTGGTGTAGTATGTCCAGGTTGGCTAAGACCGCTTCTTGTCTGATTTGTAATTAAAATGTCAGCACTTTTCCAAGCCTTTGACTGTGGTTACACCAATGGCGCCGTGATGCATACAGCAAAGTTCTCCCTAGAACGGGCTATGAAGGCCCAGAGGGGCTAGAGATATAGCTGTGTTCTTTTACCCCGGCGCTAGATGGGAATGGGTGGTCAGCGCCACGCCCCGGCCGCTTTACCCCAGGAAAGACACCTGGTACCCGGTGTGCAGGAGACTGCGTGGGCCACAGGACCCGTCTGGGCGGGTGCGGAAAGTCTCACTCACACCTGGATTTGATCCCCGGACCGTCGACGCCCTTCCCTTCATAACAGTACAAACAAGACGCTGCCGTACCCTGCATTGTGCGTGCACAGGATGGAGCGGATATGTCGCCACCTGTGGTGGTGCGACCTGGAGTTCGTGGATTAAGCGACGTTCACGTGTTGGGAAGGTCTGCTGCATTTCAGGCGCCAGGATTGTGGCCGGCCGGCGCTGCACACAAGAATGTATTCCACCCTGTCCGCGCACTTCGCCACTTCGCGTTATGTTTGTCTAATCAGCTCCCCGTCCCATTCCTGCCAGACCAGGTTGTAGCTGGATTTCCATATAAATTTGATCGCGTCGCTGTTTTAGTTTGAGAGATGGTTGGCACGCCTGGACCGTGAGCACGACCCCGGGTTTGGTTTGGGGTGGCAACACAGATGCGAGTGTCTTGGTCCGCACCTTCAAGTGGTGGCCATGCTTTAGAAAACAAGTGTTGTGTGACATTGCAGGTTGTCTATGTAGTGTTCGTGGTGTATGATATATTATGATATGATATGATATATTTGTTAACTGCAATTGGGTTGACATCCGGTGGCAGTAGTACAGTACACATTTTCACACAAACAGTACACAGAACAACACAATGAACCAGAACACCCAGAACGGAACATACACGTCAATAAGAATACATAATTCACACAATTAAACAGAATCACACAAAACACACAACCATATATACAGTGATACAAAATGGAAACAAAAGAATATGAAAGAATGTGATAAACCAAACAGCCATATAAGCAGCAATCTTCATATGATCTATATATATTCTAATAATGATAGACACCCTGGCACTAAGACCTTCACTCCACTTCACTATACTTCACCCAACTACACTTCACTCCACCTCACTACACTTGTCGGCACTTCACTTCTTCCCATTTAAACTTTACCCGAGTACACTTCACTACCCTCTCATTTGGCTTAACCCCATTTAAATTCCCTACCGCTTCATTTCACCTCATATCACTACACTTCACCTCATTGCACTTCACTGCACTTTAGACGACTTTCGCACACTTCTGTTCCTTTCATTCACCCCGTTTATAATTGCTTTCCTAACCCTGTTTTTCTAAAAGTTTTAGGTTTACATGGGAAAGTCCCTAACACTTCTACAGGTAGTTGGTTCCAGTTTTTAATGGTCCTGTTTACAAAGGAATACTTTCCGATATCCGTTCTTTGCCTCCTGTCCCTAATTTTCCGGACATATTCAACCCATCTCAAAATAGTAAGGCCCCTCTCAACCTGTCGCGTGTAGCCTCCCAAGCCCGTTTCCCACAGTACGCTTTAACAAGTGCACACAATCGTGCTATCGTCCTACGCTGAGCTAAGGTTTCCCGTTCAGAATCCTTCGTATGATTTGTAAATTGAGCAGCTTTCTTCTGCACTCGGCCTTACTCCTCTGCATGGTAACAGGTCGGGAAATGCGTGCATGGCCGTGCAGTTCTGGAGCCCGCACTCCGTTATTGTTTCTAGATTTTCAGTTCGTGAGTGCTAGCTGGTGATGCTGCCTGATATGTATCGTAATACAGATGATTTGAAGTGAAGTGAAGTATTGGTGTTGCAGCATTTGAAATGTTCTGTGCTGCTGTTTGTTAGGCGCTTTGGAAAAACTGCGAACAGCGAATGTTAGCTTAGTCATGTCTGTCTGTCTGTCTGTCTGTTTGCACGGGACAACTCGACTTCCACTGAACGTATTTTCATAAAATGTGATATTTCAGTATTTTTCGAAAATCGTTTGAGAAAACTCAAGTTTCATGAAAATCTGACAAGATTAGCGGGTGCTTTACAGGAAGTGAAGACCGCTGTACTATTATGATAGATAATATCTCGCTGAGTTCTTCTCAGAATGTGAAATGTTTTAGACAAAAGTTGTAGAAAAAATCAGAACACACATTCTGTGTTCAGTAATTTTTTTTTTCGAAAATCATACCCTTTATGAGATAACGTAGAAAAATACTGTAGAGCCGGACATACCACAGATGACGGTATGATACGGGGCATACGCATTGCGTGATTGATACCACACACACACACACACACACACACACACACACCCTCACGACATGATGTGCTGGACATCAGACCGTTTGACATTATATATGAATATAAAAAACGCCTGATGGCAGTCAGATCTGTGCACTCTGTCCACTGTCCTAGTACAAAATGGCGTAAGTGCTTTCTTCCTCCTTGCGTGACGGTAGAACTTCTGTTCAGCAGTTTGTAACCAACGACTCTTCCTGGACCGCCTCACCGGTCGCACATTGCTGTTCTCGCGTATGATGATAGTCCGTGGAAGCTAGGCCCAGACCTTCGAGTAGAGACATTTCGGCCGTTGGTCTGAACGCGGTCCCCCTGCAGACGAACAATGTGGTGCCTTGCGTTGTTGTGTTGCAGCATGATCTTTTTTTTCGCCGGACATTTGTCATGCGGTGCATCACGAAGATTGTAGAGTGTCTGGAGGTAACTAACGGCATTGATGGTGTCTCCTTGTGGCAAAAACTCGACCGATTTGAATGCTTCAGAATCGCAAGAGAGTTCCCGTGGCCCTGCGGACTGGGGACCTTGTTCGCGGTTGCTGTTCCTTGCCATTCCATACTCGTTTTGTTTCCAGATAAATTGATGGAGCTAGCTCTCGTCACCTTGCCCGATGCAGTGCAGAAAATCGTTGCCTTCGACTTCGTACTGCTCCAGCACTTGCGAGGAATTTGTGTTCCCGAAGATGTTTCTCGCCCCTTAGCGAGTGAGGAACCCAACCTCCCGGCACTCCAGACTTTTGACCGCTCCTGGACCGCACCGAGATTGTGCTGCAGTCTCTCCCCTGCCATATCCTTTACTGTTGTTACACATCGATTCTCGCTAATGACCTAATCGGGTTTTCCTTTGTTTCTGTCAGTAGTGGCGGTTCGTGGGCGACCAATAGGAGGCTGCCTGGCGATGTATGTGTTCCCGCCTGTACAGTGCTTTACCTATCGTCTGACACTGATAGCGTCCATTCAGGCTTCGTTATATGTACCCTGAAGTCGATCCTGCATATCCGATGCGGGGGTTTCCTCCTTTACAAGCAAAGATATCCGTGCACATTGCCAAAACGACGTGTGGCCAGCCGTTTTATCGCGCTGGAATGTGACCGAGGGACGAGGGCAATCGGCCTGATTTGGATTCCGGTGTGAGATGATGCATGGAACTGATCACCATATAGCGCGTATTGCAATACTTCCCTGCTAAGTTCGCAATTCAGCGATGCCCATGACGTAGGTGTGAGCTGGCATTTAGCGAGGCACGACGGAGATGTGGCCAGACATTCGTGTGGGCCTTTGCGTATGTAGTGTGTTATTTATGTCGGCTTGTAACCGAACTATAAATGGCCAGGCTGTTATTGGTGAAATACTGAAATATCAAAGTTCATGGCAATGTATTCGATTCTTCTCGAGTTGTTACATGCCTGCTGACGGATGGACGGACGGACGGACAGCGATGCTAATGAACTCTCTGCGGGATGGGAGCGCGCCCAATATTACTGGCCTCTCGGAGGATCGTGTTGACGCCTTGTGTGCTGCTGTTCTGCCAGTTCGACGACCCGTGTGTTCCGTTAGTGAGAAGTGGTGAGATTCTTGTACAAACTGTGATGGATGAGTGTGGCCCACAAGAATCTGCAAGCACTCGCGTGAAAATTATTCGACGTTGCCTACTGTAGAGAGCGTGTTCCTTTACTTCTTCCTACATTCGTCTAGATCGGTGTTTGCTAAACGTGGTTCTGCGTAACCCCACAGTTTCACTGAACATCGTTACGGGGTCCGCGAGAAATCACGGAATAAGCATATAAACGTAACTGCTTTTTAAGTACCGAAAAAATTACAATTATTCCTCGAAATGTCGCTAGAATTTCTTTACGACAGTTGGCAGCAGTGGAGTAATCTCCGTTCGCCAACAGGTGTTTCTTTGGTTTTGTTTTCATGACAGCGGTTTCTGAGAATATGAAGTTACTCGAGAGGTTCCTGCGCGGAAATGGTTTGGGAAACGCTGGTGTAGATTGTCGAAGAATGTACGGGGTGCTGAAGAATTTAGTCAAGCGATAATGCTTGCGTGTTTATTTGGGAAGAAGGAAGCTGAAAGGTGGGGAGTATTATCTAAATGACGTTACATTGCCAAATCTTGCGAAAAGCGACTTAGAAATACTTGCTAATAATTTTCGTTAACACATCGGCGCTGGTAACCCGACGAAAAATGTATAAAACGAATTATTTAAATAACTTAATTCATTTACTGATCTGAGTTTTATGTGATATAGTTTGTTTTGGAACACCCGGTATGTACGTTAAATACTGATATTTGTTACAGTCTAGCGACGTATGTAACAAATGATAGACTAATTAAATGTCTGTGCGATACGTTGTCTTTTGGAACACCCGATAGGTAGGTTAAGTGTCAGAGTTTGGTACGATGTGATTCATTGTGAGACACCGTGTACATATGTCTGGTGTCTGTGTGATACGAATGGATTTGAATCTTGTTTGTAACGCCAGACGAGTTGGTTAAATGTGCGCAATTTGTGTAACACCTGGTCGATTGTTTAAATATCTGTTGTGCTATTATACGATAAGGAACCGCTGGAACACCCTATACACCGTTCTGCCGAGAGCATTCGACATTTGACTTGGATCGATCGAGTAGGCAGTTTAGGCTGCTATACGAACCTTGCCCTGCCCAGCCCATCGCACTGCCTTCTGCAGACTCGCTGTACCTGCAAGCGTGCCTTCCCGTCCTTTTAATCGCTATAAATAATTCTACCTTGCACAGAATACCCGAACCGATATAAACAGTTCCAATTACAGGGCATCGTATCAAACGTACTGCTACGCCTCTGTTGACCAGAGACAGCTGTTCGGTAGTTGGTGTTCGTGCTTCATATTGGTGAGATATCCAGTTCGATACCTGTCTGCTGCGTTTGGTTGGGATTTTTTCAGTCCATTCAAATGCAGTGAAGGTGTATTAGAGCCAGCCCATTAATGCTTCTTTCCAGATGTCTTTCACTTTATCTTTCAGCTGTCGTTAAACAGTTTCGTCCTCACGCTCCGTAAGCACGACGCATTTTCTTGCCGTCCGTTGCTGCTGTACGAATTGTCAAACGCGGTTCATATGGCACGTTATGAGTGGTGAGCCTCACGAGACAGTTACAGTCCGTAATTATGCTACTTCGTTCTGAAAACCGGAATGGAAGATACCAATAGAGAAGTGACATGCATATGTGAGATGATGTGCCAGTGGCGTCAGGGAACTGACGGTAGGGTTTTGATGATTGTGATGCTTACCTGATGGAGTTCGATCGGCTTCTGTAGCAAGACTGCTGACTGTAACCACCGCTGCCTTTGCCCCGTAAACATATGTGCAAAATTGAGCTTTGCGCTGTAAGGCAGGTAAGAAAGAAACGTGACTGTGTTTCACTGACGGAGTAACATCCCTCTGCTAGATGTGGCACGCTTTTACCGCCTCACGGAACTTCGAAAACGACTCTTAGCTTCGCCATGTCTGTCCGCCGCGTGGAACAGCTCGGCTCACACTTGACGCGTTTTCGTGAAATTTGATATTTGCGGGTTTGTGGAAAGCCTGTCGAATGGATTCAAGTTTCATTAAAATCTAACAAGAAAAAGGGGCACTTTGCAGTGAAGACCGATATACATATAGGATCAGAGCTCGCTCAGTTCTTAGAATGAAAAATGTTTCGAAAAAAGTTATACGGAACATCAAAACACACATTTTGTGTTCAGTAACTTTTCCCCTAAAATCGAGACGTTTGTGAGATAATGTGGAAAAATATGGTATAGCCGGGCAGGCCACAGATGACAATATGGCGCATGCGCATTGCATGCTGGATGACTGAGGCTGCAAACCCTGACCGAGAATATGCAATACTGCTCTTCCACAGCACCAGTGGTTACGCGAACGTTCGTCATTGTTACGATTGTACGTGCATTGCTTGTCTTGTTAGGCATTTAACATTATTCGGACATCGTCTGATGCTGGTGTGTCCAGTTGGTTGTGGCTGATGACACTCGTGCCCTGTGTGTCTGTGCCAGTGACCGCTAATGTGCATCATCGTGTGTGTGTGTGTTATTTGCTGTTGAAGAACCTGAATTGTATTTTGTCCGTTCCATTGTGTGCTTAGCGGTAATTATTACAGAAGCTTACATAGCGGTGAATTAGGACCAGCGCGCTGGACTGCACGGTGTCATTAATTTGTGGTGTGCTTACATCGGTCCAGTTCGCAAACTGTAAGGAATGATCGCTTTGTTAGAGTGAGCTGTCGACTGTAAGGGAACTTTTAGTGCCTGCCTGCCTGCCATTTGATCGTCCATTCGAGCAGGCGTTTTGTTGAATTGCTTGGCGACACATTTGAAGGCACAAACAGACAGGCACTCGGACGATTTTTGTAACGTGTTGTGTTGTTAAGGAACGCTTGTCCGGTTTTGTGTTGAAGTTGCTGTACAGTATGTTGATGGCACTGGCATGCCTGTTCCAACTTTCCCAAGTGGACCGATGTTGACGTGACTGTCATTGACACCCTGTCAATTAATGTTGGCATGCAGCGTGGTTGACCACTTAGGTATGCTGTATGCATAAGAAACGCGTGAGATTGTAGCATAATTGTACGTACAGTTACACACTAACCATGGCAAGGAAGGTTGTTATGTAGCAAGTAAACGTGTGTGTGTGTGAGTGATGCTGTTTTAGCGTCCCTTTTTAATAAACACTGTGCGATGTGGAGTGATTGTCTGGCGAGAGAAGTAGAAGTAAGACCTAACGATGCGAAAACACGACCCAGGATTAGCATATCGTTAAGTCAGCCGTGTGGTGGCCGTGGCTTAGTCGGTCGGTAGGCAGTGCAGGGCCCCTGGCTGACTGCCATCATCCCGAACGAAGCAAAAATAATGTACATTCATGACCAAAACACAGTAATCTGATTGAAGACATTTAATATCCCCTCAACATGATTTATTTCCATGCCCTTCATGAAGATGTCACAGCTGCTGTCATTAACTCCAGTGCTTCAAGCGACATGTCACTAGGACGGCAGAGACCGGCGGGGGGGGGGGGACTGTTGGGGGAATAGCCAGTTCTGTAAACAAGAATATGGGATGTTAGGGAAGTGGGCGATGATGATTGGAATTGATTGGAACTGGCTCATGGTCATATCCAATGGTGGGTCCAGGTATGAGTGTTGTTAAGTGGCTGCCGCGGTGCTGTATTGTTGACTATGTAGCAGTGTTCTAACACACCGAAACGTCGTGACAAGTGTGCAGTGTGTAGAGATGGCCCTTCAGTCTGAACACATACACCCTGTGAACACTACGTGTGAAGCGGGTGGCATAACCGCGAAAGTACAGCAGAAATGTTCAAACCTCATTCTGACGATCTTGAACCTTATCCCGAGCCAAGACAGTCTAGCCCGTAATGTTGCAGGTATTTCCTAAAGGTCCGTTTAAATACCGTCTTCCCTTCTGTGTTTTGGTCTTGCAAGAGGTTAAAGGAATACAGAAATTTCGGTACGCATTTCGTGTTCTCCATAATCGCCACTTCATCCTTCCTGTTTTATAAGCATTACTTTCCGATCGTGCGATTTGTGCGATACCTTATTGTGTAACTGTGTGATGTGTGCGTTACGTTCCGTTATTTGGACGTATCAAGCCCATTTCTTCCAATACTTCCTTCGGTTTTCTGTCTTTCACTGTCTCCACTTTCGTTTGCTCCTGCAGGCCTCTCCTTACAACAGCACACTGCTCCTGTCGCAGTGCTGTATGTAAAGTTGTCAAATCGTGAAACTCTTCCTTTGCCCCACCAACCACAGCCTGCTCGTTAGCATGTGCAGTCATGTGAGTGTTAAAGCAGTGACTGCTGACGTGTGACGCCCGGTAGTTCGGTGGATAAGAACCAACGTTCTGACGGTAGTGCCTTGGAGATGGGGCAGCGGGTTTATCCGAAACGTCATCCGTGTCTACTAAAGTGCATTGCGAGGTATCCTGAACACAGTAATGTCTGTGGACAGTAGTTACGTGTAGTTTCAGATGGTTGCTTGGGTTGGTGTAGAGGTCACATGCGAGTAGAAGCTGTCAGTGTCACTGTCAGTCTTCAGGCGCAAAGCACAGCCAGAATACTGCGATGTAATGGGATAGAAGGCAGGAGACGTGACAAGGCAGACGGCGTCAAAGTAAAGGATTGTGGAGTGCCTTCTTCACACTTGCATTTTGTATTTAGCTGCCGGAACTTGCGAGAGACTATCTTGCTGTTATTACGATTGATTTGAATTTACTGGCAGGTGTCGTACAGCAACAAGACAGGCAATGTACGTGTAACCGTAACAGTGAGGCGCGATTGTGTAACCACTGTTACCGTGGAAAAGAAGCAAGTATTACATATTCTGAGTGTTTGCCTGTAGCCTTAGTTATCCAACATGAAAAGCGCATGCCCCGTATTGCCATCTGTGGCCTGTCCGGCTTTACCAAATTTTTCCACATTATCTCATAAACGGCACGATTTTCGGGGAAAAAAGTTATTGAATATAAAATGTGTGTTGTGATTATTAGTACAGCTTTTGTCCGATACATTTTGTCCGATACATTTCTCATTGTAACAACAATTCAGAGAGATACCACTGTAAATTTGCAGAGGTCGTCATATCAAGTACCAGTTATTCTTGTCCGCGCTTAATGAAACTTGAATTTTCTCAACAGATTTACGATAAATCGTCATGAAAACGCGACCATTGGGACCCGTGTTATTCCATGCGGTTGGACAGACGGACGGACAGGCAGAGAGACATGACGAAGACACTTGTTGCTGTTCGCAATTTTGAGAACGATCCTAACAATGACAAACTATAATACGTTTCGCTGTACTGAATTGTGCCATAATCGGAGTGTCAGTATATTCTGCTGCATTATCAGAATAACTGCTTATGTTCCGCATGAACTGTGACAGAGTCACTGTGACTGCCTACAGGCTGGGTGATCAGTAGCGACAGGAATTTCTGTTGTTACCGTCGCATCCGGACCAGCTCTGGGGCCAAGCCTGCCCCCTTGGAGCTTTTTAAGTGAAGAAGAAGCATCCGCAAGAGGCAGTTGGTCACTCACTGCCGCCATCTGGTGCCGTTCTTTGTACGTGATGACGGAGCTTTGCTGCCATTACTCGCACGTCTTCATGGTGTGGTGGTTAGTCACAGAGCTGGCTTGATAGTCGATTTAATTCTTGGTTTATAGGCCTGTGTGGAGGTGCGGGGTTGAAATCTCCGTCCCAGAGAAATTATGTGCTGACTGAGGATTCGTTTTTTTATTACTTGGGTGTTTGTCTTCATTTATGTATATTTGGTTGTGACTGTATTTCTTGGGATTTCTTTTTGTAAAATGCATATTTTGTGATATTGAGCACTTAAGTTTATTTTTGGTCTAAGTAATGTTTGTGTTTTTATTTTGGTCACATTGTTGGGGAAGTTCTTCGTGGTTTTTGACAGTTCGTCCAGATGCAGATGTGGTGCCTTAAATTGAGCCATGACTACTTATTTGCACATCCTTTGTAACTGTTCCTTACTGATGCTGCTGTTTGACACTGTGTCATCTTAGCAGTTGGAAGGGTCATTCAGTAGACCTTGAATAAATAAAGTGTTTCATGATCCCCACAATGTGAATGTATGTGCATCTAATGTGCTTTGGTGTGTTCATTATGTTGCAGCATTCGATGCTCTACTTTTTCCACCATTACGAGTTGCCGGTCATCCTGCAGCAGGCGCAGTTGCAGCAGTTGCTGATACGTAATCAACATCAACAACATGCCGCTGCAGCAGCTGCAGCTGCAGCAGCAGCTGCTGCAGCCGTTGCTCCAAGTGCCGAAGCGCCTGCGCAGCCACCAGAAGTTCCACTGCTGCCGTCAAATTCAGAGGAAGTCAGCGCCACGCCGAGTTCGCCCCCATCCGGTAGTGAAGAGGATACCTTGTTACCTCGGGATGCAACAGCTGTGGGTGGTGATATTCCACCATCACTGCCGTCATCTCCGGATGCGACAGATGCGGTTGGTGACAGCTTACCGATGTAGATGAAGCAGATCCAGTGCTTTCTTTCTTGTACATTTCAGTTAATTTAGTGATAGTGCATTTTGTGTGTCCTGTCATTGGAGTGCAGCGTGCTGTCCTCTTCCACTGGAGTTGGCGGAAGGAAAAACGTGACTATGACTAGTGTGAATGATTGTAGTGGTGATTTTGTAACGTCTCGAGGTGATTCCTTCCTGTGTCAGAACAAACAGAAACAGACATAAAAAGTCTCTGATACCCGGTGATAAAGAAACAAGCACAGATTAGAAATCTTTGTTGTCCTCCTAATGGAGAAGTACTTGAGTAGGATAAGAGAAGCATCGCAGAATAATCTATGTGCTGTTCCCTTGATTGAATACAACGCCTGTCACATTATATAAGGTATATTGCAATTGAAAAGCGTTCTTTTCTGAATTATGTTTTGTGGGGACTGATACACCCCATCTGATTGCTGTACACATTTCATTACATGAAGGTTAATTGTGCAGGACAGAACACAGACATGACCTCCAGTGTGAATAATTGTATACGTGGTGGCTTCAAAATGTTCACGGAATCACATTATTTCTGACAAATACACAACAGTGCATTACATTTAAGCTAAATTTGCTTCATAGTAGTCCCCTTGTGCAACTAAACACTTCTGCCAGCGACTGTAAAGGCGTTGGTAACATTCCTGGAAGTTATTTTGTGAAAGCCTTTTCAGCTCTTCCGTCGCATTCTTAATGATGTCAGTTGTATCGCAAAGGCACTGTCCCTTCAATGCTGATTTCAGTCGAGGGAACAGGTAAAGATCAGCTGGAGCCCGGTCAGGAGAGTATGTGGGGTGTTGCAGTGTTGTCAGATCGTTCTTTCCTAAGGAATCCTTGACCACAAACTACCGACGTCGTGAAGGACAAACCAACTATTTGTTCTCCAGTTTTCAAGGCGTTTCCTTGTGACCGCATCCTTAAGGTGACCAACGATGTTCATGTGCATTTCTTTATTCACAGTAGCAATTCCTGTAAATTTACCAGCCAATTCCGAGAACGGTTTGAAGCTGCTGCCGTAGGAGCAGTTGGTGTTGGTGTGAGCTCCTGTGCCCAGTCTTTCGTGTTCGTTTATATCCCACATCTTCTTTGCATAGTAGTTTTATGATCTGAATTTCTTGTCAACTTACAGATCTGTTTTTGCATTGCTGTTGCATTTGATAGTATCGGCCTGTTTAGGACAGTTAATTTTGTATCAAATATTCTGTTTAGTTATGTACTTGATTTTTGGGGACAACATTGTATGATTCTGAAGCATTGTCATTATTATTTCTGTTATTTGTGATGATGGATCTCCATATCTGCCCTCTTCTGGAATTGTACGCCGATTACAATGGTAGTTTCTTACCCATGTTTCGGAACAACCTATCGGTCCCATATTCAGGGGTCAAGCAATCAAAGAACTTATGACCACTTAAGATGGGACCGATGGGCTGTCCAGAAACGTCAGTAATAAATTACCATTCTACTCGGGGGTGCTGATAAGTCCTTAGTCCGATCTACTTCCCCATATCGTAGGACGGAATCGATAGTGTCGTTGGAAGGAGGGGTCTGTTCATGTGCCGAATTGCAAGCCTTTTCTTGTTACAGAGACTGAAAGGAAGCATGTCAGACGACGCGCTCGATTTCAACAACATGGAGACGCGAGCTGTCATCAAGTTTTTTTTTTCCTGCAAGGCAAGGCGCCGAAGGAAATTCACGCCATTCTGAGAGAAACATTAGGGGAACATGCACCATCGTATGCCACCGTAAAAACTGGGTGGCCCAGTTTCAACGTGGTGATTTTTCCACCTGTAATGCGCCTCGTCCTGGACAACCCAAAACGGTGACCACCCCGGAGATTATTGAAATTCACGAGCTAATGCCGGAAGACCACCGGATTTCGGCTAAATCAGTAGCTGAGCAACTGGGCATCTCACGTGAGCGGGTTGGGTCCATCATTCATGAAGAGTTGGACATGCGGAAGCTCTCCGCGAAGTGGGTCCCGAAATGTCTGAACGCGGATAAGAAACGTCAACGGTGCCAGTCGTGTGAGCAACTTTTGGAATTTTTTCGGCGCGATCCAAATGATTTCCTGTCGCGATTGGTGATCATGGACGAAACCTGGTTATGTCATTATGACCCGGAGACAAAGCAACAATCATTGGAGTGGCGGCATAGCGGTTCACACCGCCCCAAAAATTCCGAGAGAAAAAATCCGCTGGAAAAGTTCTGGCCTCGATTTTTTAGGATCAAGACGGCATCCTCGTCATTGATTATGTTCCAAAGGGCCAAACTGTCAATGCGGAGTATTACTCATCTCTGCTGGTGCAATTGAACATTCTGAAGGAAAAACGCCGCGGGAAGGTTACCAAGGTGGTCTTGTTTTCGAACGACGGTGCCCTGACTCACCGGGTACTTGCAACCCAGAAGAAACTGGCCTACCTGGGCTCCCATTATCTTGATCATACACCCAATTCTCCAGATCTGGCCCCGTCGGACTACCACCTGTTCCCTGGACTGGAAAAACAATTGAAATGTCGCAATGTTTAGTCCGACGCTGAGGTCATTGCTGCCGCGGAGACCTGGTTGGACGGCCAACCTTCTGAATTTTTTTGAGTGGCTTGCGAAAGTTAGAGCAACGGGCTGAGAAGTGTATTGAGCTTCGTGGGGAGTATGCTGAATAAATCCCGAGTTTGGTTGCTGTAGCTTGTTTCCTTCCTGGTAGGGCTAAGGACTTATCAGCACTCTATCGTATGCTGCGTAAAATCCCAAAGAACGCAGATTTCATTCACATGGCGGCGGAAGATGGAACTTGATAGCAGGCGTCGTGTGCCGCACCTCCGTCACTCTGGTGAGTCACAAGAGCTATCAGTGACTCAGTGACGTCGCTGTCGTTACCTGCTGTCACGGTGCGTTATTATTATTATCCTGAAGTATGCTAAAATGGTTGACACGTTTGATTCAAATTGCAACCTTACGTTACGTCAGTAATACTGTCTGTGACGTAGAAATACGCTGTGAACTGGTACAGTTAACTGCAAAGGCAACACACTGTTGGATACAGTTGGGGAAACGCGTCGGGGCAAACTTTTTAGGCCAGATTGTTGACAGAATGTTTGTTTGAATGTTGCTCGCAGCACGCCAGTTCTGCGGACAGAAGTGGCGTGTGTGTTCAGGGACCTGATCTTCATCACCAGGTGTCATTTAATATTTCTGTCGAATATTCATCTGAAGTGCGAATAATAGTCTAAACGTTGGCTAATGTCGGTTAGTGAGGTCCGAGAGAAAACAGTGGTCAGGTGTTTCACATAGCTGCAGGAGAGGAAACTGTTTAACTGTATAAATAATTTGATGTACTGTACGTCAGTTTGTTGGAACAACGTAGTCAGGTACTCTTTAACGTCTTTTCGTGGAAATGTATGCTATGAATGTAAATTTACATGACTGATATGTGAAGTAATGCAGCAAATTCATGGCTCTGCACAGATTACATGGTGAAGGCAACATTTGTTTGTAGAGAAGACGGTTAATAAATAGTGGATATCTGCCCATTAACTGTCTGCAAAAGTAATCCACCGTATAGACGGTGGGTTTGTGACATTTAATGTTACTGAATGGAAGGCGAGTTCGCAAAATTGAGGAAAGCGACTGTTAGCTTCTTCATGTCTGTCTGTCTGTCTGTCTTCCGCATGGAACAACTCGGCTCTCACTGGACGGATTTTCATGAAGTTTTGTAATCGAGCATTTCTCGAAAATCTGCCCAGAAAATTCAAGTTTAATTAAAATCTGACAATAATAACGGGTTCTTTACTCGAAGCTCAATATTACATTTTTAATCATATCTCGCTCAGTTTTTCTTAAAATGAGAAATGTAGGGAAAATCATAACACACAGTTTGTTAATTTTTTTCTAAAATGGTGCCTTTTATCAGATAATGTGGAAAAGAATTGTAGAGCCGGGCAGGTCAAATGTGACAACATAGCGCATGCACATTGCGTGCTGGATACCGAAGGCTACAAACATGCACTCAGAATAGGTGATACTGGTGGCACGAACGCGCCTCAGTGTTTCGTTATACGTACTTTGCTTGTCTTGTTCAATCTTGCGATGACAGAGTATCACAGGATGTAGCAACAGGGTGTGAGGACTCAGGAACTGCATTTCGAACCAGCCGGGTGAGTAATCCGTTCTGATTGTGCCCTCGCTGTCACCATTTAAAGTAATTATCATTCAGAGGCTGATGTGTTTCAGTCGCAGTCACATCTGTGTACAGGTGTGTCTGCTCACAAGTTGAACCTTTGCCTTTGCCGTAGATAATGTAGTGGTAATGTGAAGAGTGTGAGGTGATTGGGACTGTGTGATAAGGTTGTGTGTCCTCTGGAGAGAGGTCAGGACTGTCCACAGCTGCAGGCACTAGGAACCAACCAACCAACCAACCACTTTTTCCTGTCAGAAAGGTTTTTGCAGAGTTTGATAGCGACCTTATCACCGAATGGTAGGCAAACTCTTGACATGATTTGGAAATGACGAAGTTTGGCCTAGAATACCGTGCCTTGGTCCGTGCGGTATCGAAACTGTTAGCTACGACAAGGAGAATTGTTCTGGCCAAAGTTCTTTGGCTCTTGCAGCGTTACCGGCCAGCTGCAGTGTGTGGCAGCGTGACGACTCGATTGGTCGGGGATCGTACCGCGGTGCTTCGCAGAGGTGGGAAGAACGGACGGAGGACTTAGGGTTGTGACAAGGACATGAAAAGGAATTGGTATGGGTGGAGGAAGTGAATAGCAGCACTTGAGTTGTTTGTTTCTAATGCAAATTCCGCCGTAACATAAAACGGGTGAAGAAACAAGATTCATGATGCGTTGTGTACCCCAGGTGCTATGCTTCATATGATAACCATCAAGTGCACTTGTTGGTGATACCGTCTGCTTTAACACTACCACATATTCCGGCACAACAGATCACTGTCAAGGAGACACACCTGTTGTAGTGGGAGTAATAATGGCTTTGATTCCAGTGCAAAGGCAAGACCTTTTGCACACTTATTTGGTTCCTTCTTTACTCATAGATTGCAAGTGGAGGACACACCGGATTCTATTGTAATGTACGTGATGTTAGTATTGAGGTAATTCGACTTTATCATTTTCAGTTACTCGCCACTTGCATATAGGAGATATGTTGTGGGTGAAACAGAGTTGAAATTGGCTGTCCCACTGACTGTCACTGCTGTACGTTTGTTTACCGGAGCTCCATGTGCGCTGCAGACACACAGTTGGTTGATGTTAACTTGCCACCATTGCCTGCAGAACGTTTGGATGGTTGACTGTGATGCCCCCTGACCTGTGTAGTTCACCTAGTAACCATGCATACAATTCCGGTCAGCCGTTTGTAGAACAGTTTTGTTACTCAGAAGTCGTTCCAGCTACATAATTATTCATTGTCTGTCTGTCTGTCGCCTTCAGAAGGAATGCCCACTGCTCCAGAAGCTTACGTGACGTCCAGCGACAGTTGTGTGTCACGACCGCTGGAACAGAAGAGGCCGTTGCAGCGATCATGCAGCTGAATGGTGTTAACAGTGCGCTGTTTGAGGGTCGCAGTGAATCAGTTTGTGCTGGAACAACCTCAGTGGCACTGGTCCGAGTTCTGCTAACTAAAACGAAGGAATTTTGTGTTTTCGCTGATCCTCTACCCTCTTTTATGTCCTGTTGGACGACAAACGCGTTTTGCTGCTTTGTTCTAATCTGTCTGTTTGTTGTAATATTCCGTGACTTCGCTCATTGCAATGCGTAGACTTATCGGGTTTGTCTAGTTGCACTTCTGGTTCCAGCTGCACACGTGGTTTATCATTTTGTTGAATTAGTCAGTGAATTGGCCGAACACCGAGTGACGGCAGTTCGACTCCCAGCAAAGGCGGGGGTTTTTGCTGTTTGCGCATGCGCAGAATGCCGCTGAGCTTACACGCCCTCATGTATCAGGATTAAATGGTCTGATTATGCAGGTGCATTCAGCGACAAAATGAAGAAGAAGAGGAGTCTACCTCCACTCCTACTTACTTCCATGGCATTTTCTGCCGTTGATACACAGTCGTCTGTTGTGGTACTGCATCATAGCCTTTTATCCACACAGTTACCTGCTCGCGTTTTTCTTGTGACACCGTGCAGTATGGTAGACGTGTGCTGACATGGCCTAGGATTCCATCACCACCGTCATCACGATGCATGAATAAATACCCTGGTGATGGAGGCAGTAAGATCCTTCGAAACATCGGCACACATGGCATACTACACGATGTCACAAGCCAGGAGACACCCCCGCCGTCAGAACCTCGGATCTTAATCAGTCGTAATGAAGTTGCAATCCCAATTGTGCCTTATGTGGTTTCTTATTCTCTTTTCGATTCTCCGTTCCGTGATAAAACCAGCGCTTCAGCAGGGCTTGCTGTACCAGTAGAGACGGGGGCAGGCGTGTGTGGGCTGGCAGCAGAACAGAAGTGAGGTGACGTGAGCAAAACACTAGGTATTGTGTCCTGCTGGGATGCGGCCAAACGTCGATTGGTGTATTGTTTCTGGCACACACAGTGTCATTCCATGTGACGTTGCGAAAATGTCTGGTCTTTCGGTGTGATGAAATGTGCAGAGTGAACGGTGCACATGATTGGCGCTGTGCTGTGTCAGTTGCACTGCTGCATAATAAGTAACGCCAGTTATATCGACAGTTTAAACTTACACATGTATTATCATTCTGATAAACCGGTTTACCACACAGTCAACCAATTTGATTTATTTTTCTACCCTTTGCTAAGACACTGCAAGCAACGGTGCAAGTCCCAGAACCTTCAGGTCCGACACAGCGTGAACCAGAATCCTGCCTGTGGTTATGCAGTTCGCCTTATTTAACAAACCCGAAATGTCTTGCCCCAAGATCCGTTTCAGTATAATCCTGCCATGTTCTTATTGAATTGATTGAATTGACTGATTGGTTGATTGATTGCAATTAAATGTTTGTAGTGGACGACTACGATTGATTGAAACTGTATAATTTAGTGAATTTTGTTTAACAAATTCGAAAAGCAGAAGGTTTGCGTAGACATTAAGGACATTGTGTTTCCGATGAAGTATTTATAATCCTAAATACCAGAAACAATGCAGCCATTAACTAATACGTGTGCATGGTTGCGGTTGGCTCTTTGAATGTACCGTGCTGTTGAGTTGCCTTTGTTGCAGCAGCTCGTGGTCTACTAAGTCCATGCAATTGACTGTTCATGTTTAATTACATTAGGGCGTCATTGGTATAACATTATATAGCATTATATTTGCTTCATGCAACTTTTTCTTGTTTTCTACTCAAAGTTATGATATTTAATAAACTCCGTGTCTGGGCACACGTTTATGAATTGCTGATCAGCGTTCGGTTGTTAAGAATGCTTCATTGTGTTTCAAATTAATTAATGCTAACTGGAATTGACTTCCTCGTGTTTTGAATATGCAGCCAGCTATAAATTTTGTGAGTGTCTAACAGAATATTCGTCGTCTCAAATACTCTGATTGGTGGGTCATGTAGTGTAATTCCCGATGTCGATAGGACAGAGAGCATCTGTAGCGTCGTGCAGACTGTGGTGGTGCTGTTAGTGGGTTCGGTTGTGTTTCATAATTAGGTTTAATACATTCAGCTGTTAACACCAGGAAGAAGGTTTTTATCAGTCCGCCACGTTACATGAAGTAGAACTGGACATTACTATCTTAAGAAATACAGGGTGTTTCAAAAAGAGCTTTACAACTTTGAAAGCGTATAGAAATTTATACAGAGGACATACACAACGTTTTGAACTGTCAAAATGTGGCAAAACACACCGAGTTTTACCTCGGATA
>Ga0131853_10003566_pt1 | contig 27882 bp, 20 predicted proteins | sample TergutLab28metaG_FD_92764 | JGI IMG/M metagenome (GOLD analysis project Ga0131853, IMG submission 92764) | Labiotermes labralis P1 segment gut microbial communities from Petit-Saut dam, French Guiana - Lab288 P1 (version 2) (version 2) | ecosystem: Host-associated > Arthropoda: Insects >...
ATATTTCGGGAAGTGATCGAACACCTGCTCTAATTCCTCATAAAAACTATCTTTTGACTCATCACTTTTTTCCTCACTTGGTGCATGCATATTTACAACAATGATATTACGCCAGCGACCTCTCAGCACTATATATGACAACCTATCGCTAACAAACTCTTCTCTCTTCACTGCCGATACTATTCTAGGGTGTAAAAAAAAAACTGTTCCCAAGTGATGATTTTCATTTCCTCTCCCGTAGAAAAAATTATAATCCCCTGCCCTTACTGTGCCCTCTTTGTCCCACCTGACCTCCTGCACCCCCACTACATCTAATTTATATCTCGCTAACTCCCTCGCTGCTACCTTAAGGGACCCAGCCCTACAAAGAGTCCTAACGCTCCAAATACCTATTTTCATCTCTCTTTGTAAGCTGTGCGATGCTTCCCCTAGAAACACTCCCCCCAAGGAGATCCGAGTGGGGAAGTAGTTTACCTCCGGATTGTTTTGTCTCCAGAGCAATCATCCCGCATGTGAATGTTTCTTAACATAAGTGTTTTACATGGAGGGGTTGTTAGCACCTCGCCCAACCCCCAAGCTGGAGGACCACCCTTCGTCAGCTGTCCGCGACTGCTTATTCAATTTATTCGCAGCTACCCTCCTTATCGGAGGCCGTTCCTGTATCCGCAACCTGAGGACGCGACATGCCGTTGTGACAGGGACCCACTACATGGGGCGACAGTCCAATACAGTTCGTATGTTCACAAACTGACCACTTTTCGTACGTTCGCAAAGAAAACTTGCAAGAAATGTACTTATTACCCACGTCACGCCTGTCTAACCGTCCACCGTCGATACACTCGTTTTCGCTAATATCACATAACAAAATGGATATTTTACGTTAAGGGCTACGTGGCCGTCCGCACGTATCTCGAGCAAAAACAAACGACTACGTTGAATAACACGAACAAAACAAAGGCCCTGGAGAAACCGTTAAGTGGGTCCTTGTCACCACGACATGGTCCATACTCAGGTTTCGGACAGTGGAGTTGGCCTCCAGATATGGAGGGTAACTGCGAACATAATGTATACATACTAGCGGACAGCCTACAGAGGGTGGTTCTCCAGCTAGGGGGTTGGGCGAAGCGCTAACAACTGCTGGCCGTAAAAATTTACGATGTTGCGAAACACAAAAGGCCTGGGACTTGGAATGATCCTTTGGCTCAGGACAGCGGCAGGTGGCGGGCGCTTGTGAATAAGGTAATGAACCTTGTGGTTTCGTGAAATGCGGAGAATTTCTACACTAGCTGAGGATCTCTTAGTTTGTCAAGGACTCTGCTCTATGGAATTAGTTAGTAGAGAAATCGACGACGAAAATATTTTGCCTACAAATACTGCAGTTCTTGTGATGAATCACTGGCAGTGAACAAGCCCTTAACAATACGCTATGCCAGTATTTCCCAACTTGTTCCTACAGTTTCTGCTTCACACTGACTCATGTTTGTGCCGTGGCAACAACCCCGCGAACATATTTTATGTGATGGCACAATGGCTACTTTATGTATCACCAGACTTTTAATATTAAAATAACCAATATTCTGACCAGAGTTTATTCCCGTGCTTGTTCACAACTTCAGGATAAGCAACTATTATTTCCCTAAGCAGCATTAATGTACCGGTTCTTACATCCGAGACAGTGTGTGTGTGTTTACTGTGCAGTACGAAGTAAATCTTCAAATAAAATTCATATTAGTTTTAATGTTTAAAGTTTACATACATTTTCGCTAAAACGGGCAAGTATATTCAAATTTTTTGCAAAAATATACAAGCCACCCACAAATTTTTGGCGTCACAAGGGCAACTTGCAACAAGTTCCATACCGAAAACCCGCAAATATTATGAAAACCCGCAAATATTATGCGCATGTATACAAAATTTAGTCGCGGCGACCTGCCGGTCGCCCGGAATTTGTGGACCGCTGGATAAGAGCTTGGTTCGCTTCATATCCTGCGCCGTACACACTTCTCTCTAAGGACTGCGGAGGCGTTAACTAGGTTAAGAACCCAGTAAAGACACTGAATACATAACCAGTCGTCCATGCCAGCTTCTTGTGACACATTACCGGAGCGTTTGAAATCGGACTGCTGGAACAATCCTGCAGCGCATCAATGCCGAATTGAACTGCACTACGATGAATAATTTCAGATGTGAAACGCACAGACGGACGGACGGACACTTCGTAGAATGAATGCACAGCAACGATCAACAGACATTCCGTCTTGCGACTCAAGTGATCACTTCTGAAGTGACTGCTATGCGGAACAAACACTCAAGTAATGAGAACACCCCCCCCCCCCTCCGTTTCCCCGGACACGCCTCGCGCCGGCACTCCCAGATTCGTCTCGGTAGCCAGATTTATCACCACCCAAATACTAGGTGTGGTGTTCTTTGAATAACTCTTATAATTCAAATTGCATTATAATACTAATGCGGTCGCTGTGAGTGTGTCTGTCTGTCACAAAGCTCCACCTCGTCCGTACGTGCCTATTGAAGCGGCCGTGCGGTAAAGAAAAGGATGTGTGTGGTAATGGCGTCAGGCTCCATGCATTTGCATAAACTTAGATATGTTTCATGATGCTGTTCTACGCTGCAGCCAGATCCCAGCCACCGCCTCCTGTAATACAGAGGCATTCTGAATCCTACAACTCACTGCATGTGAGATAGGACAAGTCGCGTACCGTGAAGCTGTCCCTGTGTTCCACGACTCGAAGGCAGATGGAGGAGTGGCGGTAAAGACCCACGTATTCTTAACCTCTGCACTACTTGGAAATGTGTTATTAGACGCTCCAGACGCTGTATCCCCGCGGAACCACCGGTACAATTAAACAGGTGGCTGGTTGGGCGACAGAGCTGATCTCAAGACCTTGAAATACCCCAGATATCTGACCCTTGCCCTCGACCCGTGTACATAAGCTAGTTACTCTACTAGGGCCGCCCCGAGACAAGCGAGCGCACCGGGCAGACTTATAATTTGGTGCCCCTTCAAACCGACATTCTTTAAACGTTTTCGATCAGGGAGAGTTCTGGCGACCATTTCAGAGAGCGCATGCCCAGTTGCTGATAATTATCATAGAAATTCTTTCGCGTGTGGAAACTTGGGTTTACTAGATGCGTATTTCTGATTTTTCAATTGGCGTTTAAACGCTTCCTTCTAGGTTGGTGCTGCGGGCAGCTGCCCGGTGCACCCCCACCCCCAGACAGCCACCCACCCTCCAATATACCGGGCCAGTTGAAACAGAAAAGGTGATCATCTATAACCAGAGCTTGCGGACAAACGTTTTAGAATACTGTTCATGTGGTGGCGGCGATCTGTCCCTAGGGCCCATCATGTATCAGCTTCGTGAAAGACAGTCCTACGTTTGCAATGTGCTACGTTAGTTCTTGCTCAAGAGGTTTCGTGTGTCCATAATGGCTGTCTCATGCAGTTCTGCACTGGACTGTTATCGGTGGTGTCTTCATCTAAATGATTCCGACAATATCTTCACCACCAACACCATCATTATCACAGCAGCAGGCTCAGAAGGTTCCACACGTTTCTGGACCAATTACCACCTCCTTCCACCCACAAAACATACATCCTCAACATTCAGTTGCCGGATTGCTGGCTAAAGTCAGTATTCGGAAGGTCCTGCGACCGGCCACCTCGACACAGGTTTTTTTTTGTTTCCTTGTATCTAAAAGCGAATGCTCTGATGGTTCCCAAGACTCGAAGTCGCTACGGCATGCTTCTCATGTAGCCCTCCCGACTTAAATTTCTTAGATCCTTATTTCATATTTATGTACATGCATAATAGCCACTGCCACCGGGCGACAGCCCATTTGCAGTCAAATATTACTATTATTATTATACGATATGGATGTCTCTTGTAACAGGCCTTTTCTTCCTGGTACTTCTCTTGAACCAGCGGTGATCCCCACCGCTCAGGCTTCGAGCTTCACACTGCAGTACTTTCCGTGTTATGTGTGATGTTCCAAGTATAGCTGTCTTTTGTAGTGAATCTATCGAATGTTTTCCAGGTACAGTTTCAAAATTTTTCCTTAAGCTTCTGGTATTATTATTATTATTTAATAATAATTATTTCCCCTTAATCTTCTGGTATTATGATTATTATTATTTAATAATTATTATTTTCCCTTAAGCTTCTGGTATTATTATTATTTACCTGAACGATAGCCTCTCATCCCAATACCTATCCGCGAACTGACAGTTTCCCAACAAGTTGCACCATCAACACACTGTGTGCGTTTTTCGTTTTCTGCATCCAAGTTACATGGCAAGGCAATCGTAACGTTCAGTATTCACTCCCCGGACAATACTGTATGATTCATATACATTATAAAAAGGAGGAGGCGGGACCAAGTCATCTACACTGGAGCCTTCTAAAGAAGAGGCCTAGGGGTACGAGACTTGTTGGCCACTATGGTTTTTTCCGCGTGCCAAAACTGTGCGCGAGAAGAACACCGCGGCTCGAATCCCATACCAGTCTCACAGCCGACCAACACCAACACCAGAACCAGCACAGTCAAAATAATCACAGACATAATCACGATCGGAGGAAAAATGGGTAAGTGTCCAAAGTGATTGCAATAAAAATACGGATTTCTTCTTTCGCCCCTGACAGGCGGTACAGCTCCACAGAACCCTAATTGCAGTACCACAGTCGCTGCAGAAATGGCTTTCTTCCGTCGCCAGAGGAAAAGGTCCTTTTATTAAGTTAGTTAATTAGTTAACTAGTTAGATATTCAGGTAGTTACACAACATGGTGGCCGTACGTTCTGGAGTAGGTGCACTATACAGTATACAATAGCGAATTTTCCAAGGTGAGTCATACTTCAGAAGTGGCAACGTTCATTTGTAACCCCGGCGGGGGGGGGGACTGTGCCAAAACACTTCTCGTGTGATGATGAACTCGACCTGTTAAACCCGGTATGGCGAAATGATACAAATATGTCCACTAGCAGTCCTCACCACCATCACTTGTACGAACTGTTAATTAAATCGGTCATCCGTTGCTTTGTCTCTCTTGCGACAGAACCACAGCCCTTCCCAAACCGAGTTACCCTAACAATGCGGTCTAGTACTTCCCCTTTCATATTCCAGTACATTCTCTTTCCCTTAAGGTCATCCAATAGCTGCTTACGTCTTCTTCGTCTTCTCTTCCCTCCAATTTTTCCTGCAATAAGGTGTTTTAAAAGACAGTCCAGCTCGTCTTCCTTCTTTTTATTGGATACAGGAAGTTCTTTTCTACTTCGCTCCTCTACTTCTTCATTTTTCACACGATCAGACCAACTCACTTCTCCATCCTTTTCCAGCACCACATTTCACCCGTTTCACAGCACTACTGATCCGCCTTCCGGACTGTCCAAATTCCAATACCATAAAAAGCTATGCTCCAAATATAGCACTTCATTACGAATTAGCTCTTGGCTTAATCCACTTACAAGGAGTCTTACGAGCCGCTCAAACCCTTCGTCGAACGTCACAGTTGATATTATCGATACCGCAGCTTCGCCCGTCATTCGTCTTCAGGCATTCTTTACAAATGCGTGCTACCAGTCGTTTCTTTTGAGAGCGTAACTTCGTTCAATTCTTTGTCGGGACACCGGCTATCTACATATTTAATCGTGGCTTTTCTCAGAGTCAATATGCAAACATTGTGACAGTAAGTCTATTAGGCTACTACCATCTCCTTCCAAATCCCTCACAACTCCATTTAACCAATCATCGTAACATATACAGCCTCAGATGCAAACAGCCTCGCCAATAACAATTAACAAACAATTACATCTTGTTACTTTATTCTCAACGTTTATAATTCGTCAACGTGACACAATATCTACCACTGCAGGACAAGATACATAAAACCCTGCGAAAACGGTTAACAGCTAACAGTTCGCAGCACAGAAGCGCTCTGGCCACGCATCACCTGGCTGATCGTTACAAACGCATGTGGAATACTACTCCCAAATTGTGACGTCACGTTCTGGTGCCACTGTGCTAATCAGTATAAACAATTATCGCTGAGCCTCGGCTGTACTCGCCCGACAGTGTTGCCACACCTCATGTCACTCTAAGTGCCTACTGGTTGAGTTAACGTCGAACGTTCACTAGCGTAGTGGGCAGTGGTTCTTAACCTGGAATTCCCGCACCTCCTGACGGTGCGAAGCATGCCAGATTTGTTCAGAAAGTACTTCCCAGGTCATCAGTGACCAAATTTCACGACTTTTGATATCAGGTAGTGAACGTGTGATAACCAAGGGAGTGCCAGCGGTTGTAACACTACTGGTACAGCACAACGGTTGCTTGTGTGTGACAATGACAGTAACTCTAATTCTACAACGTAATAGTCACGTGACAGTGAATAATGAATTCAAAAGCATGCGGAACGAAAGTCGCGACCTACCGCGTCACTTGCATGGGCGGATGGAGAAAAGCTACGAAAAAGCCCAGCACAATAACATCTCCAAATTACAAGCCAGAAACATTGCAACTTGCACCAATTTGCACGTAAAATTGCACCTAGGCATATGCATCGCAGTATTAGCGAATGCAGGGCATGGTGGAAAAGCTCCGGAGATCTTCAACTTTACCACTAAAGAATCTCTGGTGCGCAAGGCTCGGTGAGCCCCAGACACCGTATGGACACAGTGGCGCCTACAATCCGAACCCTCCAATCTAGTCTGATGCTCTGTGTGACGACATCTGTCAATACCAAAGTTTACTCTAAAACATGATAATCATAAGTACTTCGCGTGGTACAGGCCTTTGGTTGCAATGCTGATCAATGGTAAAGTTGTTCCCAAACGAGCCATGAAGGCGTACTGGTGACGTGGATGTGCAGCTCCGCGTATTTTTTTACCTTAGTACTAGACGGAGATCCTTGGGGCCCACCCAGCCTCCTGTAAAATGGATGCAGTGTCTTTCCCGGGGATGAAGTGCGGCCGGGGAGTGCTGCTGACCACTCACCCCTTCTAGTGCCGCGGTCATGGAAGAGTAGAGCTATACCTCTACCCACCCTCTGGCCCACACCGGGCCTGTAACGGGGTTACTTTACCTTTACCTTTATTAGAGGTGAGTGGTCAGTCTCATGCCCCGACCTCTTTACCCCTCCAAAATGCCCCTGGTACCCACTGAACAGGAGTTTAGGTGGGCCCCAAAACCGGTGTGGACGTTGTGTCGGATACCGAACCTCGCACCCTCCAGCCTGTAACCTGGTTACTATACCAAGTACGCTATCCCGTTCCCCTTCTTCTCAAGAGTACGAATATGAACAGGTAAAGACGAACCCGTGGTTAATTACGCGCCACGCCAGGAAAGACGGAAGGGAGAGTGCGGACGCCAGAGTTGTCCTGAATACAGCGGTGGCGACAACAGGTTGAAACTACCGGAATTTGAAACGCTGTCGATTATTTTACATCTGGCCGAAATTATGTGGGCCCTATGCAATTTTTGTTTTTTTTTCTAACCCAAGCGTCGCGAATTACTGCAAACCCCACCGTTTACATACGTTAACATACTAAAGAAATGGGATAAATCTTAAAGTCTCTCGATACGTACTTGCTATACTGTTCTCGCGGTAGGCGCAACACGCGCGTGGGCTCAGACTCGTGTGTGTTCACAAACCGACGGCAAGAGCAACATAGACTTCATTTTCCGTTGGAAGAGAGTGTAGGATTCCCTTTATCTGCGACAATTCCCAGCAGACAGGCCTCCGTCAGCCGTCACACCGTGTCGCTGTCCTTCTCAAGCCAGGGCCTGCAGGGACGCCCTCCGAACTGTTTTCCAATAACACTATGACAATACCAGCTTTCCATTCGCCGTCCCTTCCTTACGAATGTAATGGACGCGAAAAAGCGTCAAGTACAGATTCGCCTCCCCCCCCCCTCCCACTCGTCGGGCTGTTCCGCGACACGAACAAAATACCACACGCGTCTGCCGGGAACCGAACACCGTTTGGCTTCTGTGTTGTGGCCGTACTACCGCTACAACAAGAACTACTAATACTACTACCACCACCACCACCACCACTACTCGTATTACTACACCAATAATAATAATAATAATAATAATGCATTATCAATGTGACAATACGGTACCGTTAAAAATTATATTCAAGAAACGTGTAGGGATTCATTCATGAACATACAAAGCTAGCACAAAAAATTTAAAATTCGGTGAAACCGGAAAAGAAGTAATTAAATTTGCTTGTAAGATCAATAACAGAAATTCCCACAGCGTTCCGAACACCGTACTAACCCTAGCAGCCTACTATTATCTAACTGTACTTGAAAATTCAGTGCCTGAATTGGGTTGGGGAAACCTTGATAACGCTTGGACGACCTGGGTACAGACAGCAGGTTAATATTAAATACGACGGCAAGACATGGCCTTAATTCGTTTGGTTCGGAATACGGAATACAGGAGGGCTCTCGCGAACTCGGCCATGAACCTGCCGGTTCCACAAGATGCTGGGAATTGCAGGACTTGCTGAGGATCTACTGCTTCAACTACAGACATACGAGTAGCGTCCACTTCACAGCGACCGATCGGATAATGGCGTTTGGGGATATAAACGTAATCGCTGTTTAATGCGAGGAACACACGAAATACATCTTTATAAATGCAATCTCGCAAAAATGCTGAGGCTGTAAATGTTAAAACTGGAGGTGCATACAGTACAGAATTTCTGAATCTTTGCGAGCCAATCTGGCGACTCCAACTGTCAGTAATATGGACAGGTATAAAAAAAAGATACAAAGAATGTTATCTATATTAATAATTGTCCAACGAGATGCAACACAAAGCAGTCTATTTATTATTCTGCAAGTTCACTCTACATGTTTCGGGTGTCAACCACACACATCATGAGTACACAAAACTGTAACTACAGCCTCCGGTACTGGTCATATTTTTTTGTGCAGTTACCTTCCTCCAACGTGGCCAAGGTAGCTTGGCCACACCGGAGGCAGTAGTTACAGTTTTGTGTACTCCTGATGATGGGTGTGGTTGACACCTGAAACATGTGGAGTGAACTTGCAGAATAATAAATAGACTGCTTTGTGTTGCATCTCGTTGGACAATTATTAATACACATCAGCGATGCACGGAATCATAAACAAAGAATGTGACCTGTTGATTGTTTAACGGAATGAAGATTAACATGCATTCATTTACTTACTTCCTGCATGAGCCCGAATTCAGTACTGCTGACTCCTGTTACGCCCCTTGTATCTAGTCTGCATGGTCTCTTATCTATCCGCACAATAACTTGGGCGAAAAGGCGATAATTTATTTGCCTAATCCGATCATTTTTCGTTGAAAGGCTGACTACCCTGGTAGCCAACGGTCTATTTCATTTCTGTAACATTACAATGCCAATACAAGCGATCCAACTTACAAACATTACTGTCGCTAATACACTTAATAACAGAAGTGTGGTGAATACGCATGAAATCTTTTCCCAACCCAGCCAGAACAGATTCGCGAAACAAATTCGGGTCGCGACCCACAGGCTGAGAAACACTGATGGAGCTTTACAGGCACAGAACAAACCATGGCGGTACGCGGCAGCAGTAACGGGATACACCAGCGGTAGTATACCGTTTCCATTCTCACGCCAGCGAGGCGGTTGTGTTTCTTGGTCTGTCACAGAGGACACTGTGGCGGCGCTACTCTGTGCGAACTTGGACGTTCCATAAGACGAAGATACTTGGTATTGGCTGCATTACTAGCCGACAAACACAAAAAGACTGTATCTATATAGTACCCTTTAATGTTACTGAAATACGTCTTTCTTGCATAATTACAATTAGGCTACGGTGAATTAATGATTGGGGGAGGGGGGACAATTACAAGAAACTGTGCGCAGTACTCTCTGACTTGGATGTTTTTACCTTCTGTACATGTTGTATTCTAATTTGTCTCGTGTGTATTGTTGCTAGTTTTAAGTTGTCTTGTGTGTAATTGTTGTTGGTTGACCGTGTGTATTGTAGTAGTTGTCTTGTGTGTGTTGTCATCTTATGCGTATTTGCTGTACTGTGTGTGCATTGCTGTTTTTTTTTCCTTTAGATGCCGGACTGCTGGCTAAAAGTCAGTACTCGGAAGGTCCTGCGACCGGCCACTTCGACATAGGTTTTTCTTAGTTTCTCTTGCCTAAAAGCAAATGCTGAGATGGTTCCCAAGATTCCAAGTTGCCACTACACGCTTCTCATGTAGCCCTCCCGACTTAAATTAAGTAGTAACCAATTTCATATTATGTATACATGTAAAATAACCACTGCCACCGGGTGACAAACCCAACTGCAGTAAATAAATAAATAAATAAATAATAATAATATCATTATTTTCGTGACACAAATACTTCTTTGTTTCAGCAAGAAGAAGAAAATGGATTCATGTGATCAGTTCCATATTTTGCCTTTCTTTTTGTTTTTTGTTCTCTTTGAATTCTTCTCTCATTTCACACGAGACATGAAAATTCCTTCACGAACTCAGAGTTTCTGCAGACATTTCTTTCTTCCAGGTGCAAGGCACACTGCAGTACTCGGTAGGACTCTGCACGATGCGATACAGAAAAATATGGCTGCGGGATCCCGCGGTCTGCGGGAGCGTTGCCATTTAAAATGCAAGGAGTAATACATCGCATCTAGTTAACGTTCTTGCCTGCCGCATTGCTCTGACGGCACTTCACAACATTACGAACTAGAACCGGATAATATGCAACCCGCAATACCAAATCATTCCGGCTACATACATTTAATACCGGAGACACAATGGGAGTGCTTGTAAAAGGCCTATATGCATCGGGTCCTTAAGGGCTCGAATCTACAATATATTCTACTGATACACTTAATATCATAGGAGGTTTTTGGATGCAAATAAATATTTATGCCATCGTCATGCTCGAATTTCTCCCGCTTTAATACGTCTGCACCAGCTCACGGATTTGCATAATCTTGTACTGAATATCATACTGCTAGAGGAAATGCATGCCGTCGACCATGTGAGGCTGACCACTAGCATCACTCTACATACCAGCACTCTGTCCACAATCCCGCATTCAACACGCGACAGGGACTTTCCTGCCAGTTGACGTGAAAGGGTGGCCAGACGAGTGACTTTGGTCCGACAGAAACAGCTATTCTCAGTCTAGCAAAGAAGCCTCCTCACGTATTCACCTAAAGACGGAAAAGACCCAACCACGAGTCAATCCTACGTGTGATATATCACCGTCAGAACCCTTTAAAATTAAAGCATATCTAGGATACAGTTCATACAAGAGTAAATCTGTTATGATACAGAAATCTCGTTAGTAGCCGTGTCCATCGCAGTAGCCGGAATCATACCTAAGTAACCAGCAAAACACCTGGAATCATACCCAAGTCACCAGCAAAATATCCGGAATCATACCGAAGCCACCAGCAAAATATCCGGAATCATACCCAAGTCACCAGCAAAATATCCGGAATCATACCCAAGTCAGCAACAAAATATCCAGAATCATATCCAAGTCACCTGCAAAATATCCAGGATCATACCCAAGTCACCTGCAAAATGTCCAGAATCATACCCAAGTCACCAGCAAAATATCCAGAATCATACCCAAGACAGTGGCAAAATAACTGAAGACACAGATCCTGGATGTCGAAAAACGTCAAGATATCCTGGACTCCCGATATCACACGATCAAATAATTTGTTGCGTCCATCAGCGGGTAAGAACTGCAACGTTCGCAGACACACTCGGCGTCATGACTGGGCTACGGGTTGCACAATCGAGGAGTCACTGTTTCATTCCCGACAGGGAAGAGATTTTCTCTTCTACAGAGCGTCCAGACCGGCTCTGAGGCCCACACTTAGCCTCCTGTTCAATGGGGACTGCAGGGTTTATTGGCGGTAAAATGCCAGAAGTGTGAAGATGAACACTTGCTCCCATCTACACCCCGAGGCTAAGAACAAACTCCCTCATACCGTTTCAAGGGATTCTCCGAGAAGACTATACTGTTATTACCCGTCATATCGACACCGAAGGCTTGTTCCTCACGGGCAAAGCGGCTGGAGTGTGAAGCTAACAACTCACACCATAATCCGACATCGTTAAGAACTCGTGGCGCTTTACTTCAGCGCCCTCTCACAAAACACCTTAAGGCTGCAGTATTGAAGGTACTACGACTATACAATCAAATTCATACTATGAAAAATAACACATTCTGAAACCCACACACACACACACACACACACACAATCACACACTAATTTTGTTAAGTCTTATGGAACGATACCACTTCCACGATCACTGGGTGTGCATACAGGCCTAAGACCCATGGACAGATCAGGTTATCTAACACACACTATCAACTGATGGTGATTCTTCTGGGCAAATTGGAAAGAATGAGACAGCCAACAATCGTAGCATACTTCCAGTTACTATCCACGGATACGCCTTGACGGACGGCCGGAAAGCGCTGAAATCCACTCAGCACAGTCGGTGGCCATGCCTAGAATCGCACCGGGCACCTCCGAAATGCAAGTCGAGGCAACGCCGCTTGAATCGAATTTCTCGGAACAAAGTGGGAAAACTGCATTAATCAGGTCTTGTGTTTGAAAGATTGGCTGGAAAAGTTAAAAATGGTTAAGCTATCGTTGTGCATGCCACGAAGGCGTATGGGAGGCAGTGAAGGCATGGCTCCAGCACCCTTAACCTCGACGCCGGCTGGAGTGGCCAGCTTCACGTCCCCGCTCTTATACCCCCCAGGAAGGGGGGTAAAATATTAAATACGCGGCTGGGTGGATCAAAGAGCCGGTCTAGAAGTATCGGTTAAAGCAGCAATCTCTTGACCCTGCCGGGCATTGAACCATGATTACTTGGTTGCCAAGTCCTGAATTCGATTATAATTACGAACCTTTCAAAAAACGCCGATGAACTTTGGGTTTCCACAAATGCTGAGAATTTGTTAACCGGCGGAGCGACCGTCATTACTTCAGGGTCTTCCATCATAAAGAGATGGACACCGGTGCTCTTTGAGTTAGTTACAAATTATTCCGATTTAGCCCTCTACAGCTCACTGGTTGCAGCAAGTGCCCACCCACCCTAATACCAGACTGCTTCGAGTTCTTGCTACAGAGGGTATCTGTAAGTCGTATACTTCTCAGCATAAACAGTGACGATTCCTATCAGCAGCATGAACCGGTAGATCGTTGTAACGCAGCCATATTATCTTCTTAGACGGAGAAAGTGAATTTTTAAAAATCATTCGGATGAATTTCACACCACAAAGGACTAACAGCGGTTAACAGAAGCCGGTGATCTCGCTGCGAAGTCCAATTCTGATTGCACAGCACTCAGCCTGAAAACTGCAGTGTCTGAAACAATGCCTTCAACTGCCTGATCAGACACGGTGTTACACAGACAGGTATGATCAGACACGGTGTTACACAGATAGGTATGATCAGACACTGTGTTACACAGATAGGTATGATCAGACACGGTGTTACACAGACAGGAATGCTTACCGCTCCTAATGACAGTCACAACTGAGTCAAGTGTCGAACTAACAAGCAGCTGTGACCTCAAATTACGAACACTTTGCTTTCGTCTTGTTCAATGCTATACACTTTCACGATAAGCGAAGGAATATGATGAGGATTATGTTAATGATGATGATAATAATGATAACAGTAACAGATAAGCCGAAAATCAGGCAAAAAACTTGTAATAAGTCAAGACCGCCTCGTTCCATATTTTTACGCGCGAAATATGTGTTCTTGTAGCCTCACCTGACTGGTACTTGGAAGATGCCAGGTTGGAATGTGGACCGCTTCACCAGTTATATCTAACTTGAAACGTTCTGTCGTTTTCCTCAGCTCCTCCAGACGTAAACCGGGAAGTACCACCTTTCGAAGTCTCCAACCATCCTACAATGGCCACTACATAATATGTAGTCTCTGAGACATTGACGTCATCAAATAAAAAAGATAGGATCATCGTTGCCTCAACTTAGAGCTATGCAGCCTAACCTCTGCAGTTAAAACACCGTCGTTTTAATTGAGTCATCTCGTACGTGACTGCCGGCCGGCACAACGTCGTGGCGGTCACCTGCAACTTTCTGCATTTGTTTGTTACTTTTTGCTGACGCAATTGCCGCCCGAGACCCAAGCAGACGAGTTGTTGTTTACTTACATCCTGACCTGTCCCACGGCTATGTGAGGTGGACCACTGTACCAAGTTCGTATGCATTTGCCCCATATGTATAAAACAAGTTTTATTGTTTGATGGGACGAGAACAAGGGTAAACAGCCTGCCAAAAATGTCTCCACCGAACTAGTAAGTCACCATAAAGAAAACAATTTCGGTAGTTTTTTCGTCCGTTGGAGACAATGCTGAACAACCAAGTGTCTGATTAGTGTGGGCGTGACACCTGACGAGATGTGCACCTTGGTATCCGCCGAATTACACACAATGAGTGAAGGTAGGTCTTGAGGACTCGCCGCTGTTAATGAAATCAATGACAAATCCTTTGCTGTGGGAAACACCCCGAGTGACGTTTTGCACTCCAAGAATCACATACAGTGCCTTAGGATGTTACACCACCAGTTCGATGGCACGCTCGTTACAGATTCTTTTTCCCTTCAGGCTCTAACTTAAAAACATCAAGTTATCGGTCCTATGCACACCGTCAAAGGACGTCAAAGTTCGACGACGTGAGAGGGAAGATTCAAAGAAGGAACTTCAAGACGGGTAACGACCGCGGCGTGAGAAACCCTTATCGGTGTCCACCAAAACTTTATTCAAGCTGTACATAATTTTCCTCTTGCGGTGTAACATCTGTACCCCAGTGGTACAAAGACAAATGCTTCAAGTTCCACTACGAGCGATGCGCGGAGGCAATCAATTCCGTTCTAGAAATCGTGACATGGTTCTGCGACGTAGGAAATGGCGTGGAGAAGCAGCTGTGTGGTAACTATCAATGTGCATCTGTAATGATCCCGATTTGGAAATGCAATATAAACCAAACGGGCTGATCATCCTGCCTTACTCGTCTAGAAAGAACGGACTTAACTGCCCGGCGGCATACGCCACCAATTGTGGCACTGAATCTAACCAAACGCGGTTTTCAACCCGTGAAGCCTAAGGGCAACACTGCTTTATCATGAAAGTGTCACGTTTTGCTCTCAGTTCCGAGTTTTCTCATTTCTGGAAATACTCGTTTCTGTCCAAGATTGTCAACAAGAGATGACAGTGAGTCCAAAAGCAGTCGATGGTTACTCACGTGTTGTTATCGAACACGGACACCGTCCTTAACAAACCTTTCCACTGTTTCCCATTAGAAACCGGTTAACTACAATACACACACAAACACCCCATTTCACTAGCACGGTGGCTATTAACAGTCGGAGCTCACCGCATGCTTTGGATATTCGTTCATTCTTCGCGGAACAATACATCCAACACAGGCTCTGAGATTTGTACTAAGAGCACACAGTTTTTTAATAAAAATATAAAATCGGAGGATACCGTTACATCCAACCGGCCGCGCGATCTAAGGCGTAGTCTGCAGCCACTCGATTGCTGGGATTGAGGGTTCGAATCCCGCTGAGGGCATGGATGTTCGTTTCTTGTGCTTATTGTGTGCTGTGTAGGTAGCGGCCGGTGTTACTGGCTGATCACTCGTTCAGAGGGGTCTTAGGCCCTGGTTGGGCTGCTGCGCCACAAAAAAAAACATTTTTTTCCCTTTCTTTCTAAGTCTGACTTCTTCTACCTACTCTTGGTGGTGCACAAAATTACTGTAGCCCCTGAGTACACTCAATGACACACACACACAAACACACGATATGATTCCCCCGGACGAGGGATCGGCCCGTCGCAGAGACCTCTACCTGACATAAAACAAAACTCACAACAGACAGACATCCAAGCCCCCGGCGGGTTTTGAACCCGCAATCCAAACAAGCGAGAGACCCACGTATTAGACCGCGCGGCCACTGGGATCGGCGGAAGTGATCACTGCTACTAATTATTGCTGCCAAGCCTCAAATGTGAGTTTGCTCTTAAACTTTCACTAATTACTAATACATAATTACGTATAACAACGTGATATTAAAATAATATTTTCAATTTGCAAATTTAATTTCATAATCACTCTTCAACTAAAAGTCACGCAGCATGCTCTGCCAAGATCACGGCACGCCGGATCACAACCACCGCTCCGAGATCCATCCTCACATTGTGCGATACACCCAAGCAAAAACAAGGTACTCCTGTATCAGAGGTTGTCAGCATTTTTCTCACAAGTGCCAAGCACATCACAAGAAGAAATAAAGGTGAGCAGGTTTGCCGGCATGAATACCTCTTGGTGTGGAGAGTCTTAACCTCACTATGCAACTGCTTAAAAGTACATTTACATAACAACATGCAGTAGTGACACAAACATTTGTCAATGAACAGTAGTAGACAAAGGGACAACGTATTAACAATAATGTGAAATACTGACGTCACTTTCCGTGTGACGCAAAACTTATTAGCTCTCATTTGTTAAATATTTTAATATTAGTTTCACCGTGAACCTTACAGATTTGGCTCCGTACAGATCTGTTGTATGTCCTCGTGCGTATTTACCACGCTGCTTATCCTGCACCAGTCGATTTCACGAGAATAAAACGGCCCCACCGTCTAAACAATTCCGTAAGCACAAAATTATGGGGCATAGGCACGAATAATTTCCACATCAATCGTTTAAACCAATGGCAACCCAATGTCCCCGCCTAATGTACCAGGTAAAAGCCGTGCATATTGCCCACAGGTGTAACATGGCTAATAGCAATGGGGAAGGGAAGGAGTGCAAAATCGACCACAGGTATTAGGACCTGTAACTGACGAAGGATTCTAAGTCCGAGAGAGGGGAATATTGGTTTCAACCAGCCCTTAATACACATACAACCTTTCCCAATTCTCACCCTACTTTTTTGTCTCTCTTCTATAGAGTAGCCCCAAAAAACTATATTTATTTATAAAAAATTGTGGGACATGTCCTCCCCTAGCCCCCCCTCCCCAAACTTACGCCTACACAAGTACCGGGATGCTGATAAGTCCTTAGCCCGACCAGGAAGGAAACAAGCTCGGAAGCATGTCAAAGACGCGCGCGATTTCAACAACATCGAGACATGAAATGTCATCAAGTTTTTTTTCCTTCCAAGGCAAGGCGCCGAAGGAAATTCAAACCATCCTGACAGAAACATGAGCTTGTTTCTTTCCTGGTCGGGGTAAGGACTTATCAGCATCCCTGTATATTTTACACCATTCGCACAATTAGCACCGGTTTTTTCCTAAGCGCCGCAGTCAACTGATTGCTGTTTGAAGGGCAGACGGAACATCCGCCTGCAGGTCTGAAGGTGACCCTTTACAGGCCTACACAATTTACATTACGTTCGTCTTCACTGGGTTAAAATAACAGGGGACGCTTAACGCAATCCTCAGCAGTGCGTACGCTACAGATCTGCAGGAGCGGACACGAACACCAGATTACAAACCTTCGAAATGGCCAGGAACGTAATTTCATTTTCAGTGCTCAATACACTGGATTCTGTGGCTGGGACGGAGGATCGGCTGTTCGTTTAGCAGCAGACCACCTGAATCGGGATACGAACCCGTCAACGGCTACTGATGAAAATGCAAGTGTCGAGGGAACATACATGAGACGTGACGTAAACTAAGGGCCCAAAGCGCACATTTTCATTTGCAATGTCACTCAACTAAGAAACCTTAACGAGGAAACCGAATAGCGAAGTTCATTCACAGTTTTGCTTAACCTTTTGGCGACGAGTTTGGACATTTAAATTTTAGCACACTCTTTACGTAAAAAGTGATTACTTTATAAACCAAAAAAATACAGGCAATGTTCGTATTACGTAACGTCAAGGCGCGTTTGTACAACCATTGTTGTTGTATAAAAGCAATCAATATTACATATTCCAACAGCGTGTTTGTAGTCTTAGGTACCCCACGTGAAATGCGCATGCGCTATTCTGTGATCTGTGACCTGTCCGGCTTTACTGTATTCTTCCACACTATCTCATAACGGTACGATTTTGGGGGGAAAAAGTCACTGAACATAAAATTTGTTTTGATTTTTTTAATATAACTCAAGGCTGAAACACTTCGCATTCTTAGAAGAAATTAGTAATATATGATCAAAAATGTACGTTTGTCCTCATGTAAAGTACCCGTCATTCTTGTCAGATTTTAATCAAATCTGAATTTTCATGTCAGATCTTCGAAAAATATTCAAATACCAAAATTGCACGAAAATCCGTCTTGTGGGAGCCGAGGTGTTGCGTGCGGACAGACAGACATGATGAAGCTGAAAGTCGCATTTCGCAACTTTACGAATGCGCCTAAACACGGCATTCGGTGCAGAGAACAACGCAGACTGTGCAGCACGTCTCAATATATTATTGGGGGGGGGGGAGGGGGCGCGGAAAATAAGACTTTCATAATTTGGAAGGAAAAATCAACCAGTATAAGACTCTGCTCGTTGCAAAATACGACCCGGTAACAAACTATTCTTTCGAAGTTTCCACAACTTGGAAACTCTCTGGCACTGTGCAAATGGTTCTGGACCACAACAACCGTGAGACAGATGATATGACAATCACGTCTGAGCTCCCGATTAGCTGAATCACTGAATGACCAGAAACTCACTCCGGGTAGACCTCGAAGCTAGCTCTGCCATACTGGTTGCAATGGCCCCAGCGGCCACCGTGCTATCTCCACTGTAGGTGGTCCAAAAAGCATGGGAGCTTTACCTTCACGCTCTGCACGACTTTATGGAGTGGTTTTTCTGTCGGTTCTTCAATATTGCGAAGACAGGCACTCAGAAATCAGTGTGAAAGTATTCTTCTGTCCAGCGCTTCCAGATATCCAACAGGGCATTACTTCGTTTGAAGGTTATTGTCCTGACAGCGACAGTGTCAAATACGCACACTGGTGGAATGACACCGACTTGGAATACCGTAGAACTCAGGGCTACTCTGTCCGCCCTAAGCACCATACAGATAGGCGAAAGATCAAATCAGGGTCCCTGCGGTGCCAGGCCGGCGACTAACCGCCTGACCTTCAACGAAATTAAAAATATAAAGTAGCTCAGTTCCTACGTTACATAGCGAACGGTCAGGATATAGACCAATCGGTTAACGTTACTTACAGCCTCAGTATTAAGTGTGAAAATCGAACGCAATTAATACGCTGTGTGGGCAGAATGGAGATCATTTATGTTGCAACAGGCGGTACGTACAGTTACCATTGTGCTTTAAAAGATTCCATACCACAATTTTAAGTGGAACTTCACACCGACCCCTCGCATTTTAAATTTCCGTTTTCACTAAAAAAAAGTTCATGTTTTACAACAATACACAGATTTTAACCAAACGATGTTTCAGTAATGACCAGAAAAATGCCCAGGCCTAAAAGCAGACGCGTACAGGAGAGGTTTTGAGATGTCTCAGCAACATTCAATTGGTACGTAAGAAGAAAATTACGAGCTTTGTTCAAAACAGGCAGTCGCCGGATGCAGAATCGAACCCGGGACCTCCAAAATTCGATGAAATAAAATTAGTGCTTACGTGTAACTTTTAGTGGGCCGGGATAGCTCAGTCGGTATAGCGAATCGCTACGGACTGGACGGTCCGGGGATCGAAACCCGGTGAGGGCGAGATTTTCCGCACCCGTCCAGACCGGCCCTGGGGCCCACTCAGCCACCTTTACAATGGTCTTTCCCGGGGGTAAAGCGGCCGGGGCGTGGCGTTGACCACCCACCCCCAACTAGCGCCAAGGTTAAGGAACGGGCAGGGCTATACCTCTACTCACCCTCTGGGCCTTCGTGGCCTCTTTTAGGTTCAACTTTACCTTTACCTTTACGTGTAACTTTCATGCTCACGCGACGCCGTGCACCGGCGGAACACACGATCAGCTTATCAGAAGCAACCATTACTGTCAACACTTCGCTCCTGGTAACTAAGATGGTATGTATTTTGAACATTAGAAAGCGAAGATGTTTGCTTGAAGATGGTTGCCACGGATACATAACCACCAGTTTCTACAGAGAGAAAAAAGACAGAGAATTCCAAGGTCACAAGCACCTAACTGTGTCTTTCATTTCCAAACTCTTGTTTTTCTGTCATATGTAACTAACCAGGAAAGATGGGAACGTTAAAAATAGACCGCCATCTAAACAATGGGGAAGGTCCGGGTAACATTCTTCTAGACGTTCACGTTACGAAACTCATCCTTGTTCAATTAACTCGTAGCCCAAGAAAGCTGTTTCGTTTCCTGAAATGTTCGTCCAGCTCTGGACAATGCAGCACCAGTTTCTTTCAAAGCTCACCATAAGAATTTGACTGTACGCTTAATTTAACATGCTATTCAAAGTGCCGCTAACATACCTTTTTGTAACCAGAGCTGAACAACAGATCGGAAGGATTTCTTTTTACATAACTGAAAACGTACTAAAAGGACCTGTCAACCTGATTTTATAAACACAACAGTTTTAAACAAAACCTGTAGACATGCTTACAGACTCTAAAATTTCAAAACGATTCATTAGTCAACAATCATTAACACAAATAAATCAATCTTCATGTCATTTCATTTTGCGTTTTGGATAAAAACTTTCTCGTAAGCCTTCACTGATACGACAGTAACGCACATGCATAAAAAAGTACACAGGACCGCCATAACGTATGCATGTCTGTCTTGTCTACCCTTCCTACCTACCTAAGTAATTATCTCCGTTGAGCACAGTCCTTCTTGAGAAGCTTAACTAACCTTAGCTAGCCAAGATATTCCCCGCATTTGATGAGAGCAAGAGGTTCATTACCGCACTCACAACAGTCTGCCACCTGTCCCTATCCTAGGCCAAATCAATCCAGTCCATGCCCCCATCGCACTCCCTGAAAATCCGTCTTAATGTTATCATCCCAACTACGCTTGGGTGTTCCAAGTGGTCTTTTTCCTTCCGGTTGCCCCACGAAGACCCTGTATACATCTGCCCTCTCCCCCATACGTGCTACATGCCGAGCCAATCTCATTTGATCACCCGAATAATATTTGGTGAGGAGTACAGATCATAAAACTCCTCTTCACTCCCCTGTCACATCGTCGCTCGTAGGCCCAAATACCTTTCTCATCAGCCTATTCTCGAACATTCTCTGCCTACTTTCCTACTTAGTGCGAGAGACCAAGTTTCACACCCGTACAAAACAACGGTTCATCCTCACAGTGCATTAATTCCGTTTCGTCGCGGAAGAAGGCACTAGAACCGTCTTCGGGTGTACAGAAAGACACTGGCAAACCCATTCCGTTGGACATATCGGGACAGCCATTCTGACGTCAGGATCAGAACAGTCTGATCCTACGACGCTGCAAACGCAACTACGTTCACTTCCAGACCGCCAGGGTGATGATCGGGAAGGGCCGAAGCAGCATTCAGAACTAACGTTGTTACACTGGCGCTGAAAAAACATTAAACTCTGATTTAAACAGAGAAATGTTGGAATAGCACAACCTATGGTATGATAAACACACCAAGATTTTGTTTTACGCCTTTTGGTTCAACGCCCCCTTACCAATTAACACCCCTTCTTAATTTATGCCCTCTCCATTTTCGGTATAACGCCCTATGCCTGTTTTATCTGAATTTAAGTCTTTTGCATGGGAATTATCATATTTATTTATGCCTTTCTGATTACCTCCCACGTTTTCAAGTACACCAATAGGGCGCAAAACAAGGCCGTCGTGTACTGCAAGGCCCGAGACACAAGTCGACTTCAGGTAAGGACATTTGCCTCGCGACCGAGATCCGACATCAAAACGTACCGCCATTGTACCCAGCACCAGCGACTCGTGACATATGTTGCTAAGCGTAAAGGGACACGTCGCCGTTGTCCATGGACATTAAAATCACGACATGACGGCGCATCGGACAAAGCTCAGCACATTCTAGGCATATGAGGGTGTGAGTTTGGCTTACACGATCCACCTTGGGACAGCGTCATCCATGTCATAGCATGAAGAGCTGTGTTGTGTTTCAGCAGATATGGAAGTGCTGACGACAATAAAAGCCTATGAACCTGTCGGCAATCGGACTCCGGTCAACAAACCTTACGTCATTAACACCAACCGAAAAGAATTGCTACCGGTGACGGTATCTGACAACCCTACATCCCGTTTCATGGAAGAGGCAATTCTATCGGGCGAAATACGATACAAGCTGTAAAACCGAGCTACGTTCCAGCTGCAGCAGCGACGATAATGAAGAAACTGCTGATGAAATGACCTCTCAGGGACAGAGGTCGGGTCACATTCCAGCTTCAGTGGGCTTAAAAAGATGTTAAAACATGGCCGACCAGACGATAATACTGGCAGCATGGAAGCCGCCAGTATTACGTGTTATTCGTACCAATATGGGAGGCTGGACACGCTGATTAGGGGGGGGGGGGGCACTACTTCTGGCAGTCGTTTACTTCCGCTGTCCGAATACCTGAAACACACTTCAACATAACCTTTAATATTATACTGCAATTAATGTCTCCTTCCCCTAACCAACTACGTACCTACGTATCTTACATCGTCACGGACTGCAAATACACATAACTGTTTTTTCTCCAACACAAAATAAGCCTTCCGGTCGACTGTGATTCTGAAGGAACAAGAGACACTTCTTTCGGGGTCCTTGGAAGACCAGTCCGTCGCCAAGACCTCTTTGCATCGCTGTCTACACACAAAATCCCGTCTACAAAGTGGATTAAAATCTACAATCCCAGTCCCAATCTGCAAGCGCTAAAGACAGAACGCAAGGCTACTGGTAACGGCAGACTCTCATCCAACAGCCACAATGGCCACGTTAACTGCTGTACGCAACCAAACGCAACCGACGGCGCCCCCTGGCAGCGAACGCACCTGTAAGTCTATTATTATGTAAAATCACTGTACATTTGCATAGTATCTTTCAACGGCTATTAAAGCATTTAAGATCTTTTTAAAAGTCTTAATGTCTTTCTTTGGCTGCTGCTGGATGCATAATGAATTATAAATAATTATGGATTCATTTACAACAGTGACAAGTGTCAACCGTCAGTAGAATTCAATCAGCTGTGACCAATGGGAAAGCGTCGTTCATTCACTGCGGAGACGCTACGGTACGAAGCTATTTATACAACATTACGGAGCTCACAATTTCCATCTGTATAGATACTATCTGGAATTGGACTAACCGTAGCGAACAGCGTCGCACTGTTCGGGGGGTTCAGAACCAAGTGACGGAATGTTCAGTACCACGGAGAAGTGATGGGCACCAGTTATCTACTTGCTCGACAACACTATGCAGTGGCGCATATTGTTGTGATGCCCTTAATACCGAGAAGCGTCAGACGTTACTGGTCAATCAGAAACCGGCAAACACAGCAAATAACACTCCACTACATCGCATGGCATTTGGCACCATCTCATTTTGCAGCACGAGTTATTGCTATGGGAGCAATATTACTAGCACAATCATAAGCAACATACCACGATAACTTGAAAGTGAAACTGTCGGTGTGCACGCCAAGAAGGAGCAGGCGGAGCTGAAGAAGAACTCCACTCGTTCTTAAATTTGGCTCTAGTGATACGCCCGAGGCACGGAAAGCGACCTCGACACTTACGGAATATGATACTCTACCCGTGGTGCTGATAAGTCCTTAGCCCGACCAGGAAGGAAACAAGCTCGGAAGCATGTCAGGGACGCGCGCGATTTCAACAACATCGAGACGCGAGCTGTCATCAAGTTTTTTTTTTTGCTGCAAGGCAAGGCGCCGAAGGAAATTCACGCCATTCTGAGAGAAACATTAGCTTGTTTCCTTCCTGGTCGGGCTAAGGACTTATCAGCACCCCTGTATATGATACTGTAATGTTACAAATTCTTAGAGTCCGTGACGGTACTGCTGCATCTGCAGAGGTGAGGCCTACACACTGTGGAATAAAACTGGATGATTATCAGATGTGATCTTGTCGGAGTGTGGGTGAGTGACTGCAAGAGAGCTCATTAAGGACAGATGTGTGAACAGCCAAGATTCGAACACAGTACCTTCTGATAACGCTGTCGAAACCTGTTCGGTAACAAGATGTTATGCCTTTGTAGTTGAGAGTGCATCTTGTACGAATCCTCGTAAGTTTCCTTCGAAGTGCTATCCTACGTGGGGTTACTCCGAGTCCGGGACGTTATTTAACTAGCACACCAAAGCCAAGTATTACGCATACGAGAAAGTTCAAGGCAAATACATTTAAACAATTTACAGCGTTATAAATCCTTATTTAAAACCTTGAACAGATACGATACTGACTTCTGTGCGTCTGAATCTTGGAACCAAGGCCGGTCCTTCACGAAGGTGACACAGGCTAATACACACGGCCTTCGGATGGGCCACAAAAGTCTGGTGATTACAGTGTAACTATTTTTCAAGTTACTGGGATCAACGAGAGCATTACAGGACAGTAACACGGTTATGACACCGTGTGTACTGGCAAATGATCACCAACGTTTCGGAACAACCTGCTGCCTGCGAAATTCGAGACGCAATACGGTGTACAATAAGTACGCGAACAATGAAGATTCATCTCTCTGGGATGTGAAGCTTTATCGCTGGGTTACTAGCTGCTGCCGACGTTTCGAAAGCATCACATACACCCCAGGAAGTCAGCAACTACTCCCATTGATAAGGCGTAACATCCCAGGGACAAGAATCTTCAGAAACGCCGCTGTCAGAACCTGCAATTTAGCAGTTATGATCAATACTGACAACAGGTTTCGATTAAAATAAAAGAGGTCACTGTTCAACATGGCGCCGGAATGACTTCTCTCAATGGTTGTGCATGACGTGGGCTCTACAGCTGCCATCTTAACACGTCCGAAACGATATATAATTTACAGAACATTCCCACGACTGTGATTCAACTGTACAAGAACTTCTTGTGTGTACAGAATCTGTCACCACGGTTACTTTCTAAAACGACACACGTAAATCCAGATGATATCTTCACAACTCATTAGTGCAGGACCCATATTTTTTAATATTTTGGCTTCAACCTTCTTACTGTCCAAGAGGTTTCACCCTGAATACGCCGAAATCTCCGTAACCTTAACCTGACCATACTACCAATAACGAAAGCACGTATCACGGAATTCCTGTAACACTACCCATTATCACTCAGGAAGATGGGCAACCAGGGTTCGATTTCCGACAGAGGCAAGATTTTTCACTGCGTCACTCAGACCAGTTAGGAAGTCCGCACAGTTTCCTTTCTAAGGCATACTGGCGCTCCTTCCCCGGGGGTAAAGCGGATGGAACGAGGAGCTGATGACCCACTCCTCTACAGTCCCAGCATAATGAATGCGTGAAGTTACACCTCCACTCCCCCCCCCCCATGTGGTTACTGTTAAGGATTTACAAGTCCGAAACCAGTTCAGTTCATATTCCAACAACTGTTTATCACTAAATGTACGGGAAAATGTAATCACAGGCCAATTAAGGGAACATAGTCTGAATTGATGGCCGATCCCAGTAGCCGCGCGGTCTAAGGCGTAGGTCTGCGGCCGCTCGCCTGCTGACATCATGGGTTCGAGTCCCGCCGGGGGCATGGATGTCTGTCTGTTGCGAGTGTCGTGTGTTTTCAGGTAGGGGTCTCTGCGACGAGCTGATCACGGGTCTAGAAGAGTCCTACCGACTGTGGTGCGTCGTTGAGTGTGATCTAGAAACCTCATGAATGAGGAGGCCATGGCCCGCGTTGGGCCGCAGCGCTACGAGGAGGTCTGAACTGCTGAGACTTTTTAAAGCCACGTAGCGTGTTAAAATTACTGTTTCAAAGCATAGGGCTACAATTTTTTTTTTAATTTGGTGCAACAGCCCCCAGTGGGCTAGGGCCTCCTCGTTCACAAGTTTCCTAGATCACACACACAAAGACGCACCACAGTCGATAGAACTCCTCTGGAGGAGTGATCAGCTCGTCGCAGAGGTCTACAATTACAGTGTAAGCATTCTGCAATTTAGGAATGAAGACTTACAAAGAGGTAGCTACGGTTCGGAAGACCTATCACAAACGTACAATCCACTTTCCATACTGGATCCTGAAGACTACGACAGCATGTACCTCCGAAATGAAGGTAGACTGCGTTTGAAATGTGATGGCACACGCGCAGAAACCAGATTTCGTCTTTCGGCGAAACGGACGAGTACATTTAAATCGGTGAGGGTGTCAGTTCAGTCGACTACTGGCAACCGAGGTGTGCGCATCAGCGGTAGTAAAGCTAGATACACCATGTTCCGAGGTAGTGTGAAGGGTACTGGATACCCACTTCATCCGCCTTTTTCCCCTTCACTTCCACTCCCGTGCGTTACCGTGTGCAATCACATTTCAATTGGACTCTATCCACGTACCAGACAAGACAGTGAACCCCAGAAAAGAGGAGCCTGCATATTTAAAGTCTAGAAAAAGTAAAATTTCGAGAAATGCTCTCTAGTTGGTTATTACGGGGTCGAGAATCCAATTACTGGATTCTCGACACTTGAAGATGGGACCGATACGCTGTCCCGAAACGTCGGTAAGGAATTACCCCTACATGCTGTTTAATAACACAGAACTGCGTAGCTCTCAGCTACTTCGCGGCGGAAGCCTGAAATCTCGCAACCTAAAATCTCCATCATCATCATTATCATCATCATCATCAGTTCACGACTGACTCAAGCGGCTCAAAATCAAACTTGAACCCAAAGGTTCAGGGTAGATCTTCCCCCTCAATTTCGCTGAACTCAGTCCGAGCTGACGGACTTGCCGCACCTTGCCACGCATTCACACCACGAAGCCCTGGCTCAAAGGATCTAACGTTTCCAGAATAAATTCTTTATACATGCCCAGCTTCTCAGATGGCGCTAGCATTGCGACGGCAGTGACTCTGGTTGTCGTCGTACCCTTCGAGATTCTTTTGTTCGGCCGTTAGACGCCGGGCGCCACAGACAGACAGATAGACAGACAGACAGACAGACAGACTTGGAAGGCCCGTTCTTCCTATCCTGCTTGAGAGATTAATGGATCATTTTTCTTCTTTTCCCGCCATTCCGCGCCTGGCGGTAGCTACATTCACTACCATATATACCGTTCCGACACCAACCACGCTCCGGAACTGCGTTCCATCCTCAACTTTTATACACTGAAGGATGAAAAAGTTACTTCGAACTTGCTCTGTGGTTGAACTCACGGCATTTCAAACTGCCCAGCAGAAGAAAAGACTTCGAGACAAACGTAAAGTTAATCATATATCCTGCTATGAAGGCACAGATTGGGCACAGCTCTACTCTTTCTTCAACCTCGGCGTTACATGGGAGTGGTTGGTTAACGCCACGCAAAAGCCGCTTTACCATCGGGAATAACCCATTTTATAGGAGGCTGGGTGCGCCCCATGGCCGGACTGGACGGGTGGAGAAATTCTCGCCCCCACCCGGATTCGAAACCTGGGTCGTCGATTCCGTAGCGTATCGCTACACCAACTGAACTATCCCGGCACATGGGAGTCCGAAATACAAATGTTCAAATGAACGTGTACGACGCGAGACACAAAGCCCTCACCAACAAACTACATGCAGCACGTTGTGATTTTTAAACTTCGGCCCGCAAACCAGTCCATATTAACGGTTGTGGCCCATGGCCCATTGGGGGGGGGGGGGGGGGGGGGGGGAGGGGGGGAAATGCCCTTTTAACAAAATTAATAAAAAAAAAAGGCGGTTTGGGTTGGGTATTTATCTCTTTTTTTGTCTCCCGTC
>Ga0131853_10003567_pt1 | contig 27877 bp, 16 predicted proteins | sample TergutLab28metaG_FD_92764 | JGI IMG/M metagenome (GOLD analysis project Ga0131853, IMG submission 92764) | Labiotermes labralis P1 segment gut microbial communities from Petit-Saut dam, French Guiana - Lab288 P1 (version 2) (version 2) | ecosystem: Host-associated > Arthropoda: Insects >...
CAGAGGGTGGGTAGAGGTATAGCTCTACTCTTCCATGACCGCGGCACTAGAAGGTGGTGAGTGGTCAGCAGCACGCCCCGGCCGCACTTTACCCCCGGGAAAGACCCGGTACCCATTTTACAGAAGGTTGGGTGGGTCTCAGGGCCGGTATGGACGGGCGGAAAATCTCGTCCCCACCGGAATTCGATCCCGGACAGTCCAGTCTGTAGCACAGTCGCTATACCGACTAGGCTACCCGGTCCCACATTGTAATGTTAGTACTCTTGTAAAGCTACCGTGAGGATGAGCGCAAAACAACCGAATGTTGGTAATTAATAACAAGTGATAAAACACAATTTACTAAAAGTGCATTTGTTGTTTCCATTACATGAGTTTCGATGTTCCTTTAATACACTGATATGGACATATGAAGTACAATGAAAGAAAATAATCGTATGGGCCTCTGACGTTTAAGATCGTTTTAAAAAGACAGAGGCGAAACGAAGATGTCAACTGTTAAAACTGGTGACAGCTGAATTAAAAATAGAATAATTTAGCAATTGTGGGGGGCACGCGGTGGCGCAGTTGGGTGCGGCACTGCGCTACAAGCTGGAAGGTCGCGGGGTTCGATTCCCAGGGATATCATTGGAATCTTTCACTATCGCCCTGGGTTTGACTCAGCCTCTAATAGATGAGTACCAGGAATACTTCCTGGGGGGTAAAGGCGTCCGGTGCTTAGGGCTGACAAATTTACCACCTTCATGCACCGAATGTCTTCAAATCTGCGAGCCTCTACCTCCTGGAACTCTCAGGGCCAGTCCAGACTTGTAATGGGATTGCTTTTATGTAGCACTTGTGAAATGAGAGCACAGGGGAAAACCGAATTACTCGGACAAATACCTACCCCAATGCGAATTTTTTTTACCCCGTAAATACCACTTGTACTGGGCTGGGATATAAAGTGAGACTGCTAAGTGCGAGAACGACCATAACCGCATCAGCCATACCGGAAAATCTTTAAGGTTCACCTGGTAATCTACCTGCTTCGTTAAGTACCAAGGCCTAATAATATGAATCTTCGAAAAGTCACCTACTTTCAATTCGTTTCAACTCCACCACCACATGACGTGTATACACATCGTCGGATAGGGCTTGTCAAGTAGGAGGATTTTGACTTTTCCTTGGCATCACACTTTAAATTTCATTTTGTTGCGTTTATTATGGTCACAATTACACTGCTACGTAACAGTGGCCTCTCGATTACTTTTGGTTCTCTGCAACATGACAACACCCATGAAGTGCTTTACGCGAATGGAATTTACGGGCGACGAAATATAAACACGTGCAAACAAATTTAGTACCTGTTATATGAACGCCGTAGTACGTCAGCGTGGAAATTATGTGACATTTTGGAGCCTGCAGCAATATATCTGGAAACATGGCGTCAGATCATGTCAGTACCAGACCTCCAGTTACATTACGGACTCAGAGGAGAACTATTTGTGTAATTAAATACACACCGTCATTCGAGGTGAACCAGTTTGTGTAGGTTTAAAACAATCTAATAAACTCGAGTAACGTAATTAGTATAAAATGTGAGGCCGGTTAAGGCACTGTGAAAATGGTTACGTACGTAATATCGTTCTTATAATAAAACCAACTAGATGCACTAATTTCTCAAATTTATTTTTGGAACAAAACTCGACATGTTTCGCCATATTTCTCTTATATTATTTATCGATAAATGAAATTTACGTAAAATATACCTGTTCCTGTGTTGAAACGATGCAAAGATACGTGGAAGTAAAACGTCACCAGCAGTTGGACCGGAAGGCAAAAATACGGAAAATGTGAAGCAGCGATTCATGATGAGAATGGAGTAGTGGTAGAATATAAATCTTGTTAAGAGAATATAGTTCATGCGAGAAAACTTGAGACGAGTATTAACGTAAAATTGACGGACTGGAATATTAGAGTATTGAGCACTAACAATAAAGGAATTCCTTCTGTAGATAAGTAAGCTGTAAGAAGCCAGCGGAATTAAACCAGCGATTCTAAGGAAAGGCAGTGCTGATGTTAACAACGAAGAGAAAGTTTCAGCTTTTGTTTTAGTCGGGAATGTGGAGGTAGTACCTGAAGCGTATCGTGAAAACTTCTTATTATTCGAAACTAAACCAAACTACTGAGATAAATATATAATTTGACGTTCAAGTGACCGTTTGCTGACAGATTGTGAGCAGGATCAGGACGGATCCTGCTCACAATCTGTCAGCAAACCTGTATGACACACACCATTGCTGTGTGTACAGTGAAAAACTCCTGACGATGGACAGAGAAACTGTCCGAAACATGTAGAGTTTTATTCCAAAAATAAATTTGAGAGATTAGTGCATCTAGTTGGTTTTATTATAAGAATTTATCACGATGCACGGTCACCTGAACGTCAAAATATATAATGGCGTTTTAGAAAAACTTTTGGCAAATGCTACAACCACGATTTTCTGTGAGAATGCGGAACTGTATGAATGTCCTAGGTCAGGGTAACTAAGGCCTGCCGAGATTCGACAGATACGTCTTCGAGTACAAGCAAAATGTTCCATCGCCGAGTTACAATACTTAATGATGTAAAAAATGATCATGCTTTGTACGATTTTTCAGCATAACTGTCATCTTAGTGGCATACCAAAGTACAGGGGGAGATATGAGCCTCCTCGATAACTCTCTAAGCACTAATATGGAATTGTTGCTTTATAGAATCTTTTTTATCACGACGCAACAGCCACCAGTGGACCAAGGCCTCCTCACTGTGGAAGATTCACGATCACACTTAGCCACGCCACATTCGGTAGGACTCCTCTGGACGAGTGATCAGTCCGATGCAGAGACCCCAACCTGACAATACACATCACTCCCAAGAGACAGGCAGTCATGCGTCCGGAGGGATTCGAACCCACAATCCCAGGAAGCAAGCGGCCGCAGACCCACGCCTAAGACCGCGCGGCCACTGGGATCGGCACAGAAAAGTTACCCAACCGAAATAAAAAATATGAATATTAATAGGTAAGTTTATATTGTTATTTGAATATGTCACTTCTCCAGGTTCACTTTTGCTTATTTCAGTTTACAATGTCTTACCCTCATAAAGTTTCACAATTACTGTCTTATGCTTGGCAGAGAAGCAGGCGTTGAAAGAGCAGAAGAAGCAAGAGAAGCCAAACAGTAAACAACCTGAAGCACATACATATATTGTCTTTTCGCCCCAAAATTTGTCGAATTCGGTCGAGTGGAAGAGCGTCCGTTTCGTTCGTGAAGAAGAATTGAGATTCCATGTCTATTCCTCCAAACTTCCATGTCTATTCTTCAAATATTCCATGTCTATTTCTCCAAAATTCCATGTCTATTCCTCCAAAATTCCATGTCTATTCCTCCAAAATTCCATGTCTATTCCTCCAAAATTCCATGTCTATTTCTCAAAACTTCCATGTCTAGTCCTCCAAAATTCCATGTCTATTTCTCCAAAATTCCAATATATTCCTCCAAAATTCCATGTCTATTCCTCCAAAATTCCATGTCTATTTCTTCAAAATTCCATGTCTATTCCTCCAAAATTCCACGTCTAGTCCTCCAAAATTCCATGTCTATTCCTCCAGCATTCCAATATATTCCTCCAAATTCCATGTCTATTCCTCCAAAATTCCATGTCTATTCCTCCAAAATTCCATGTCTAGTCCTCCAAAATTCCATGTTTATTTCTCCAAAATTACATGTCAATTCCTCCAACATTCCATGTCTATTTCTCCAAAATTCCATGTCTATTCCTCTAAAATTCCATGTCTATTCCTCCAAAATTCCATGTCTATTCCTCCAGCATTCCATTATATTCCTCCAAAATTCCATGTCTATTCCTCCGAAATTCCAATCTGTACGCTACTCACAGTTTCCCTTCTACAACGAAGAAATGACAAGTGACGTCATGTACGAAAGCAACGATCTTGCATGTGTGTGGGGAGTGCAAACGTATTTGTGACAAACCAAACTCATTCCAATTTAAATTAAGACCAAATTTTTCTACATTCACGAATAAAATAAGATAAACTTATAAACGAGGAACGCTTGCTGCCTTCCAGTTCAGAGCCTGTGCAGTGTATTCCACTCGTATATCAAAAGAGCGAAGTCCAAAATACAAAAACAATAATTTCACTTGTTATCTATGCGATGAAAAATCCGACCACACCCTAAAAAAGTAAGACCAACTACCAAGTATCTTTGAGAAGAAAGTGTGGAGGAAATTAAGAGGAATAATCAGTGTATGGAGAAAAATGCATAATGAGAAACTTCGTAATTACAGTTCTGTTCTTCACTAACTGAACGCAGGAGAGATTAGATAGCACAGGTCTACAAGAGACAGGTATAAATTTTTTTCAGAAAATTGGATTGGATGAGATTACTTAGGATATCTAGGCAAAGGTGACGACTACATTAAAATAATCCTTACAGAATTACGGTTTAAATAGTGAAATAGATTAATGTAATCAGAATATGATAAGTCTGTGGGCTTCTGTGAACAGGAACACACCTGCACTGACCACATCAAGTGCGGAATTTGTTGACAAGGTTAGTGACTATCAACTCCTCAGCAAGGGCTCTGTCCTTACTCAGACCTTCCTTCTTACTGCTATATTATAACCAAAAATCACAAACGATTTTCGTGAAAAAAGGTGACTTCAACCTGTGTCAGAATACATACAATTTTTTATATACGGATTTAAAAAACAGAAATATATTCTACTGGTATTAACCAGTTAAAGACGAAGCGCAGACCGCTTTATTTAAAGACCCATTCCGTACCGCGCTGTAAACACTTTTCATCTCGGTTATAAAAACCAATCAGTTTATGCTGTAAGTGGCACAAGTCTCTGTTTGTTCTCAAATACAAAAAACATAAATACGCCGTGTGGGCAGAGCGTACAGTTGTTGAATGTTAAAACTGTTGGTGCATCACGTAACCAGTAGGCTTTAAGAGGTCAAGTACACATTTTCCACAATTAAAATCGCAAACACTTTTAATATTTTCAACACACACACTACAAAATACTTTCTTTCCGTTTAATGCTCTTGGCCTCCCTCCCCATGTGCATTACCTTTACCCCAAAGAAAGTTTCCACAAGAGTTTGTTTTTCCAGCTTGTACCGTACACTTGATTTCGAACGCACCTGTCCTATCAGTCACGGCGTAAGAACAAAATACTTCAGCAATGTGTGTTTTACCAGATATTTCTCCGGCTCTAATTAAATTCGTCAGAATTTACTGAACTAAAAATATTATGCTATGCTGCAATTATATTTCGACTTATCTAGTTCTAACAGCACTGCCCAGAAACAAAGTTAAATAAAGCGCCACCATATGTTGCAAGATAGAGTCTGTCTGATAATTATAAACTTAGATTCGAGGTTACTGATGGGGTGGTGTGCATTAAAATTAATACCTGATACCGTGTAGTTTGGTACATGGGTATCGAAATTTCGGAGGGATCTGTTATTTCTTAAATCCTGAAGAGATGTCAATAGTCTCCTTATAAACGACGGCACCTGTCTTATCAAAATTCACGGCGTCACTTCTTAGAAGATCTCACTCCTGTTGCACTTTGAAAACCACGATGGTCGAGTGGCGTCGTCGAACTGCCAAGTTAAACATTCCGCCACTCAGTCTTTTCAACCGATGTGCCGACCGACTGTTTACGCAATTCTATTCAACTAGTCTGCACCAAGAAGTTGTGAGATTTTTGGTAACAACCGTTTCGTCAAAGACCAACTTAACGTTACAACAGACGCGCCAATCCATTAAAGAATGTGTGCTTTATTGCAGCAAAGTTCTCGCTACACCAACACATTATTACTTGTGTAAACATATGAATGACTTCAAGGCATACCCTCCTATGAAGAAACATCACAAAGAATAGAGGCAAAGAATTTGGTGTGTGGGGCTGATTTGTGCATACGGCTTCCTATGGTGGTCTGAAAGAAAAAAAGAGATTGCCAAGAGAGAAAGAGCATAGACGAAAGGAAACGAGGAATGAGCCGTGAAAGAAACGCCTTGGTACCTTTTGCTTCCGTGATACTTGTAAAAAGGTTAGAGATTACGGTCCTCAAAAGAATATGGCACCGATAGATTCTTGTTAGCTCGGTCGTGAAGTGTCGGCCTCCCATTAGCAGGAAGCGATCGGCGGAAAAAGAAGCAGACTTCCTTTGTCAGAACTCGTTCATGTCATGAATCACGCAGAGGAGCGGTTATCAAATGGTGAAGCGCGATCCTAACACACAATGGCTTTCCCAGTACTGGTATTTCAGATACATAAAGGTGATTAACGCGTTCACGAAAATGTATGTAACGCTCATTACGCCTTAATTACATGAATGTAATTAAGACGAATTGGCACTGTTGGCATTCCGGTTTAACCTATGAGTTAGATCAGAGTGAATGAATCTGATTCGTGCTCGAGATATACCCGATAAGGAGTGACACCCAGAGACCAAATTTTGTAACAGAGACGTTCTGAGACAGGGCATTAGTCTTTCGTAAGGCGATACTAACTAAACCATATTTTAAATGAGTATTATTAGCAGCATTGACAGGAACGTTTTCCAATTTCACAAGATACTCGAAACAACACGCTACGTTTCGGAAGCAAACTACTTCCTTCTTCAGGTAAAACCACGCGTAATGTGTTGTTTTGCGTTTCTTTGTGAACGTGGATACAGTTATTGTAAATGCTGCTGATATTACTCATGTTGAAGCATTGTCAAAAGTCAACATGTTACGTTATTTTAAAGTGGATCGGGGAAGTGCAGTCGGTAGACTTTTACTTTACTATTCAGGTAATTTCATTATTTGAAACTGATTAATAACAGATGTGTAAGTCCTTAGGTCTTGCAACGATTTCAAATTAAAAACGATAACAAGAAATTGTGTTTGTGAAATGTTCAGACCATTTGTGTCATCAGCGTAACCAATCTAACGTAATTTATTTTATTTAGTAGAAAAAATGTGAACATTTGTTGTGCTGCATAATTTAAAATGCCGGATGAATTTTGAAATGGCAAAAGATTTATAAATTAATCTTTGTGGCAACGTGCGTAATGTTTGGCAATAAAAAAAAAAGAATTCATCTGAATCATATCATCATCAAACCATATCAGCACGTTAACTCTTACAAATTGCAAGATTAAACTTTGCTGCATCAAAATTTCCTGTGCTTCATTCCCGGGTTTACACTATATAATAGCGATCTTAAACGTTTCAGAGCAAGTTTTAGGTTCTTGTGACCGTGCGTCGTGAACATAAGGTGAAGAGAGAGCGAGAGAACCAACAAGATGCAACTAATTCGATGCTTATTATCAAACTTTCTATCTCAACATGTTTCGGGCATCATTATGCCCATCATCAGGAGAATAAGATCGTGTCCTACTACATGCGGTGTTCTGCCTGGGTGTGTAGGTTGTGGTTGGCTGTGGTCTTGTGGAGCTGCGTCGTGGGCTGTGTCACAAACAAGACCACAGCCAATCACAGCCTACAAACCCAGGCAGAACACCGCATGCAGTAGGGCACGGTCTTATTCTCCTGATGATGGGCATAATGATGCCCGAAACATGTTGAGATAGAAAATTTGATAACAAACATCGAATTAGTTGCATCTTGTGGGTTCTCTCTCTCTTCACCTTATGTTTCAGAGCAATTTTTGTGGGCGGGGGAAGGTGGGAGGGAGGGATTTAGATGTTGATTTAAGCTACTAACTGTCGGTTGTTCTAAATATACGCATAGAACTTGTCAACTCCTTTCATGTATGGAAGGAACGCAACTGTAATCGTCTTAGTGGTTCTTGTTTCCAGCATAATTTAATTACGTTCAATTTAAACAGATTCTTCCAGTTTCAGACTCATCCTCATGGAAAACGCAGATACCACAATTATCTTACTGGCTTCATCGCGTTTGCTTCCTACCACACAGTCCTTTCTTACTACCCTGGCCGCATCGGCACATTGATTTCAATTTCTTCTGCCAGAGCACGTTCAATATATGTCTCACTCCTTCATGCAAGATAATGTTAACGAAGAGGGTGTAACTGAGAGACTATGAAGCGTAAATCCATTTTACTGGACAAATTATGAACACTGTCCTTCATGACTTTAGGTACTTACTTACTTACTCCATGATGCAGAGTCCTTCTTGAGAAGCTAACTGGTTTGCAGCTAGTCAATAAATTACCCGCATTTCACGGAACCCGAAGGTTCATCACCGCACTCACAAGCGTCCGCCACCTGTCTCTATCCTGGGCCAACCCAATCCAGTCCATATACCCACATCCCACCTCCTGGAGATCCATCTTAATATTATTCACCCACCTACTCTTAGGTCTCACCAGTGGTCTCCTTCCCTTCGGGTTCCTCACCAAGACCCTATACACCCCCATCTCCTCATCCATACGCGCCACATGCCCAGCCCATCTCATTCTTCTCGATTTTATCACCCGCACAATATTGGGTGAGAAGTACAAATCATTTAGCTCCTCGTTATGCAACCTCCTCCATTCCCCCGTTACCTCGTCCCTCCACGGTCCAAATATTCTCCTCAACACCATGTTCTCAAACACCCTCAGCTTCCTTTCCTCCCGCAATTTCAGCGACCAAGTTTCACACCCATACAAAACAACAGGCAAAATTATAGTTCTATATATCTTGATCTTCAAATTTTTGGGTAGCATCCTGGAGGATAAAAGATTCTGCACCGAATGATAGCAAGTATTTCCTTGACTTTAGGTACTGTGTGCTGTATTTACATCAGGAATGTATTATTAACGGAATGTGTTATTCCTTCTGGGTACTGTCGTGGTAATTCCACTAACCGTCCCACAAGCTTATATCGGATCGTTTAGCCAACCAATCCACGCGGAAACTTCGGTATTTTGGACCAAAACCGATACATAAATTTAAAATAATATTGTGCGTAGTGCCGTAACTAACTTAGGTTTTATTTTTCTAAATAAATATTGCGCAAATTTAGTTGTTACTTTGTGTATATATTCTGACTTAGCGCATCAGTAAAAGGAAGACACCTTTGGATATGTTCTTTACTTTGTGACATTATTTCTCATGGCCTTTTACAGTTTCACACAGTTTGGAAGTTATTACATGACAACCCCGTTGATGACAAAACAGCTGAAATCAGCAGCTACAATTTAAAACATTCATATCTAAAGAGAGATTCGAAAGGGCTTGAGTATACAAATTTCAGAATCTTTTTGATCTCAATTAAGACGTAAAGGAAGTAAAGTAAGAATAATTAACAATATAAGAATAAATTATAATTAAAATAGAAAAACATTCGACATAACGCTCGTTTGAAAATATGGCAAAATCAAGGCATCTGGAAAGAAGAGAAACACGTCGCAATAAGTTAACGCTTAAATACAAGACATATTGAATTTGGAGAGTGCTGCTACCATTACGTCAGAGAGCTCCCTGTCTCCTATACGAAAATGTCAAATTTAAAATATACACAATTAGAGTTTTGCATTTTCTTTCCATATGTAGGAAATTTGTCTCTAATGGTAAGGAAACGACTCATGTGAGGTTTGTAAGAGAAGCGAGAAATGCACAAAAATATTGGCATGGAAAACGTGAAGGTATGAGATCAAGTGGAAGACCAAAATTTAGCTGACAGAATAAATATTAACCTTTTGGCGCCGGAATTATTTTTTTAATTTTAGCACACCCTGTATATAAAATGTGAAAAGTACAGGAATCAAATAGGTTAGAATTATGAAACAAACTGCATTTTGAAGAGAAAAAAAAAGATAATGTACACCATGTTTAAAATATTCGGTACCTATATTTGTTGAATAAATATATAAAATGCAACTTTAGAGGTTAGCAGTGCGGTACGTCAACTATAGTTGACATTAGGCGTCAAAAGGTTAATATGTAACGTAAAGAAAGATCGTGTGAGAACAGAAACTGCTTTCATTCATATGTGCACAGGATCCGGTAATGCACTGCTGTCGACATGGTAATGAGCACTACAGTTTGGAAAGAACTCAGCACACATGAAGGAATCTCATTCAGCACTGACGATAACAACATGGGGCAGGATGGAACCAAATACCTTCGAAATGCGAGTCCGCATTATTTTACCGGTACAATCTGTTAGGTATCACATTACTTTTTTCCACAATTTCTTCTCAAAATACGCTTTTGTACAATGAATTATTTTAAGTAACAAACTACAAATACAGCTGTAAGGATTTAGAATACCGCACTATCGAAGGAAACAGGGAGGGCCAAGATATATTTGTGTTCCAGCTGCTGGGTTCAGTGTACAACTTTCAGTGCACATCACTGACACAAAACCAAGAGAAAATGGCTGCTACTAGTACTTCTAACGGTAATAAAACTGAATTGTTACCGCCATCTTCTGGAAGGTCCAGCTACTGTTGGCGCTAAACATTCCAAAACGACAATAAGAATAGCCAACATTTCATTTTGCTGTAAGCAGTAATAATACATGCAGTTAGCCTGATAAACGGGAGGCGTCGACAAATTATCAGACATCCACAGAAAGACTACAAAAGCTGCGTTCCACATAAACGTAACCAGAAAGATGATCCGTTTCAACTTCGACCTGAATTCATTTATTCATAAATCCAAACAAGTTACCGCGCTTGGTTCGGAATGGTTGCAAAATGCCGTATTTAAAATTTCGTTGGCATCGACCGTAGGGATAGGAAAAGGACATTTTCAACGAATATTCTGTAAAAGGGTTGAACTAAAGGAGAAGACGAGAGAGGAAGTCACAAAATGACAATGCTTTTTGGCTTCTAGCCAGTATCTTTAAATGCAACGATCTTATGCCAACAAAATATAACCACGATAAATGTATGCAGAAGACATACATAAAATAACGAAGGAATGAAACACTGTAACAAAATTGTTTGAGATATTCTTACCTAAAGGGCAGCATCCTTTTTCAAAACCACTACAGGATTAAAACTGGTGTTGATTATTTCTAAAAGGGCTTCCATTGGCTACGGTACTGTAAATAAAGAAGTTACGTATGATGAAATGGCATTTAGAGTGCCATCAAATTATCAAACTATGTAAACAGAGACTTCAATGTTTATTGCTGTAGCCTAGAAATAATCTCAATAGAGTTTCGTGTCCTCGCGAACAGCCGCCTCTCATAAGAGAAAGCACACTAATTAAATCTGTCTTACAACACCATATTTAGAAAAAAAAAAAAATTTGGATACACGAGGAAAAAGTAAATGGAAATTTATTGAGATCGTATAATGAAGATTTTCCTAATTAATTATCAGGGGTACTAAACAAATAGGAAACAAGCCTGAAACCGTAATTTTGATCGGGAAACGATTAGAAAATAGTCGTACGGAAGAACAAGACTTATAGAAAAGGGTAAAAAACAGACTTACCAACAGTAACAACTATACAGAGTAGTCTAATGATTAAGACTGTCGGTGAATTTTGTTATTAGAAATGCTGAATATTCGAGCTGTACCAGCGGACAGACAGACAATTTAGTTTTAATTGCTTAGTAACACATTACTGCAATCGTGTTATGCCTGAACTATAGTAAAGGATTTGGATCAAAACTAATCAGATAGTGCAGGGTGGTATCACACATGCTTAACATTCCACCTGTATTAACACACAGAGAGATCTTCAATTATTCTCACTTTATTTCAAAAGTCGTACGTGTGGGCAGGTAGCCTAATATACGTAAAGATAAGGAGCAAAATTGATTCCTTCTCAGTTTCTACTTTCTAACAGTAAAGACACTTAAGCCCTTCCAGCGAAAAGTGAGCGAGATCCCAACGGCCTTCTAAAGTGTTGCATGTTTAGTGGAAGCAAATAGAAATAATTCACCACAGCGCGTCTTTGTTTACATAAGGATAGAAGAAATCAATGGAAATAAGGCACTGTTATGTCCGTCCGACTGTTGGATGCAACTCATAAAATTCAAAAAGAACATAAAAGAAAAAAAAATACAAACAGCGATGTTCTATACACGTTACGGCAAGATGGTAGAGCGATACTGTGCTACAGGTGCACGTGATCATTCAACATTTTCATGACCACAAAAAGAAAGAAAGAAAGAAAGAGGAAGACTGGATATTCTTTGTAAAACATATTTGTAAAAAGCTTGCAGTTTTCAAAACTGATATTGTGTATGACATAATTTTAAATACAATTTTCAAGTTTAATATACTGCAGTTTATGACTGGCAAACATTATGACTTACGACGTCCTTAAACAATGTGTCCTTCTTTTGTGTAACTCCACGATACAAGAAGTCAATCTGTTGTTGGGCCCATGACAATAAAATTACCATACCTGGATTCAACCCAGGACTGTGTTACTTTTAGAATATTAAGTAAATGATCTATGTAAAGACTTGGAGTGGTTTCAAGTTCTATAAAACCATATCTAACAACAACAACAACAACAATAAGAACAACAACAGCGACGGCGACGTGTTTCTCCAGGGTTCACATTGTGTAACTATGATACATTATTATTTGTCATTGTTATGAGTTGCGATGTATGTACTCAGAATGAAGCAAAATGGTCTCCTTTTTTCACATCTGACTATTAATATAATGTAATCGCAATACTGTTTTTCCTTCTCATACTATTCTTTCTCTTTGTTTTTTTTTAGACGCGTTCACAAAGTTTCGAAAAGCCACTATTACCTGCATAATGTTTGTCCGCCCGTCCGTCCTTCCGTCTGCCCGAATGGTACAATCCGGATTCCACCGGACGGATTTTCATTAAATTTGATACCTGAGTATTTTTAAAAAATCTGTCGTGAAAATCCAAGTTTTTATTAAAATATGACAAGCATAACAGGTACTTTAAACTAAGACTTATGTACACTTATGACAGTATCTCACCGAATTCTTCTTAGAATGAGAAATGTGTCAGACAGAAGTTGTAGAGGGAGTCAAAACACACATCTCAAGTTCAATAATTTTTTCCCCAAAAATCGTGCCGTTTATCAGACAACGTAAAAAATACGGTACAGCCGGACAGGCCTCTGATGAGAATACAATATGGAGCATGCGCTTTGCATGCTGGATAACTAAGGTTACAGACACATACTTAGAATATGTAACAAAAAAGCGCCTCAGTGTCACGTTATAGGCATATTGCATGTCTTGTTAAGTTCTGGCTTTGTTCTTAATTTTGTGTGTTTGTGTCTTTGATTGTTGCACCTTTGTAACTTCAGCTTTTGAACCAGTACGTAAACAAGAGGTTTTAATTCAATTATTATTATAATTTCTCTGAAACTAAGAAATGTTTATCTGAAAACACACACAACACACTACCAACAGTCTCTACACATCACCTACACGTACACAAAATCGAGATTAATTTCCTGGTTTTTAAACAGTCTTCTAAATTCATCATAAAAAAAGAAAGAAAGATATTAGTGATTACATGCTCTTCATACGTGTAACCACATCAAGATAGCCACGACGACACAGAAAACTCCACAGATGACGACAACGTCCTGTGTATATGCTGAGAGAGTAACACTGTATGGAAAAGTGGTTTTTTATGCAGTATCTTCGACATGCGGAACCGGATACACTTCTCGTACAAGTATCTATGGATCAACCAGCACTAGAATAATTTTCACATACAAACCGTGCATCTTAATAATTATCAAATTCTTATATACTTAGGAGGGAGTCACTCGATTTTACATATTTCGTTAAACCATACAGCGGCGTTGGCCTTTAGAGTTTTTGCTTTGTATTTTTGTGTTCCAAATTATAGAACACGTGCTGTATCAATAACATAAAGTTTTCAAATGTCCAACAAGCAAACGTTGGATAATGTACTGATCAATAAGACGATATGGAACATTTTGGCGGATGTACACTTGATGTACAATTGAATAGTCTTAAAACCAATTTTAAATTGACATTTAAATTGACATTAAAAAGCTCCGACATGTTACGGTGTAAACACCATCTTCAGGGAGCGCACAACTGTAACTTTAGCAAGTTCAAATAGTGCGCTCCCTGACGATGGTGTTTACACCGAAACATGTGGGAGTTTTTTAATGTAAATTTTAATGTAAATTTAAAATTTTTAAGACTATTCAATTGTGCATCAGTTCGTGAAAAAAAAAGCTGATAACAGCACCAGAATAACTTCCATCTGTTTTAGTCTTAAACAACTACGCAAACAATCTGCAGGTAAACCTTCCACAATCTATGAATCACACGATTGAACAGATAAAATACTTGAAATAGATTACTACCAACTCTCGGACTTTATGCCCTTCTGTTCTTTAACATCGAATTAAATAAAAGGCTAATTAATTAGTTTCGGAGTGCAGAATATCGAGGTTAAAACTCTATACGCAATGAGATTCAGAACCGATAGATTTTGGTTTGAAAGCCAAACCAAACTTTACGGGAACACCAGAGTTGCATTGTTTAAACATGAAATCTTTAAAGTTGAGTCACTACGCACAGACAAGTTGACGCGAAACGGCACACTAACGGAGACGCTTCAATATTAAATATAGCTAAGCTTTACTGCTGTAAATCTACTGGCCGATCCTCATTTATTGTATATCCATCCTTGAAGGACATAATACCACATGCTGCAAATCACAGTCTTGCGCTCCTGAGGATGGGAAAAGAATTGCCCGAAACACGTTGAGCTAATTTGAAGATTAATAAATTGTTATTGTTGCATCTAGTTGGTCATCTACTTTATTTGTCTACCATGCACGGTCAAACACACATAAAATTTACTGCTGTAACTTCGATGGCGAATTCAGGAACGGTAAAAGCGGTACCAAAAATAAAGAAGCACAACATCCTGAAACCTGCAGGACTGTCCGTAAGAACAAGGGGAGTGGTGAAGAAGTAACGCCACTGACTGACATTCCGGAGATGTCTGGTACGAATCTCGGCCGGGTAGACGGCTATTTCGTGAATATCTTGTGGTTTTGCAAGCTACATTCTTCATGTAAGTGTTGAAAAATTATCTCAATTAGGACATGACCCCTAGACGCTGCACATTCTGAGTTATCATGATGAGAAATAAACTACGATTTGTCATACGTAGACTCCTTCTACCTAAAGTCGATAATAATGCTAATGTAGAGTGTGTGTACTCGTTTAACACAACTATATTTATTGGTAGAATATAAAGTATTTTGTACATAAGGTACAACTACATGTTTCGGCGCTTGATAATGGCCATCTTCAGGTTGTACACGAAATACTTATTAAGCAGTTATACAAAACATATACAGGATGTTTATATGGAGTAGGGAGGGGGGTAGCTTGGTAAGAGCATGGAACCCGTCATGTAACACACACCGCCCAACCTCTCTGACAGACACGATATCTCGTGCCCACTTTACCCCGTTCCTACACCATATAAACAGCCTGTGTATGTTTGGTATAACCGCTTAATAAGTATTTCATGTACAACCTGATGTTGGCCATTATCAAGGGCCGAAACATGTAGTTGTACCTTATGTAGAAAACACTTTATATTCTACCAATAAATATAGTTGTGTTAGACGAGTACACACACTGCACATTAGTTATGTCATTGAACACAACGGGGATGACGAACCTCATGATCAATAAAACTGCTTTCTGTTACTAGTGAAAAAGTATTAACTTCTAAGTTATATATTTAACTCCCACAAACAATAACTCACACAAAATTTCATTAAGGCTTAGCGTGTTTTACGATTGTGCATGTCAAGCGTGAACGTCACGTTTGTCAGCGGCATGTGCCACACAAATCTAGTACTACGCGTTCGTTTAGACTTGTCACGAGTGGAGGTTAAGAAAAATGCCTGACTTGTGGTCTGAAGAGTTCCGATATGGTCGCCCAGTCTGTTAACCTTGTGAATATCCACCACTCATTGTAATAAAACACACATAATTCGGAGACTGTTTTAGGAAGTGGAAATTATAAGGGGCTTCAATAATTTTGTCATGATTTAGTCACGGACAATCTGCCAAAATGTTCCATATCGTCTTATTGATTAGTACATTATCCGACGTTTGCTTGTTGGACATTTGAAAACTTTATGTTATTGATACAGCACGTGTTCTACAATTTGGAACACAAAAATACAAAGCAAAAACTCTAAAGACTAACGCCGCTATATGGTTTAACGAAATATGTAAAATCGAGTGACTCCCTCCTAAGTATATAAAAACTGTGTAAAGAAAAACAAACTTGATGCACAACTTATTCTTTGTATATTTCGTCAACCTCTACATGTTTCGGGCGTATCTAGGCCCATCATCAGGAGGTACAACCGTATGTATACAACAATTGGTACTTATTATTCTTTTTAGAGTTCCAATCCAACCAGGACAACAGACTGTCAACAGACAGGTTGACGAAATACACTAAGAATAAGTTGGGTTTTCTTTACACAATTGTATTGAGATGCACGGTAAAAAAAAACATATATATAAATATATACATCTATATATATATATATATAAATATATATAAAGGTAAAAGGTAAAGTGATCCCGTTACAGGCCCGGTGTGGCCAGAGAGTGGGTATAGGTATAGCTCTACTCTTCCATGACAGCGGCACTAGAAGGGGGTGAGTGGTCAGCAGTACGCCCCGGCCACACTTTACCCCTGGGAAAGACCCGGTACCCATTTTACAGAAGGCTGGGCGGGTCCCAGGGCCGGTATGGACGGGCGGAAAATCTCGTCCCCACCGGGATTCGATCCCGGAACGTCCAGCCTGTAGTCAGTCGCTACATCGACTGAGCTACCCGGCCCACATAAATAAATAAATATATATATATAAATTAGCACGAATTGCATATATTGGATAATGTACTGACTGTAAGAACATGCACGTTATGAGTAACATAAAGTTAAAAAAAATTTCGCCTAATTGATATACACGGTATGTAATACATGAAATATTATCAGACACTGTGAATATTTATAAAGAAACGAAGAGTAAAAACAATTTTTGATTCGATGTCTTTTAACAACTTAGCGAAAATATGCATTATTCTGCGACGTAGTGCAGTGATTATTAACTTACTGATTTGAAAAAAAAAATACACATGTGTATTTAAACAGTAGAATATTCTGATAAAATTATTTCTAATGACATAATAATGCATGTTAGAATGATTCATAAAATAAACTGTACGGTACCTGTTACAAAATTAAATACGACATGCAACTAAATAATATCATGGAAAGAGAAATATGTTCAACAAATTTCACAGGGGAATATAAGAGAATTAGATCAGTAAAATTATACATTTAATGAAGAATATAATAAAATGAAGAAGAGGGCTCTTTTTGCTAGCACAATGGACTTGGAATTGAGGAAGAAGCTAGTGAAGTGCTACATTTGGAGCACAGCTTTGCATGGTGCTGAAACTGGGACGCTTCGGGCAGTAGATCAGAAACAGCTGGAAAGTTTTGAAATTTGGTGTTGGAGAAAGATGGAAAAGATCAGTTGGACCGATCATGTGAGAAATGAAGTATTACTAAGATTCAAGGAGCAGAGGATTATCCTAAAAGAAATAAGTAAACGGAAGGCTAACTGGATTGGTCACATTTTGCGTAGAAACTGCCTTCTACAACAGGTTATTGAAGGAAAGATAAAATGGAGGATAGAAGTGATATAAAGACGAGGAAGAAGACGTAGGAAGCTACTGGATGACCTTAAGGAAAGGAGAGGATACTCTCATCTGAAGGAGAAGAGCTCGCTTTGGAAGAGGCTTTGGACCTGTCGTAAGACACACTACTAAATGAATCAATAATGAAATGATTACTGTATTTGTAGCAACAACAAATGATTATCACAACGCATAATAAAAGTACAATTGCGAAAATCACATGCAAAGGGAAGTGTATTACATATTGAATAACCTACACATATCTGCTTTTGTTTTACAAAGAAAATAGTAGTTTAATTTTCTTTCACTGTCGATTAGAGAAGTGAAAATATGTGCAATATAAGTAATAGAGTATAAGGTAAAGGACAAAATGAAGTGAACACCTCAGAACCTTCTTAATTGTGACGCTCTCTCAAGGTTGCCTGGGGCAGTCCAAAGTTTATTCACACATTTCAAATACCCTTCTTCATCGCACTAACTTCATGATAAGACAAACGTGTTGTCTGCACTCGACGTCACCCAGTTTCAATTTGCAGATCTGCACATTTGTAGAATTTGTATTAATACGATTAATTTCTTCAAACAAGAATTAAAATTTGCACGATACAAAGGAAGCTTCATTGAGGAAAGACGGTATATTTATTATTCACCAAGTCTGCGGCCCTTTTTCACTTTAAGGGATACACTTCAAAGTCTCATTTATAAACTGATATTTGGTATTTGTTAATCGTTGTCAGAAATCGATATGCGATGTTTCACGATGGTCCACGTACTGTCCGTCGCAATAGGTCTGACGTAATTTTCCCTCGCATCCTTATTTTTTTACACCGTCTCGTACCAAATTTCCCTTTTTGTCTGTTTTAAAAACCCGTTTTAATTAATTCAACTAAGTAACACGTGGTATTATGGGACACGTGCAGACTGCCACAGACACATTCACGGCATTCAGTTGAGCGCGGTATTGGGGGGAGGGGGGGTTTTGCGGGTAAAATTTTTTGGGACTCGAAGATGGTGGCAGATTGCTCATCTGAAGTTTTGGTAACCACGTACAGACAGCAGAGTATCATCACACAGACGACAATATGTTATAATTGCACGTAATACCGTCTGTTCTATAGAATGTCACAAACAACATTACGTGTATGTAGATTCCAGATGAAATGTGATGGCACACGGTGACGCATAGGAGGGGAAGTGAAGAGGAAAATGGCAAATGGAGTGGGTACCCAGTACCCTTCACACTACCTCGGAACATGGTGTATCCAGCATTACCACCGCTGACGCGCACACCTCTGCTGCCAGTAGTCGACTGAACTGACGCCCCCGCCGATTTAAATGGACTCGTCCGTTTCACCGAAAGACGAAATATGGTTTCTGCGCGTGTGCCATCACATTTCTACTGGCCTCTTCCCCCCCCCCCCCCCGATTCCCTCTTTTTTTCTGAAATTTCATCAAGTTCCACAAGAAAATTGACAACCAGCTTCGTGGATGTGTCGGCTATTAAAATCCGTGTGTTAATATTTGAAAAAATCAAGTCTCGTTCAGTGCAGCAAATTTACCGTGTCACTGCATTCACTAACGCACGGGTGTTTACAGTATACCAGTACACTGGCAGCGTCGTTAAATAAATCACAAATAAATATAAATAGATTTTAGTTCCCCCCCCAGATCTTGCCCGCGAAATGCAATTTGTCATCATCGGTTCGTGCGCTGTGTTCGTGTAGCAAATGGTCTTCCTCCTATAATCGAATCTTCGTCGAGTATGATCCATTTTATTGCTGTAATAAATGGCTTTTTTCATCTCCCGTACAAAATATTATCGAACTGCAGAATAATCCACAAAGTACGACGACAGTTCCTCTTACGCCTACAAGTATGACTTTTCACCGAAAACACTTTCACGATACGCTGAACAAAATTACGTTGAAGTCACCTCTAAGAGACTTTACCCAAATCGCTTGAGAAGCAATATTGGTACATGTTTATTTACATCCTTATGTAAACCACGAAAATCAGTGCTTCGTCGGAAATATTGTGTACACATCATCGTCGTCATCATCATCATCATCATCATCATCATCGGTTTTACAAACCTGAGTGGGTTTTGGCCTCATTACGTACAAAACTGTACCGAATGTAATGAACATCTGACAGACGGTCTACTCACTGCCGCTAAATTCACTCAGAAGGATGAGCGGGTGGACGGATGGAGAAACGGACGTGATATCCACACAAAGCCCCCTCTTTTACTGCGTATATAACCCCACACACCTGCAAAGCGACAAGAAGAAGCGAAAGCAATACAACACCATACAAGACAGCGACAGGAATGTGGGAAGGTATAGGCTGTTAGGATAGCCGAGAACGTACGCAAAATGGCGCACTATTATGGTGGTACATTTAATTTCAAAATACCGCACAGTTTCACAGCAGAAACTTAAATGTAGCATCACTTACGGCAACAAAAAGGTACAATCGCACCTGCGCCGATTTTTACCTAGCAGAATAAGTGCAGATAGTGTACTTTAAACCAAATTTCGTCCATATCGGTAGATACAGCGTAATTATTTTGTAATTAGCCGTTAGGTTAAGCCAGCACCTGAAGGTATAAAAATACTTAATTACCTTTACTAGGTGAATTTGTTTGATTTACTCTTTCAGAAATTCCTGGCAATTTTATGCATTTGTCACAGAACCGGGCTTTGTATTCTTCCATTCTGTAAATTCAAAAGCGCTACGTTTTTGAATCAAAGTGACGATGCAAAACTAGATTTAAAGGTCGAGTCACACTTTTGATTATAAATCGAACGTTTGAATTAACGAACAAACCGAACCAATGAGCAGAGCAGAAGAATACGCAACGACGAGTCAAACAGTGGGATATAAGGTCATTAGTCACAAGTATGAGCGAATAATTCTTGTGAACATTTTACATGGGTGAAGAGAACAGAGCAAATCAATTCAGCATATTGAATCAATGTTCTCAGCTCCTCAGTGGCAACTGCCATGCTAAGGACCATGCGCTGACCTGGCAATTTTGTCTATTTAGTTAAAGTTTCACTTCAGTGCTTCATTTTCAAACTGTACAGGGGCAACCAAAAACAAATCGCGCAGCCCTGGTCGTGAGGCAACTGTTCCTTCTACGTAAACAGAAGGTGGACAAAAGCTTGCCCACCCGGCAACTAATTCTTATATACAGGTCCCTATTTGACTTTCGAATCAGGATGTGTCAATTTAACAATAACCGACACGGTAATATTATTGGATCTAAACCGACGAGGTATCGAACTAGTTCTGCATTCAGCACTAAGTAGTTAAAAACTAGATTCTCAATCATATGGATAGAGACAACTATTCCATTAACCATTCTTTGAAACATTTCTGGGACTTCAGAGAGAAGAATATCAATATTATTGAATTAATGTCATACAAAAACTGATGGGATTACAAATATATATATATATATATATATATATATATATATACCCTTCAAACAAGAAGAGTTGCGGAGAACTCTCTTCACAACACATACCTTAAAAATGTGTGTTCACCAAATCAAAAATTATATACTGCATTAAGGAATAGTTCACAGAAATCTGCTACTTCCAACATCTCATTATCATGATCATGAATCAGAGGATACAGACACTAATACACCTCCTACTAAAGTAATTAGTAAGAGGATTTTTGTTGAGTTACTGGGCATTAGTGAAGAGAGTGTTATACTTTATTTATGGGGTATGAACCCATTAGCTTATTTTAGCTTACTTTTCTATGTTGAAACTTATTGATTACATCTTGGCGTATGGCCTAGTCAGCCACTGCTATTCCAACTTATCTTAAAACACATTTAAGTCGTTATGTTAAGATATGATATACGCAGTATATTCTATAGAAAACTCCACTTTAAATAAAAATTTTTGACAGAAACGAGAAAAATCAAACATAACATCAAAATCACCCTTAAGGACAGGATTTCTCACTATTGCAAAACAGGTTTAACAACGAGTACTGTTGCCAGAAATGTTCAGTTCTGAATTCAAACTGTAGCTAAAAAACACTGTCACTTTCGTTCAAAACCCGAAGACCGAAAATCTGGTTCCTTGCTCGCTCCACCCCTTCACAATGTGTTTAGTGGAATATTGATCAGTAACAACAACCGGCCGATCAATGTCTAAATTTCTACGGTATCACATGCGCCTGTTTCGTCACCAAAATCTAGAAAATAATGCAAAGAAACCCGATTCGAATCCCGGTCTGAGACCTAATATTCTGAAGATTTTTGTGGCTCCTATACTCCAGGTATACATTTTTGTATGGGACAAAAAACACGCGGTAACAGCTGTCCTCCTGCATTCTTTACAGTTTCCCATACAAGATCATCCACCTCGTTTGTATTGAAAAGCTTCAGTAACTGTCAGAAAGTTGGTACCCTACGATCATTCATTTCTATGCACGCATAAAATTGAACCTGGAACGATCTGTGTGATTTACATCAGAGGTTAATGTAAGAACGAGCTAACATTTGGACATCAAAAGGCACCATCCACCATAGACCTACAAATCAACCGTTCCTCCACTTCGGTCACCTTTATTTGTATTTCAATGATGTCGTTCCGTAGTATCGTAACAACTGCTTAATTTAGTATCAAACGTAGTGGCAATGAAAGCTGGATATAATTCCTTATCACTAAGAAGATGAATGACACCTGCGAAGTGACACCACCCACTCTGATAAATACCGACGCCTCACATAAACATGCTGATTGTAATCTTAGTAACTGACCAACTTAACGCACAAATTCTTGTTTTCTTGTTTTATAATAACTATTATATTCCTCTACATGTTTCGAGTACTATTGTGTTCATCATCAGGAGGTCAAAATTGTATTGTACAGTATTTTGACCTCCTGATGATGAGCACAGTAGTACTCGAAACATGTAGAGGAATATAATAAAGTTATTATAAAACAAGAACTTGTGCATTAAGTTGATCCATTACTGAAATTATACTGAGATGCACGGTCAGCAAAACATAAAAATGCTGACTGTACCTTCACTGCAATCATAGCCCAGAAGGCAGCGCTCTCCACAGTCACCGTCAAAAGAATAAAAATTTTTAAATTTTCTAGAATCCACCCACTCTTGAAGATCAAGATACTACGTGTCGTCGAAACGTCCGGATGTGAAAATGCACGCTACAAAGTGTAACATCTCAAATTACCAGAATACTCAGAATCAAATCTTTTAAATCTCAAAATCGAATCTTCAATCTCGTGATTAGTGGTAAGATGTTTTAAATATAAATGTGGCTGCTAACAACATTAGTTAATCGTCATTTTAAAGCACTATCATGGAACTTAAAAAAAAATGTGTACCCTTGATAGATGCAAAATAAACCATTCGCAATGACAAGAAAGCTGCTGCCACCCTTCCCTTTACACAAAGTAGCGCAAGGCAGTAGATTCCCTTCTCGGCAATGCACAGTCCAGGCTCCCGGCGGGAATCAATCCTGATGCAATTTACTTCCATGTCAGGGAGAACAAGTACGCAAGACTTCATCCTGATAATATTACCCAAAACACACCTGAGTAACTTTTATGAGAAAACGAGAAGGAGACAAGGAGATAGTCGTGCGCGTACATTTAATAATGCAGTACGGATTCTCTTTGCTTTAAGAGGCGATGAAGCATTCGAGGCCCTAGCTTCGAGGCAATGAATTGTTAACAACACAATTCAGAGACACATGTTCGTAAAACTTGTAAGGAGGCATTTCCATCACGAAAGTAATATATACGTCGCTTGTTTATAATCAAGCGATGGAAGTAGGAATCGGCCGAAGAAATAAACACGTTTAAGATAATTCATTTACACAGTAAACATTTTTGGTCTATCGTCACATTTGCAAAGGACTATGCAGTTATAACTTCCCGTTTCGTTGACTAGGTCGTTTGTATGTTTTATTTTTTCTAAAACAGGCAACAATTTCCAACAAATTTTTATACATATATGCTAGGCTTTTAAAATAAGCAAATAGTAGAAACCTTGTAAATCTGCTGGTTTTTTCTTATATGCACACTGCTTCCTCCAAACAGCTCGCTGAATTCTAATTCAGTTTCGTACGGATGGGCAAATTAAATTCTTATCTCTGTCCGTCACACACAAACTACATCCTACAAAAAGCTCTAATTAAAATTAATACTCTTATAAAAATGGATAATGCCTAAATAAATGTTAAATACGTCTCAGTAAGATCTAAGGTTTTGCTGGTCCCGATGAGTGCGCAGTCTAAGGCGTAGGTATGCCGACGCTTGATAGCTGGGATTGGGGAGTTTGAATCCCGCTTGGGGTGTGGATGTTCGTCCTTTGTGTTGGTTTTTTGTTGTGTAGGTAGCGGTCTCTGTAACAGGTACATCACTCATTAAGAGGAAGCCCAACGTGTATGTGTGGTGTGTGTGTGTGTGTGCGTGTGTGTTTGTGTGTGTGTGATTTCGAAACCTCAACAACGAGGCGACTTAGGCCCGAGTTGGGCTGATGGGCCATAAAAAATGAAAAATATATGTGTTCATTATTTCAAACTTCCTCCGTTCATTGCGATACACATTGCACGAAATAAGGAAATTGAGCACAGAATGTCTGAATGGTAATTAGGCCGTCAGTGGTAACACAATTCACAGTGTGTTAGCAATGCATTACGTAGGATCACACATAATATATATATATATATATATACACGCACATACATTACGTATACACATACACATAAATGCATGCACGCATACGTACAGACATACATAAACAGATATGCATATACACACACACACATACATACATACATACGTAATACATAACATACATACATATGCAATATATAACATATGTACATATATACACACATACATACACACACATACATACATACACACATTACATACATACATACATACCTACAAACATACATAAGTACCTACATACATACATACATATATACATACAACATTCACACATAAGTACATACATATATACATTCATACACACATACATGCACACATAACATACATACATACACACACACACATAAGTACATACCTACATACATTCATACACACATATACATACATAGATACATACATACACACACACATAGATACACACATAACACACACACATAATACAAACGCCCACATAAACATAACGTCATTTTTGCTACAGCACAGTTTTTACCAATCACATGCCAAGAGCATATCAGTTACATGGAACAACCAATGTCACAATTTACACGTCAGCTGGCCACACGAAATCGGTAGTTGCAGTTTCTTATACTGTCATTTCTGTTTTTCCTGTCTATTCGTAAAAGTTACATACTAACGCTTTGACGGCTGACGTTCATTAATATATAAAAACTCGTACCCACCCCAAAGAGGACACTCTCCGGCTGATTACCAAAAACGAATATGTTTATGCCGGATTAGATAACGTGTTTATTGTGGGAATCATTCGATAAGCGCACACCAATACAGTGTGTGTCAAAATGGAGAGTTTCTAACGGTACCGGCAGTAAACGTGTATGTAGATACCATCGAGCGTTCAGCGTTTTATTTCGGACTACTGATACTCATTTGTCACGATTTTATGTTGACAGCAGCAAATATCACTTAAATGAGTTAAAATTCTCAACTTCAGCTCCTTTAATTAGCGTCTCTGTCTTGTAAAAAAAAACAGGTTCAATCTGTAAACAATCACTTGCCATAAAACTGCATGACGCAGCTAATATATATATATATATATACATATGTATATACATACATACCGCGGTGGCACAGTGGTTAAGGTGCTTTGCTACAAATCAGAAGGTCGCTGGTTCGATCCCAGACGATGTCATTGTAAGTTTTCATTGACATAATCCTTCCGATCGCACTATGGCCCTGGGGTCGACTCAGCCTCTAACAGAAATGAGTACCAGGATCATTTTCTGGGGGTAAAGGCGGCCGGTGCGTAAGGCTGACAACCTTACCATCTTCATGTACCCTTGTCATGTAATCTAGGACAGCCCTGTAATGGGATTGTGTTACCTTTATATATATATATATAAACACATTTACTGAGTTGCATTAGTAGTTAGAGTTGTGAATTTCTGGAATTCATTGGCATGAGATCGGTTACCATGAGAATGCACATTTCATTTTACAATGCAGTGATTAAACGTTGTTCGAAAACGGAAACTGATATCTGTCTAAACTATAACTACCTTTATTGTGGCCTTATATGTATTCCAGTGTGGCCAACCAGAATGACGAGGTCACAGTGGTATGCAGGTACTTCTGGTTTCAGTGGTTCAATTCCTGCCCACAGCACTATGTTTAAAAAAAATGTTCACTAGACTTATAGTTTTATGACGTATTCCTCTAGATTGAGAGTCGGTACAACACGCGTAAGGTGTCGGGGCTCTAGGGGTGGTTACAAGGAAATAACACTGTGAAAAAAAGGAATTCAGTTGCATTTGTGAGACGAGAGTGTAGGCTATAAAAAATTCTATAGCTAAGAATTCAAAATATTGTTATTATAAATTTATCATGCCTTTTAATTCAACAACGTTCTTCCAGTTCCTTATGTTACAGAAGAGCCAACTTCAATAAGTAAAGTGATACCGTTACAGGCCCGGTGTGGCCCAGGGGGTGAGTAGAGGTATAACTCTACACTTCCATGACAGCGGCACTAGAAGTGGGTGAGTGGTCAGCAGCACGCCCCGGCCGCACTTTATCACCGGGAAAGACCCCGTACCCATTTTACAGGAGGTTGGGTGGTCCCCAGGGCCGGTCTGGACGGGCGGAAAATCTCGTCCCCACCGGGATTCGATCCCGGACCGTCCAGTCCGTAGTCAGTCGCTATACCCACTGAACTACCCGGCCCATCTTCCATAAGTACATTTCGCATATCTACAATTTTTCTCTTAAAGAACACTTGCATTAACTTTCGAAATGTTAACAGGTCTTCTACATGTGTATGACTCACTTTGGACACACCTGTGTCTTTCTTTTAAACGACTTGATCGCTAAATACTGCAATACATCAGTTGTAAAACCACTGAATAATACCATTATTTAAACATCTGAGCCACCAGTCAGTGTACATTTAGATAATCTGTAAGTTTTTACATACTAGAAAAACATCTACTAAGTTAAATTACCTCTTTTTACTTGTTCTACCCAGAACATCACTGATGAGCGAAGCAACCATCTTACCTGTAACAAAAATGAGGAAAATTAGCTCACAAATGTGTGGTTAAAGATACTATTTATCGTGTATAATTTATGTTAATGTACAGGGTGGGCTAAACGTAGGTATACAGTATATAATTAATTACTGTATACATACTTTTGGTCCAAATTTAACTTTTTAACATTTTATACGATACACCGACAATATTTTGGTCATTGAATGTAAATGTAAAGCTGAAGTTTGCAACATTAAGCCTGTACTTGGAAATTCAACCACTAATAAGGTATCATTTTTATCACGCATTCAAGCAGCTTGTCATCTCAGCGCTGCAGAATTTTATATCAGCTGGTGAATACCATTCAGCTTCCAAAGAAACTTACTGTTTAATGGAATTTTGAAATTTATCACAGTTAACCTTGTTTTGAATAGGTTACTATCAATTTATATTTTAGTGGTATATTTTTACGTTACATTTAAACACCGTCTCATTTACGCCCAGGACTCATTTAAGGTACGTCCTGTCTTGATATTTACTTACTTACTTACTCCATGGTGCAGAGTCCTTCTTGAGAAGCTAACTGGTTTGCAACTAGTCAAGAAATTCCCCGCATTTCATGGAACCCGAAGGTTCATTACCGCATTCACAAGCGTCTGCCACCTGTCTCTAACCTGGGCCAACCCAATCCAGTCCACATACCCACATCCCACCTCCTGGAGATTAATCCTAATATTATCCACCCGTCTACGCCTAGGTCTCCCCATTGGTCTCTTTCCCTCCGGTTTCCCCCCCACCAAGACCATATTCAACCCCCTCTCCTCCCCATACGCGCCACATGCCCTGCCCATCTCATTCTTCTCGATTTTATCACCCGCACAATATTGGGTGAGGAGTACAGATCACTTAGCTCCTCGTTATGCAATCTCCTCCACTCCCCCGTTACCTCGTCCCTC
>Ga0131853_10003569_pt1 | contig 27876 bp, 13 predicted proteins | sample TergutLab28metaG_FD_92764 | JGI IMG/M metagenome (GOLD analysis project Ga0131853, IMG submission 92764) | Labiotermes labralis P1 segment gut microbial communities from Petit-Saut dam, French Guiana - Lab288 P1 (version 2) (version 2) | ecosystem: Host-associated > Arthropoda: Insects >...
GGGCTGGCCCAGGATAGAGACAGGTGGCGGACGCTTGTGAGTGCGGTAATGAACCTTCGGGTTCCGTGAAATGCGGGGAATTTCTTGACTAGCTGCAAACCAGTTAGCTTCTCAATAAGGACTGTGCACCATGGAGTAAGTAAGTAAGTAAGAATTCAAGAAATTACTAACATACTAGTGAAGCGGTTCGGTGAATCACCATATACTGGAACCTAGCATCTCCCGAATATATGAGATACCGTTTGAGCCAACTCATTTTGTTACTAAGCAGGTGCCTCCTGACCTTGCATTGGAAGAATGAAACAATTCAGTTTTTGGAAACGCTGTCTTCTATAAGGTATGTGGGCCCACAGACAAGTCCAGAAAAGCAGTAATGCCTATTAAATCACATACCAGTGTCAGAAACATGAAGAAATGTATGTGTTAGTTAGCCTTATAACGTTTTATCATTTCAAACCGTGTGGGTTTGGAGAAGAAACGTAACAAATTAAAAAAAAAAGTAAATTAACATTTCTATCGACACATAACGCTATAATGACTCACAACGGGCTGGAGATTCCTGAGATCTAATGCTGGTGGAGCAAGATTTGCCCTATCCGCCCAGACCGATCCCGAGGCTCACCAAGCCCTACTACGCAATGAGTACTAAGTCTTAACCGGTGGTGAAGCGGCTGGAGGGGAATTCGCCAAACACACCGCCCCTTCTAACGCCGAGGTTGCGAATTGGTGGATCTATACCCCCACCTCCTCTTGTACCTGCACAGGCATTTCATGGGTATTTTTTACCTTTATAGGCTATCGCAGTGATGTACATTTATGAATTTGTCTTGGGTACAAAAGGACACCTGCCTATACATTAACTGCGGTAAGAGAGTAGAATTGTGACATTTTTAAATTTGCGGTCTGGATAATTACTGTGCTGGAGGAAAGTAATAAAAAAAAGCCATGAGTTAATAGAGGAGAAATTTGATGGGTGTGGTAACCGTCTGCTTCAGATATTTGCCGGTCATTTTGTGACATACGAGCATAATTTAATACACGAGCAAATTTAAACTACGCCCCTACACGTCACCACTTCTACAACGTTGCAACTGTACGTTCTGATGCCATCGCTATCAAATTTTAAAATCATGCATGTTTTTTTCGCTGTCTCTGTCTGCCCGTTTTCTGTTATGTGAAAAACAGCGAATCGCTGAACAAATTTCCAAGTACTGTGGTGTTTTTGAGCAGTTATGTTAAAATTTATTGACACATTCCTTTGTCGGTTACAGTCGAAGAACTTTGATGAGAACTTTACTTCAACCCCCACTATGTTTCTGACTGCATCTCAAAAGTAGCTGGCTTAGTATTTATTGGAGTGTTGAGTATTTCGAAGGAAAAGTGAAAAGAGAAATGATAAGAGGTTTTTCTGATATTTCACCGATGCTGAAACATGTAGCAGTCTGATACTTATCATAAACTGTTTTTTATTAAGTGCATTTTTGGGTTGATGTATTGATTACTCAGTGCAGCTGTTACGTAAGTCTTAAGATTAGAAATAGTATTAAATAAAAGGGGAGATAGCGCCAGAGCATTTAATCCATAAGCGTACTTAGTAGCTTATTAATTATAGAATTAAGCTGTCAGCTTGGTCTTTTGAAAACACAAAATATGAACTGGAGTCTTCAGTTTACCATAGCAGCAGACTTCCATTCAGAACGCATCCGTTTGAAGCGTCAGTTGATTATCGTTTTCCATGACTGACACATAGTTTCTTGTCGGTCCCTAGATTCCCACATTAGGAAAGCACCTTCAAATAGGCCAAGTGAATTTTCTATCACATTTCATTCGACGCTCTTTAACATTTCATTCTTCAGTTGTTAGTGAATGTATGACCTGCTTTATCGTTAAGCATCTCTTCCATTTGCTCAGATAGTGCATTTATTTTTCTGTATCATTAACAGTAAGAAAAAGAGAGGCAGTACATATGTAACGTAACATTCTGGCGCGTTCGCTTAACTATTGTTGAAGTGGAAATGCAACAAAACTTTCTGTTTGTGTTGTTGAGCTACACTTCGATGTCAACTTTATCAGCATACTGAGCTTAATCAGAAAAATGCGTGGTTTACGGTGGGGGTAAAAATATTTTCCAAAAATCTAGGAACCACTTCACAATACTGCAGGAAGTTTGAAACGAAGAACCTTTCGAAACGAAGATTCAATATCATTAGGCGCCGCCACACATAATCTAGTAGCCACTGCTACCCAACTACTGGGATTTGTGCATCCCAGGTCAACGACTAGGAATCGAAGCTTAATTCGTGAGAGGGAAAAATTATATTATGTTTCAAAGCGTCCAGGCAGACCGTGTAGCCCACCAAATTTCTTATCCAATACGTTGCACTGTGCAGCCTCGAAGTGTGTAAACTTGACTTCTCTGTCCTTCTGCAGTGCCGAGGGACTCCCATGGTGTTCAACGTCACCGTCCTTATGCGTCTTCATTGCCTGCTGCTTAAGTGAGTACAGGAACTTAACAGGTGGCCAAAACGGTAAGGTTTCTGGCTTTCAGGAGAAAAGAAAGTTTTCCAATACGACACGCTTACTGTCTGGACATACGTGTTGAAATTTGGTGCTCATTAATTTGGAGGTTGTCTAACGAGATAGCCTCCATAGCCTCTTCCAGGGCGAATTCTTCACAGAGTACGATCTAGTGCTTCGTATTTCAATTTAGAATATCCACTCCGTTCCTTAAGGACAACACTTGGCTGCTTAAGTCTTCTCCCACGTCTTCTCCTCATTTCTATCCTTCCTTCTCTTTCCTTAAATAAAGAGTTTTATAGGATAGTTCCTACGCCATATGTGGCCTATACAGTTAGCCTTCCTTCCTTTTACTATATGTAGGATATTCCTCTCCTCCTTGACTCTTTGTAATAGTGCTTCATTAATAACACGATCGGTCCAACAGATCTTCTCAATCTTTCTCCAGCACCACATTTCAAAACTTTCTCTGTGTTCCTGATCTTATTTCCGAAGTGTCCAAGTTGCGGCACCAAACAAAGTTATGTTCCAAGTTTAGCACAATCTGATGGCACCGATATGAAATGTTTTGCTCGGACCGTGAATGTTGTCATTGAGCAAGAGGGAGTTTTATTTGATATGCGAGATTGTGTGAAACAGTATTCGATATTTTTCAGTTCTGAAGCTTTTGATAGGAGCTTCGTATACACCATTTCATTTTTTCGGAATATGAACCGGGATCTTTAGTTTATGTGCGCATATTAATTGTTCATAAAGTGGGCAATATTTAATATTTTTTTTGTTTCGCGTGTATTAAAAATGTGAAATTGCTAGTTTTGTTGAAAAAACTATCTCGTTTAGGGCACCATTTTTGTCTATCAGAAAGTGATACGTCAACATACTTTTCGTACAGAGAACTGCGTGTTATTTAAAAACTTGTTTATGAGATTTTCAACACAAAGCTCTACTTTTGTTGAAGAACTTTTATTTTCTATTGTAATATGTTGAATGATTTACTGTGTATAATATATATTAAAAATAGTTCATATTGTCTTCTGTACCCAGTTCGGAGGTGTTTGTTTCCAATCTCTGCTTGGGCACAGACATCCTGATTGGAAGTTCACTGGTAGTATTCCTCAGTCCATCCAGGAAAATGACAGGGCAATACGTCAAACTATTCCACGTTCTTCACTAATGTTCCGAAACTTCCGACTACACTATATCCTATTGTAAATTACTGAAAGTGTTTTTGAATAAACCCACTAGAATTATGTATAGATATTCAGCTAAAATTAAACGTAAAATATAATTTTTTTACGTCGCATTTATTTTTACGGGGAATTTTGCTACTTTGACCATTGGGTTTATAATACATTTAATTATAAGTTAATATTTGTGTGATTTTATTGAGATGATTTACGTGTTTGAAATAAATAGGTATATATAAGGACATGAGTTGTCCACCCCTTATGGTATCCAGTGGAGTGGTCGACCGTGCTGAACGCAGTGAAGCAGTAACTGCATCTAGTACTGTTGGAACATCATATAAATCATTGCAACGTTATGAGACATGCACATTGTAAACAGAATAATGTGTCTAGATGCTAGCGCCCGAACACACATTCCGTTTGCAACAGTTGCGTAACACGCAACGAGACAAAAGGGCACTGTAACAAAGTATGCGACTTGTACTCATGGAGGGTGTGACAGTGAGGTAATATTAACCAACGACCAAACAAATATACGAACACACCCACCACACCAGATAACAGGGGCGGAGAGTCACAGACTTGTTGAACAATGGGTGCATGAGTGCTGCGTCTGTCCACACTGGTATGTATTTGACACAAACTTTTACACCGTCGCTACAGCTCGGAGAGAGAAATTTAAGTCAGAAAATTTTGAATGCTGAAAGCTATGCACCTGTTCGCCTTTGATAAATCTTCTGCACGTCTAACGTATATACTACCATTGCAGAGCCTTATAAGAGGCGACAAATTTGATACTCATCTGTCAGCTGCCTTGTGAATGAAGGGATTCAGTAACATGCTCGCACCCATTACAGGGAACAGTAGCATCTAGGCTTGTATGTGCCCTTCGTTTCAGAATTGTTTCTCGATTACGCAGTGTATTTCGATATTTGCTATAATTCCCAAAATAAACGGTGATTACTTCTCTAAACACGTAAAATATCTGGTCTTAGCAAAGCAGATAAATGTTTTCTTTTATGTAATAATTAAGCTTTAGGAGCTTTCATAAACCACCAACCAAGCGCATCATGTCCCCCCCCCCCCGCCTACCTGCCTGCTGGTCCACATGGAACAGAGCGTCTTGCGCTGGACTTAGGATATTCTTGAAATTTCGAATCTGACATTTGTACTGAAACCTACAGGTATCTCCCTAGTTTGGTTAAAATCGGCCAGCAGTAGCAGGAAATTTCCGTGAAGACATTCTTATATTTACGATGGCTCTTCATAATTCAGACAGACTGTAACTTCATTGAGGTGCGCGCTGCTTCTGTAATCAAGACACGGCTTTCTCTGTGAGGTTCAGAGTGAGGAAACAGTGTAGCATCGCTTATCCAGCATGATCGATTGTAAACGTTGAGTATCGACGTTTGGTATCGATTATAAACCACCTACCTGTCGATATCTAAATGAAAAAGATCCTTCTGTCTTACTCAGAAACAGTGGAATCGCACAGTGTATGCTTCATTACAGTGGACAGTATTTGCTCATTTAATATCTAGGTGCAATTCCAGAGCGACCGCGCCAGAAATGTTAGGCCGAGCAGACGTTTCTTAATTTGCTTAATGCTTAGAAAAGCTGCATGGTTCAGTCAGGGTAAACGGACAACGCCATGCTCTTTTTCCTATTTATTTCATTACTATAATTGTGACTAGTTTTAAACCGCTTAATACACGCCTCTTAAAATATGACGGAAAAGTTCAACGTAGAACAGGCCACGAAGGTCCAGAGGGGTAGTAGAAGTATAGCTCTACTTTTTCTTTAACCTCAGCACTAGATGGGGTGGGTGTTCAACGCCACGCCCCGGCCGCTTTACCCCCGGGGAAGATCCAGTATGCATTGTATAGGAGGCTGGGTGGGCCCCAGGGTCGGTCTGGACGGGTGCGGAAAATCTCGCCCCACTGGGATTCCATCCCCGGACCGTCCCTCCCGTATCATGTCGCTATACCGACTGAGCTATCCCGGCCCTAAAAAATGTGAACCGGTATTTATAGTTCTGTATTTATTGTCGGGATTCAAAATAATGTCATCGAAGATGTACAATAGTAGATCAGAGAAAAGTACTGAAAATTTTGGATCGAGCTAATCTACCAGAAAACATGGAAGCAGAACTCGACATGGAAGTAGATACAGGCGAAGTAGGACCTTAAAGAATTCAGGATTAAGTGGAATAAGTTATCAAGGAGATGAGGAATAAAGGGCCAGAGGAGATGATGATGCACTTGGGGACGTACTCAGATTTTGGGGTGAAGATTGCCCCATACTAATGAAACAAATGATCCACAACACATGTGAAAATGGAGAGTGGCCCAAGAATTTCATTGAGCCTAACATTATTGCCCTAAAGATAAAAATTCATGAGCTACAAAATGCAGCGACCTTCGCGCTTTCAGCCACACTGCACATACAGCAAAGAAATTAACGATAATGCTTAGAAGAAAATTTGAAATGAAAATTAATGATGTACTTGGAGAGAATCAGTTTGTATTTAGAAGAGGACAAGTAACAAAGGATGCAATTTGGATGCTGAGGAAATATCAGAAGGAAGTTTGGACAGAGAAAGGAATTGTGTGAGGGTTTCATAGACTGGCAGAGGGCATTTGAACGTGTGAAATGTACAGAATTAATACAGATCCTGAAGGAAAATTGTATCGACTGGCACGGAACAAAACTGATAATCAAATTATACGTGGATCAGAGTGCTAAAGAGCGACTAGACCAAGAATAGACAAGAAGTGTGAAGATTGAAAGAGGAGTTTGACAAGGATTATCTTTGTCGACGATTCTATTTAAATTGTACAGCGAATACCTTGCCCACACAGAATATGGAATATTTACAATATTCGAACAGCATGATAACAAATGATGTCAGATGTAGACGTGAAATTAAATTCAGGATTACATGACAAAAGTAACATTCAACAAGAAAAGAGTCCTTTCTTCAGCAAGTTTGACTTTAATTTAAAGGACGAACTAGCGAAGTGCTGCATTTGAAGCAGAGCCTTTTTTTGTGCTAAACTTGGGAAAGCAGATCAGGAATACATGGAAAGTTTTGAAATGTGGTTCTTGAGAAGAATGGAGAAGATCATTTGAACATATCGTGTGAGAAATGAAGTGTTGCAAAGAGTAAAGAAGGAGAAGAATATTCTTTATACAATAAATGGTTGGAAGGCTAACTGGATTGGTCATAAGTTGCGTAGGAACTGCCTTGAACAAAACGTTGTTAAAGGAAAGATAGAGGGAAGGTTAGAAGTGATGGGAAGACAATGAAAAAGACGTAACGAGCCATTTGATGACCCTAAGAAAAGAGAATACTGGAAATTGACAGAAGAAGCAACTGATCGCCTTCTGCGGAGAACTCGCTTGGAATTTGATTATGGACATCTCGTAGGACAGATTACTGAATGTTGTAAGAAAGTGCTAAGGAGAATGAGGTTGGTATATGGACCAAGGAGGAGAAAGCGCCAGAAGGAAAACGGAATTTATTTTTGAGGCTTTACATAATTTATAACTGATTAATTATTAAATGACTAACTTGAGTAAGCTGGGGAGCGTGTAGCGTGTAGCGTGTAGCGTGTAACGATCGTAAGAGTACTGAAAAATGGCTGAGAAACTTCAGCCCAAACAAATGAAGGAAAGAGACATTTTGGAGACATAAACCTAGAGGAGGGGACAAGAGTAGACTTAGACCGAAGGACATGGTGCGTGAATATGAGTGTTGGTTTCATATGGCTGAGTATGAGATCGAGTGGCCGGCACTTCCGGCCGCGGTAATGAAGCATCCGGTTCCATAAAATGCGTCGGAGTGCTGAAATGCTTGGTATCACTCTGCATCTACTGCTTCATTTTGAAGAGGAATGTATTGTTGAAGAAGTAATTAAGATTTTGACAAATTGTTGAACTCAATGCCTAATCTAACAATGTAAGTTCTGAAGGACTTTGAACGACGAAAAACACAGATTTGAATAAAAAAATGTATTTGGAAGGAGTGGGTTTCGAGGTTATGTCTCCGAAAATACGACCGCGTGTCATTAAGCATAGTTTTTACGACGTCACAATTCTCTAGTATTTCTCCCCTTTTATGCCAACCGCCCCAGAATTCGCCCGTTCTTCCACCATTGCTCTCGGTTGCTTTTCCAAGCCTCCGCATTCACGGCTTGGGGTCTATATATTTGGTATAGTGTGGTATGAAATAATAGCTGCTACAAATCACATAGCAAAAAAATAATCACAATAGTAATTATTATGCTTGGAAGTTATTCTCTGGAGAAGGGTATGGTTTATTACCTTGCAGGCTCCAGTGTAACAGATCATTATTCCCTCTCTCTTACTTTGTTACATCCTCTCTCTTTTCCTCTCGCACAGAGTCCCTTAGTACCTTCCATAATTCACGTACATTCAGATTCAAAACCGCAGACACACAACATTATTATATAGCTGTAAGAGTGTAAGATGTGTTTGTGTAGGGCTGCAGGAATGGGCTCTGAGTCGTTTCTCATTTTAGCTACGGAAAAAAAATTAATGCTTACCAAAATTAATAATCCAGTAATAGGAACACAACAAGTTATGTTCAAGTGTGTGTGTGTGTGTGTGTGTGTGTGTGTGTATATATAGATATATATTAACTTTTAAGAGAAGATGTTTAAATTGTGTTCAGCTATTAACTGGGGATTTCTCGGTAGCGCAATGACAAGACGGTACATTCCTTGAAGCTGTTACATTCTGATCTGTATTACCGGACTGCCAGACTCGAATTTCAGCCGAGGAAAATAAGATCAAGGCACCATTACTGACGCCACGACCTCTTCTTTACACATCTTCCCAATTTGCTTTGATTCAATCATGCGACGTTATGAAGTCCTGAGTTAAACAAACTACGTAGAGACTTGGAATTGAACAAATTGCAGCGGTGTTGCTGGCTGGACTTCAGGAGCATCAGGGTTTGATTCTCTACAGAGCAAATATTTTCTTTCCTCCACATTCTGTAGACCGAACCTGCGGTCCACCCACCTTTCTATCCGATGGGTACGACGGTTCTTTCCCACGGATTAGGGCAACCAGCGCATGAAGCTGATTGTCTGTTCCCATCTGGTGCCGAGTTTAAGAAAACATGGAGCTCTGTCTCCACATCCCCATATGTCTTCCTATCGTGGTACTTCATTAGCAGGGACAAATTACCTTAACTCTTTAACGAATTTAACAGTTTATTCTAGGATACAAGCGAATGCGTTTAGCTGCCATGCTGAACAACCTATTGTTAACTAACTACTAGCCAACCAAGCAACCAATCAACCAACTAACCAATCAACTGACTGACTGACTAACTAACTAACTAACTAACGAACTCCATGGAGCAGCGTCCTTCCTGGAAAACTGACTGATCGTCAACTAGTAAAGAAATTCCACATAATTCCCCACATTTTATGGAATACAGAACTTTATTACCTCATTCACAAGCGCCCCTGTCTGTCCCCATTCTGTGTCAGAGCAGTGCAGTCCATGCATCCATTCCACTTCTTGAATATCAATTTTAATATTATCCTTCCATCTACGCATCTGTTTCCTGAGTGGGCTCTTTCTATCAGGTCTGCCAACCCAATGCTGTATGCACCTCTCCTGTTCCCTATACGGGTCACGTGTCCTTTCCATGAAATTCATCTTTATTTAAGCACCCGAAAAATATTTTCTGAGGAGCACACAACACAACGGACCACGTTACCCATTGCTAATTAGTGTGTCGAATATATTCAGAAGTTGGGCAGAGTGAAGAGGTAAACATCAACGCACTTTTAAAATCGGAATAAAATACCGTCGCGATATATTCAGTATAGTTACGTACTTTATTAGTGAAAAAGTATTTTAATGAATATATTTACTTTACGCAACATTTCCACTTCATACAACGGCAATTAATCTGTACTCTATTTCACCACACATTTTCATTAATAACCTGTATTTTCGCACGACCTGACACAAACACACTCACTGCAGCAAGTAACCTCAAAAGTCTTCCTGCTTTCATTTTTTGGCACAAAGTAAACCAAAGACGAACCCCTTGGTGATATAGCAGTTTCTTCCACATGTGATAATACTGGGTACGTGTTATTCTCAAGCTGGAATGACAGAACATCCCTTAAGGTGTGCTGTAAACAGATCGAAATACATCAGTGGTGGAAATTGGCTTTCAGAATAGGAAAATGCTGCAGAAAAAGCGGAAAATGCCAGGGGGTTCTTATGGCTTATTATGAAAAGATTTTTTTTTTTACTGCAGCTTCATGAATGCGATTTTAAGTTTATTTACATTGTTGTTTGAATCAGTAGCTGCGGCACATTGTGGCATAGAAATTGTTTCTTTTAAAAGATTTTCGAATCTAATTAAACAATTACCTCACGCCTTCGCAAGTTACAGCCCTGTGTTCAATACTTACATTTCGAGTTTATGCGAAAACTATTACATTAAAATAAATCAGTTGGTACAGTGACTAGGCTACGTTTTGTACGACCAGGGAATCGGGGTTTAATTCCCGGTACCTGAGGAAGTTCTTCGCATGTGCATGATCCTGACCAGCAATGCGGTTGATACTGACCCATGTTCATTGCGTTCATCGATTGTTTACCGGCGTATGAAAGACATGGCTCGGTGATAAGTGGCTCCCTGTCACCACGGCATGGCGCATCCTCAGGTTGCCGATGGAGAAAAGGCCTCCAATATGGAGGGTATGTGCGAATATATTGAATAAGCAGTCGCAGACGGCCGACAAGGTACGGTCCTCCAGCTTGGGATTGGGCGAGGCGCTAACAGCTCCTCACCATAAAAATATCATTTTGCGAAACAGTCAGAGAGTAAGCCTGGGACCTGGACTGATACTTTGGAGCAACCTGAGCAGCGAAAAAGGGGCTAAGAGGGAGGAGGTGACAGGGGAGAGGATAAAACTATATAATGAGGAGCTTAATGATCTGTACTGCTCACTCAATATTGTTCGGGTCATAAAATCAAGAAGAATGAGATGGGCGGGGCATTTAGCGCGTATGGGGGAGAGGAGAGGCGTATACAGGGTTTTGGTGGGGAAACCTGAAGGAAAGAGGCCACTTGGGAGGTAGATGGGAGGATAATATTAAGCTGGATCTTCAGGAATCGGGATGTGGGGTATGGACTGGAACGAGTTGACTCTGGATAGGGACAGGTGGCGGGCATTTGTGACTGCGACCTTCGGGTTTCATAAAATGCGGGGAATTTCTTGATTAGCTGAAAACCGGTTAGCTTCTTAAGGACTGTGCTCCACGGAGTAAGTAAGTAAGTAAGTAAGTAAGTAAGTAAGTAAGTAAGTCAGTCAGTAAGTAAGTAAAAGACATGGCTTACGTGATTCCAGGCTTCCGCCAAAGAGTCAATGAGATGTGCGCTCTTTTGGGACTTTATGAAGCGTATATTGGACTTTCTTACCAACGTTTCGGGACGATCTATCCGTCCCATCTTCAGGGGTCAAAAACTCGAAGTCTTTTTAGACTGCTTCACACAGTACTGGCAGCTGACCACTGCCATCGACACTGCGACTGTTCCGGATTTTATGGTGTGGTGCAAAACTAAGCACAGGGTTAACTCTGAAATAAGTTTACCGGCACAATATTAACAATAAAAAAAACCTCTGCCCATTGTCCGCTGTTATTAAAACGAATCAGCAAATGAGTTTGAAGCAGCTACGTGTGACAGGTGGTGTTACATATTGTTATTTGTATTGGAATATAACATGGAGTTGGTCGATGATAATCTAATGGTTGTTACGTCCACATACATCCGATTGGAAATCTGTACTATTTATAGACACACATTTGACATTTAGTGCTACATTTGATAGCATTATCCTATTAGCATCCACACCACAGTTTTGCCAGCGATGGATACCGAGCGATGTAACTATTTACGTCTGAAAACGTCATCATTAGAACGTACTTTTCCATTTGTTTTGATGCACAATTTGTGCAGGATGCACTGTCCCTGGCCTCAACACATAGCCAGAATATATGCTTCGAGCCTCACTAGAATGAAATTAAAATTGAATTTTATTTCACTCTAGGCTGTTCTATATGATAGAACAAAAATTTTGGTAAACAAAATTGCCAGATAAACACAGCATTATTATTCTTGTGGCCCTACTTTATAATAATAATAATAATAATAATAATAATAATTTTTATTATAATTTGAAAATGATACACACTTATAAATTAACTTGTTCGCTGACATTTCGGGAGGAAAAGAAGCTGAGGGTGTTTGAGAACATGGTGTAGAGGAGAATATTTGGACCGAGGAGGGACGAGGTAACGGGGGAATGGAGGAGATTGCATTACGAGGAGCTAAATGATTTGTACTCCTCACCCAATATTGTGCAGGTGATAAAATCGAGAAGAATGAGATGGGCAGGGCATGTGGCGCGTATGGGTGAGGAGAGGGGTGTGTATAGGATCTTGATGGGGAAACCGGAGGTAAAGAGACCACTGGGGAGACCTAGGCGTAGATGGGTGTATAATATTAGGATGGATTTCCAGGAGGTGGGATGTGGGTATATGGACTGGATTGGGCTGGCCCAGGATAGATACAGTTGGCGGACGCTTGTGAGTGTGGTAATGAACCTTCGGGTTCCGTGAAATGTGGGGATTTCTGGACTAGCTGCAAACCAGTTAACTTCTGAAGAAGGACTCTGCACCATGGAGTAAGTAAGTATTTATAAATTCACGCCACACTATTAACATTGCATGTAATTAGGAACAAATACGTGCAGTTTTACAGTTTACTGATTACTACTTGTAATTACATGCTGTATAAGTTATGAGTTTTGCATCTCTCTGAAAGTGGCCATATTTTGGTAAAAATATGCAGGAGCGGTGAATAATAAGTATTGTCTAACGAATTTTCGTTGAAGGTGTGAGTACGATATTTCGCCTAAAATTTCATTATTGTCGTCTTATAACATAATATTATGTAAAATCTACCATGTTTTAAATGTTCACTTCAGTAATATAAATTTATAAGCTCAAAAGTAACGGTTCCCTTTCTTTTTTCTGCATTCGATTTTTCCTTTTCATCATCACTACGCACACTGGATCAAATAAAGAATAACAAACTGAAAAGTAATTGAAGAATGAATGTATTTAAAATGTGACCATGTTCATCCAGATCACATCCCAAAACACTACAAAAACACTCCCACATAATTCTAAGAACTACGGATGCAAAAACATTGACAGGTTATCGGAATAAATGTTATGACATGTTTGTGTGTTCTGTCTGTTAGTTTTGCGACAGGAAAGAGAAAATTGACAGGGCAGTTATACTTTCATGTATTTTAGAAGAAGGTTTTAGCTCGAAAAATGTTAAGAACCAAACGAGATAATTTGTAATGAGAGTTCAGAAAGTTATTACGCCAACGGTTTTATGTTGCAGCATTTTTAGGCTCGTTGCGGTTATTAGACTCGTCAATTATGCCTGTCCATCTGTCTCTCCTTATGGAACGCTTGGTTCCTTGGGACGGATTTCTGTGTGAAATTTAATATTTGAGGATTTTCGAAACTCTGTGGAGGATATTCAAGTTTCATTAAAATCCGACAACAATGACGGGTACTGTACATGAAGACCCACGCGAACGTACGATAATATCTCGCAGAATTCGTCTTAGAATGACAAATGTTTGGGATAAAATCGTAGAGAAAAATCAAAACACACATTTTATGTTCAATAAAGTTTTTTTTCCGAAAATCGTGCCGTTTATGAGATAATGTGGACAAATACGATAGAAACAGACAGGGCACAGAAGAAATTATAATACGACGCATTCACTTTGCATGCTGGTTAGCTAGGGCTACAAAGACACGCTCAGAATATGTAATTCATATTCCTTGACCACAGCAACGTTGATTACACGACGAGCCTGAATGTTACGTTATGCATAAATCGCTTTATTTTTCTTGTCTTTTTAGGCTATACTAACACATTTGTATAGATCTAACCCTTTTCTGCTTCCTAAATCTGAAAATTTCACACAAAACTAATTCGATTTATGATCTCTTTAATTTACTTCTAGGAGGAATTTTGGTAGGCAAAATAAACATTTTTTTAAAATTTACGTTCAACTTTTTTGTTGGTTGTGGGAGAGACGTAAAGGTTTGCAGTCCCTTAGTTCATTACCCTCAGCTTTAACGTCACGTAAAACAGTTCCGAGTTGCGTATCAGAGGGCCTACTGTTATTGCATTACGACCCTTGCTGCTTTCGTTTGCAGCACAGAACAAAATGAAATTTCGGAAAGGATGTGAACACTAACATGTCCATAATTAAGTTCGTTTTAGGAGCACCTTTAAATGTCTTAAACTTCAATCGTATTTCCTTTCCGTTTGTAATTTCCGTTGTAAGATTTTTTACAACAGAAGTTGTCATGTTTTTGTAGTATGAAGAAAGGTAGAAGAGAATTGTGGCAGGGAAATTTTTAAGTCCAAATAAATCCTACAAAACAGCGCGCTTCGTGATATAGAAGCCCTCCACCCTAATCCGGATACCGAGTTTTACTCACAGCTATTTTATGAATAATATATATTTTCATCTTTTAGTACGAAGACTGGAACAGAACCGGAAATAATATTTATAGTGGGGTAAAGTGGAGTACAGGCACAGTCTCCCGTTCCGTAATAATTTGCACTGATATAAGTAACACCGACATGTAAGAGAATACTTTTCCGTGTATTTTAATGGACATCGGTGACGTTATGAAATTAAAACGTATATCCATTAGTAAATTGCTTCTCAGCCTAACCTCCATGGAACATTCACATCTTTCAAATGTGGAGGTTAAGAATGAGTGGAAGTGTGGAGGTACACTTCCACTCACCCTTATTTCTTCATGTTTTCAACAAAGAAATTTTATTTTTAATTCAAAATATGAACATTGCGACTACGACCAAGATTCTTATACATAATAGGCGGTTTGAATATTCAAGTGTATTGGGGTGTGACGACATCTTGATTATATAGCCATTAACCATTTAAAGGCGAAGCGCAGACTGCTAAATTTTAAGCCCCAGTCCGTACCGCGCTGTAAACACTTTTCATCTCGGTTATAAACACCAATCAGTTTATGCTGTAAGTGGCACAAGTCGCTGTTTGTACTGAGATAAATACAGAACACATAAATACAGTGTGGGCAGAGCGTACAGTTGTTGAATGTTAAACCTGTTGGTGCATCACATAACCAGGAGGATTTAAAAGGTTAAAGTGTCGTAGGGTCTTATTGCTTTTATTTTAACGAAGTTTAACAAAGGCGAACAGCTTGCAACAGTCACTCTTTGTCCAGTCGTGAGAAGGACAACACATTGTTACTAGGATACGAGTGAACACCCAGAACATTGCAGAAAGAAAAGCGAATAGTAGGAATGATAATAAATACAGGAGGGGGCAAGGATGGATAGAGAGGTAAGAGGGATAAAGGAGAAGGAGAGCTAAGAGATGGAACTTAGTTGCAAGAGGTTCTGCAAGGACGGTGACTGACAAGGGCGTTAGGGTGGACAAGAGCTCGGAGTAAGACTTTAGAAACACGGGAAGGAGATATAGGCACGAGATGGACAAAATAACGCTAGGAAAAAAACAAATTTTCCTATTGTTTTTGACGTATTATACGGCAATAAGCATCTTGTAATCATACGTTCTGATACGAATATTACTAAAGAATTTTAATTTTCTGTGCTATGTTTTATATTTACGGCGTTTAATGAGTCTAATTTTGTCATCATTTCAATGATAGTTTTATTTTTTGAATTTATGACGGCTGGTGGCGTTTTTGACTGATTGCGGGATTTTTCCATGCCTGATCAGTGCACTGATCACCCGATCACATTAGCAGCCCTAAATTACTTTGCTAGTTACTAATCTATTGTTGATATAACCTAAGTCTGATCTCAACACTCGACACTAACATGAAATGAAAGTTAATAGCAAGATATGTTTGTATTATAAAGACCAATCCCATGAAGACTATTGTACATACACCAGGACACTTTATGTCAACTGTAACTCAAACACAGAACAGTGCCCAAATAATATTGGTAAAATAGGTCGATTATTATCTTAAACCTTTACAGATGATGATAATGATTATTATGATGATGATGATGATGATGACGACGACGACGATGATAATAATCTCTAACTTTACACAACTCATGAGAGTTTCAATGGAATCAGAGGCCCTTTCAGGTTGTATATGGCAATGTGTTAAAGTATTATTTATTTTGTGGTTTAGAATTGCTTTTGTTAGGCTTATAAAACTACCCACTCTGTTGTAGGCGTTATGAATAGCATTGTTCCCACATTTTATTACATTTCAGTTGGTCAACTTGCTGTTGTAACTAGAGACTCATTCTTTTTCGATCAAGGTGTGTTCGATAAAGTTTCGAAAAATTTTATACAATGTGGAGAAGTTGTACTGACCATAGTTGCTGGGTGTCAGTCAGGGTCACATTAATTCCATGAAGCGTCCCTGATTTATACACGGTGTATGTTGACAAAATTACCAAAGGACTGGGCTCAAGTGATATGGTTCACATGTCATAGATAATATAAAATTAAACAAAAATATTGCAAGTTCTTATATATTTCTGTATGTAAATTGAATACTAAGACAAAGCTATACATAAAATTCATCTTTTAGACTGTCGGTTAAAAGCAATAACCACATTTTACGACTATCTACAAGCAGTACAACTGCAGCGTAACTGCCCAGGGGTCCACAATATAAAATTATCTGCCGCGTAACATAACACACGCTGCTGAATAAACTGGGTTTTGCATCTGGTACACATTTGTCTGATCTGGATGTGAAAATATATCAGTCCTACTCCCTGAAGATGTACCTTCAAGGTCCGACATATGTAAAAGCAATACAGTGCTAATAAAGTGTTGTAATATAAGTGTGTATTAGTCGGTTTTTATATGAAATAGTGATATCAGTTTCTGGAAATGAACAAGATAAAGTTTATTACAAAGTCCTGTGCATACCAACATACAAGTAAATGTGGATAAGCAAGCGTAATCTATACATACGAATTACTTTAGGCTGTTGAATGCTGCCGGTGTAGTTGTATCATGGGAATCATCTTCCAAGAGACGAAGTTCTTTGTTTCGAATCTACTATTTACAAGTAAGAAACGTCAAAGGAGAGAGTGTCTGAAAACCTAATACGGCGTTTGGTGTTGAAAAACTCCGCCTACAATTTAAATAAACGGCGGTGTAAGAGTGTCACATCTTTTAACCATCTACCGACCAGTATGAAAATATTTCGAGTCTCTAAAAAAATAATTCTCTCCATCGGACAGAGATCTTCTTGAAAAGCTACTAGTTCCTCAGGAAGTCAAACATACTGTGCATCTTAAGAAACTCGACGCTTCATTACCTTGTTCACAGTAGCCTGTCATTCCTGTACCAGACGAAGCCTGTCAACGCCCCCCTCTAACCTTCCCTGCTCTCCGGTACTCTTAATGGCCATGTTAATTATCTTGTCTAACCCACTTCTTAGAAATGGATTTATTCCCTCAGGTTTCCCCACCAAAATTTTTTACATATTTTACTTCTTCCCTGTTTGTGCAATGTGCTTCGCTCGTTTCATCCGTCTTGAATTGATCACATAAATATTATTTGGCGATAAAAGAAATCATAATTTTCCTCATTACATAGTTTTATCCATCTCGTTTCCTGCCGTCTGTTAGACACAACTTCACTCCTCAGTACCTCTCTTCACAACCGTCAGTCAGTGTCTTCACTTAAGACGTGCCACCTGTTCACATCTCATCCACTGGTCATTTAAGATTCATTTGAATCCCTCGCATCTACGCTAGAGACTCACACCTGGTTTTCTTCCCTTCAGATTTTCCCCGTAACATTTGATGTACATTTTTCTCTCCCTTATTTCTGCGATATATTCGTCCCTTTTCTAACCCACAGGACTTAAAAAGTAACATAATTAGACCCGGTAAAAAACGTGAGATTTATAAGTTATGCGGGGAGAAAGTTTCCTCCGGATTTCCTTCCTTTTATCTTCATTCCAGTGCCATACACTGCTACAGTAACCCTCTATGTGCTACACGCAGTAAGTGATACAGGATGTGAGACTTGAAGGAAGTTATTTGGTCTTTTTATGTTTATGAACTTGGATGGAACTTGAGGCTCTCATTTAGGTTAGAACTTACGTGATTGTATTTGGCTTATGACGGCGCGTATTTTGTTAGATTGCCAGTATTTCGGATGATCTTGCTGTTTCGATATGTAGGCTGAAAGTGCCTCTCTGTCTGACCTACGTCGTCTTATACTATATGACACTGGTCTTAATTTAGAAATCTAGCAGATTTACTCAATTTTAACCAAAACTCCTGTCTGAATTTGACCCGAAATTTTCCTAGATTTGTCAGCTTGTCCACAACAGTGAGTGGCTCTTCCCAGACATAAGCTGTTACTGATTTTTCCATTTCCCTTCCCTGTTCTTATATCATTTGAAGTTCTGTTGTCTTTAAGAAATTTACCGACGTTTCGAAGACGCGTACCATCTCCATCTTCGGAGCAGAAAAGTAAAGAATCTGTTATACCCTTAAATGGAGTCAGCAAGATCTTCATTAAAGTGTAGAAACTTTTACCAGTTCACGCGGTGTCACATTTATGAAATAGTAATATTCACCTTCACTTCTCTTTTGACGCTAACACAGTTGATACAGCATTATTCGAAACCCAAAGATTTAGTCACTCTATGGGGAACTTTGTCTCTATAGCTGAATCGTGTCAAATGTCGTCCAAGGTGTTCTGATGCGCGAACAAAAATGTGTGTTTTATAAAATATTGCCCACGACTGTTGCACTCTGGCCGTGCTGAATAGTGGGGTTGACGGCCATGCTGTCCAGCAGACAGGAAGTTACATGAATTGAATGAACATAATTACGTTTCTTGACCGAGGTAGATGGCGGAAATTCAGTTTCCATTTCTCGGGGTGCTTGTTTATGCTGGTCTAGAGACTCGCCTAGACATCCTAACACGATGAATCGCCCTGTGCGCAGAGGCAGTGTCACTTGTTCTGTCACTTTCACAGATAATTATTAAGAATTCGTTTTTTCCCCAGTTCTGTGAGAGTAAATTTGAGCGTTGTTATATTCCCTGCTGCTGAGAGCTCTCCTGTTTCGTATGCGAGAGTATCGGCATTTAAATCTTGTGATGATGATTGGTTGCCTTGAATAATAATAATTCCTTCGAGTTTACTGGCTTTCTCCAGATCGGTGTCGATGATTAAAGTACTTTATAACACGACCGCTTTCCTTCATATCCAGTTCAACTCTTTTATGCAATATACCCATTCCTTTGAAACTGTTCCAAGTCACTGTGCAGCTGACAGTCCGCCTGTCCGTTATCGTGTCCAGCCAGCCTCCATCCAACCCCCACCCCCCGCATGAGGGCTGATTTTCATATCTCAATATTGAATGTGAAAATTACAGTTGCAGGCGCATTGACGCATCGTTTCTGACGACTGAATTCGTAAGAATAACAATTTTAAATTCCTTCACCACCTCATAGTAAACACACTGCTGTAATATTAAAAATGTCAGTTTTTTTAATGAAGTTTGTTTATGTTGAGAATCGAAATCAATTATGGCAATCTTTAGGTAAAATGTAGTCACTTGAATTCTGACAATGGAGTCGACATTCATATTCGAAATTGTGGAGCAGTCCTATCAGATTACATGGTGTCTTAGCCCATGAAACCACAGTACGAATATTACAAACATTAGAATCTCAAATTTATTCTCATATAATTTTATGTTTGTTTGAGGCATAGAATCGTGTTTGAGGACGCTCGTACGACAAATTAGGGAAATAAATTACATTACTAATGTTAACATTTGGAAGGGTGGAATATTAGCCAGTCGCTTCATAACAACAATGAATGCTATTCCTCCATTAAATGTTGAAGCTACAAGGTTGAATTGTTCCGTTTGCATCTGTAAGTACGATATTCTGGTACGGTCCTTGCTTTAAGTCTCTTTTTACCAGAAGTCCCGGATGTACTGAGAAGTGCTGAACCACAACACTGGCAACTACATGGTTTGAAACATAGTCCATAGTAAGTGGGGGCTTCTGTAATCAACAGAAGATATATCTAAACTAACTGCTTCTGGTTACATGCAACTCTGCCGAAGTGCTGAAGTTCAAAACTTTAAATTTTGAAATTTATTTATACAAAGTGTGAAAAGAGAGAAAACCAACAAGATGCAACAATCAGATGTTTATTATCAACACTGTCTCCCCCTGCGTTGTAGGATGCGAGAACACAGTGCTCGCATCCTACAACGCAGCGCCCCACAACCGCTACCAACCACATCCAGCAGAAACAGCACAGTACACCATATGCAGTAACACACGGTCTTTGTTGTCCTGAAGATGGGCATAATGATGCCCGAAACATGTTGAGACACAAGTTGATAATAAACATCTGATTGTTGCATCTTGTTGGTTTTCTCTCTCTTCACACTTTGCTCACGATGCACGGTCACAGGAACTTAAAGCTAATTTATACAATTTGTAACAGCTGAATTATTACCTTAAAATAGAAATGCTAGCTCCTAATTACAAAAGCACTTATTTAAAAGCGGTTTAAATATTTAACCAATGTATAATGTAAGAATTAGCCGATACGTGTGAATGTTCTGTTGTTGAACTTTAAATAACGAGTGATTTGAAGCTTCCGTCGCGATGTGGATGAGATGTGCACTCTTCGGGATATTACTCAGCGTAGAGTGGTAATTCCTTACTGACATTTTAAGACAAGCTATCGGCCCACTCAACAAGAGTCAACAAGTCTTTCTCCTTGGGTTTCTTGCCCCTTGAAGATGGGACCGTTAGGTTGTACCGAAACGTCGGTAAGGAATTACCACTCTACGCCGAGTACTAGCCCAGATATAATGTTAAATTAACTCTCACGTGTAGCAAACTCTGTATTTTAATCGTAAACACTGGAAACACTGCAGGAAATAAAGCTGCGATAAATTGGTACCTACTATTATCAGGCATTATAGGATTGTATAGATATTTTTCTGAAGATATACATCGATTTAGTAAAATTTTAATTTTTACCGAGTAGGATTCTGACAAAGGTTTCCTTCACATGTGTGAAGACATGATAGATTGGAAACTGTGTTGGTCATCAATAATTCCTGGTTTTCTTATCACTTCTTCATTTTATTAAATTACTTACATAAATCCTGTAAGCTTATAAAGGAAGATGGACTTTATAGCTGCTATTCTACGGGTTGGACGATACCGAGTTCGAATCCCGGCAGAGGTAAGAAATTATCATCTTCTTCAAAACGTTCAGGCTTGCTGTGCGGCCTACACACAGCATGACAGCGGGAGTTTTCAACGGGTTAAAACGGCCAGGTCGTAAGGCCGACTGCTCACCTCTATGTAACTCCAGGATTAAGAAGGAGTACAGGTATATGGCGCTATACTTCAGCTCCCCTTTTGCACGTATTTCCTTTTAAACACGTATCGTTAAAACTTGTCCAAGACTTTTCTTTCCTTGCAGTTGGATCTATAACTATTCATCTTTCGAGTTGAGGTTAAGTTTGTATATTGCTTCTCCCTGTCTTCTGACAGGTATTTTGCTGTGACGGATTTGAATATCTGCACGGACACGTAATATCTTTAAGTATTTCCTGCTTTTCCCTAGTCCCTCTGGACAAACATCGACATGTTGCTTAAAACCCCAACGATCGCGTCCTTCAAGAGAATGTTTAATTATCAATTTACTCTTGCCCAATCATTCACCGTTATACAATCGAAGATACTGACACATTTGTCTGGATCCCTTTCACTTCTTCTTTTATAATTTTTCATACACCGTTATTACGTTTGTCAACAAATATATTTTAAAATTTCTTGTCTTCCCTTATATCTTTTTAAATAAAAGTAAAGGTAAAGTGATCCCGTTACAGGTCCTATGTGGCCCAGAGGGTGAGTAGAGGTCTATCTCTACTCTTCCATGACCGCAGCACTAGAAGGGTTTGAGAAGGGTTTGAGTGGTCAGCAGCACGCTCCGGCCGCACTTTACCCCCGGGAAAGACTCAGTACCCATTTTACAGGAGGCTGGGTGGGCCCCAAGGCCGGTCTGGATGGGCGAAAAATCTCGTCCCCACCGGGATTCGATCCCGCACCATCCAGTCCGTAGTCAGTCGCTGTAACAACTGAGCTATCCGACCCACATATTTTTAAATACTTTAAAATATTGTTCTATACACATTTTGTTTTAAAACCCATACTTTTTTCAAAATTCTAACTCATTAAGAGAGGCGTAACCATAAATATTTTAAGGTAAACTGTCTTCAAACGTCTTCATTTTATGTTTTAAAATATTAATTTTAAACTTGATCTTTGTAGCGCGCGTGCATTATTATGTCTTTATTTTACGGAGATGTTTCACAGGAGCAAATTTTGTAACCACAGCAGTGACACTGAGACACAGCTTGGTGGTAAAGGTCACAAGAGCATTAGTAATGGCAGCTGAGGTCTTGAAGGACCTTAATTAGCATGAAGGCAGTTAGCACTGTTGCGACGGTGCGGATGTAACACATTTGTATAATTACAGGCTAGTGCAGCTAACCTAAGGCAGGCGCTTTCTCCTTGTTATATGGCAAACAGTTGCACTTCAAAGGGAAACGGGAACAAATTTTACGAACACACGCGACGCTTACATTTCCGCTTCAACAATCTGTGAAGCAAGTTGTGGTTAGTTTCCTTAACTCATTCACATGCCCTACTCTGAATGACGGTCTCGTGATAAGCTTTGTAACATCGAGGGTGTTATCAATTAGGAATATGGCGTATCAGCCGAAATTTCTGTGTAGTTTGTTCGCGACGTTTCATTGAGACCCACCACTTACACGGCAGCAACGCGAATAAGCCGCCTGTGTGTTGTGATATTCAGCACTAACTTCACTTGTATCCCACAGTATGATTTCACTTGTTTTGTTGTATTGGCATGAAATTTCTCGTTCTGAGGAAACACCTAGACTAAGGAGGTTTGGATACCTGAGAGTTGAGCAGGATGTTACGAGGTAAGGTACATGAAATAACACGAGTCTGGGAAAATATGCAGTGAGTTATTGCTTAACGCTCAAAATCAAGCATATTTTTAAAAATTATCAGATTAATTTGAATTAAATGTATAGCCTCTATATAATTCACGAGAGACGGAGAAAAAGCAGACAAAAATTTGATTAGGAACTCTGTAGGGTGTACACGTAGATAGGAGGATAAAACTAAATTGATTAAAAAACTTGTGTATTGTGCCCTTGTACCCTTGCACTAGTTGTAGGATTATATTTGACACTGGATAATTCTCCAGCCTGACTTAATTACACTTTAATGGAAAGCATATAATATTCCCTTGAACTCGATGGGGAAGTTCAGACGTTCTACTTACGTAAATTATGGAACTGCAAAATTCTGTCTGAATTCCATAGTTGTACACAGTTTCCTTACTTAACAGCTGAAGACATGATCCACTCAACACCTTCTCGCTTCAGCTAAGCCGACATCGGTATCGTGAGATACAACCAACACTTGCCTAATTATATTCCAGTGTCGCGACATTGCTTCTTCGCGGAAGCAACGTATCTCTCTGAGGCAGCATTCATTACAGACGAGACTCCATTGTCACCCGGAAGAAGTAATGCGACCTGTTCACAAGCCACTGTCACAAACCTCTGCAACATGTAGCGCCTTGCATTAGCTGAGAAAGACCGTATATTTGACCTGCGAACAATTTATTTTGTTATTAAGAGACCAAAGACAATGTAATGGGAATATTCTGCCAGATAAACTGCGTGAATATCAAAGACTTCTGATGATTAGTAATGTATAATAAACCTAAGGTACTAAGAGTCTTTTTTAGGTAAAATTATGTACCTGAAACTGCCCGTTAGTTACTGAGAATATGTTGTAGGTGAAAGTGTGTATAAGTTGAGGGCGTAGGTTAGACACTAAAAATCTCCTCCTGGTGAAAGTATATACATGTGGAAGCTGTCTGGTAGAACCTAAGCATTATTCAATATTCTGGTAGTGAATAAACTAAACACGCACTTCCTCAATCCTTGAGACGTAGACTGTACATTACTTCGAAACGTTGCGAAACACTAACCTTGTAAGTCGGTGTAGATTTCAGCAGACCGACATCCTTAGGCCCAGCGCTGTGTACAACTCAAATCTCGCACAAAACATTTGGTGATTTATTTTATGACGTTTATAAAATCTCGTATAAGATAATATAAAACTTAGAAAGATGCATAAATAATGAATTATAAAAAAATTAGGACAAGCGGTCTTAACCTAACCCAAGTTATATACCGATATATACGTAGCAGAACTGAAGAAAGCCGCCAAAACCGCAGTCCTGTTAGCTACAAATACAGCTGAGATTCGAACCAGGTATATCCTGAATATAAAACTAAATTATTATTGCATACATATATACATACATACACTCATAAATATATATATATATAAATAAATAAATATATATATCCTGAATGATAGTGTTCAGACTGATCTTAAAGATATTTAATAACGAAGTGTACATTGGGTGTATTTGGCTCAGGGTAGGATACTGAAGCGAGTTTTTTGTTAACAGGGGAAGAAGTCGTCGGGTTGCATGAAAGGCTGCGAATATCTTGGATAGCACAGAGACTGCTTGGTTCTCAGTAAAGACTGTACTGAGTGGAGTTAGTTAGTTTTGTAAACATCTTCCGTATTAGGTGCGTCTCTTATCGTGACAGCATGGCGCGTCCTCTGGTTGCAGATAAAGGAGAAGGCATCAGACAGTGGGGGGTCGTGGCAAATACTCTACATTGAATAAACACCTGGCGACTTTGGACAAAGGATGGTCACCCAGCGTGTAAGTGTAGGAAACAAACACGATAATTGACATCTTTATTTCTTTTTCCTTTCTTTCTTATGCTGACATCTGTCTACCTATTTATTGTAAGTGTAGAGGGTTATTGTGGCAACTGATCACACTAACTGAGAAACACACACACACACACACACACACACACACACACGTACACGCAGTAGGATTTCTTTGGGCGAGAGATGACTCGTTTCAGAGACCTCTACCTGATAACACACAGCACTCACAAAAAACAAACATCCATGCCCTCGGAGGGACTCGAAACCGTAATCCCAGCAACAGAACGCCGGCAGACCTACGTCTTAGACGGCGCAGCCACTAGGACCGGCAAGTAATATCTTGTTTGGCGATATTAAGCAGAAAGTCGAATTAGTGGGATCGTCGGAAACAGGATTAATTTTTGGGAATCATAGAAAGTGACTACATTTTGAGCAACTATATGACTGTCAGCTTCTCAAGAAGAACTGTGCTCTGTGGAATAGTTAGTTACTTTTCCACATAAGCGCAATCCATAATTAGCCACTCAATCGCACTGACATATACACATATTTATCGCCCGCACTAAACTCGCAATTCCCACGCTTGACCACAAAATGTGTGTTGCGTATAATTCTCATAATAAAGATCAAGTATTTCCCTAAAGAACATTAATCGATTGAACTTTATTATGGAAATCGAATATGTTCTCTGTGAGGTAAAGTTACACTTTACCTCATCACATGCCAATAAAGGCACAGAGGGGAGGCGAATTTATAGCTTCGACATATTTTTCACTTCGTCGCTAGAGTGGGTGTGTGGTTAACACCACGCTATGGCCGATTTACCTACGAGAAAGACCATGTACCTTTTGTACGCTAGGATGGGTGGGCCTCGGGCACCCAAAACTCGCTGTTCCCGGGATTAGATCCCCAGACGTCCAACCCGTAGCAAGTCACTATACCGACCACTCTCTCCGGGCCTCCTTCACTGTAAGGTGGGAAATGAATTTTCATACGTAGTTTATATGAATCGGAAGCTTCAGAATTTTAATATCTGTTATCTGTCAAAGGTGGCAGTATGCAGTCTGATATCTGAGACTGATATATGAGACACATTTCTTTGTAAAACTTTATGTTGTGACGAATCCGAGAAAATTACTCTACGATTTCACCTGAATATATATGAGTTCTTTCTGACAACTGGAATCATCATTAAGTTTTAATTACAGGCGCAGCAAATTCGAATTTTGAGACAGATATCTTACCAACGAAATCTAATTTCCGTTCAAGTCCATTAATTACTTTACCTGTGCTGAAAATTTATACGCTAAATATAAGTCAGAGTAAACAGCCTCCTTTTTATGTTCTGATGCTGTGTACATACTGACTGCAACTTGTGTAAAACTTCTAACTGATTTTGTATTGGCACCAAAAACCAACGAGTTACAAAGTATCTTGTCTTTTGATGTGATTTCATTTCAATTTGAAAATATTAAAGTTACAAACATGCAGAAATGAAGTTTTCAAAATATTAGAAAATTAATGATTTTTTTAACGTAAATATGTATTTTTGGCACTGCTTTTTCCTTTTGGTTGTGGGAATATAACTTTCTAGAAACACTTTTCTTTTTCTCATTTCGATTATAAAAATTGTCTTCGTCCAGCGGATTCCACTGCCCACTTTTCTACCTTTACCTTATGAATGACAGGATCAGATTAAAAAAAACTATTTTTGTATAACAAAAATGAGAAAATGGATAATGTGCAATATATTGCAATTTCAGTAATTCGCCTTAAAGCTGCGTTACCTGGCGAAGTGTTCAGTTAAGCCATTGATAAGAAACAGGCAGCTTATTTATTTTCAATTTCGCTGATCCACAGAGAACTGATTGTTTCACTCTTTGCAGCCCTCAATCTCTTGTACCGTCCACTGTATTTACCGTGTAGCTGTTAGTGACATATTGACGTAGGTTGTATTGCCGTATGTAATATTTTGTTCTCGCTCAAATCATATTCAAAGAGGGGCAGGTGAGGCGACGAAAGAAAAAAATGCCAGTTTACAAACAATGGGAGTGTAAGGTACAAAGGGCCATGCAGAACAGCCAGACGCTTATTTGATTACATGACGTGTAGGAAAATTAAAATCAGTTTCAAGAGACACAATAATATTAGAGAAGCACTGAGAAATAAAAAAAAATTAAGAAAATTGACTCTCGAGTTCTAATGTAGAAATTTTATAAAATATGCTGACAAGCAGATTATGGACCACGTATAAGTCCAATGTAGGTTTATTTTCAGAAATTAGGAAAAAAGAAAAATGTTATGTCGAGTAATTTGTATGCTATAGAAATACATATTATTGGGTGGTATATATATATACAGAAGAGGCATCCCTAAAGCTTTTGATCAGAATTTGGAATTTGCCCAGTAAATATCGGTTGGGACACTGACTATCGTGTCTGAGGTATTTAGTGACACTTCTTCGCTCTTCTGTACAAATTCCCATATATTACATTAAATTACAACACAACTGCTTTCTTACGCATCTTTTGAAGTTCATTGTTGTTTACTGAATTATTCACTGCTATATAAGTCTGAGTTAATTAAATTATCTTTACTATGTAATGTGTTATTTTTTGTGTGTTAATTGGTTTTGTATTATTATATATGTTTGTTGATGTACTGCATTTAATTTTTGCATTGATTAATGTGATGTTATATGTATATGACTGTGAAATATGTTGACGTAGGCTGTACAGAAATCTGTTCAATGCTGATATTCACATATTTTTGTTGCAGATCTCCCAGTCCAACGCCTGGACAGTGGCATTGCAAGACGTGCAGCGGGAACTTACAGGGTTCTACAAATGCGAGGTGTCTGCGGATGCTCCCCTCTTCCACACCGAGATCAAGACTGGTCTTATGATAGTTGTAGGTAAGAAGTACGAAGCCCGCGATTATCATGATTGTTGGTCTCATGTTTTCAGGTGCAACCTTGTGTCCAGGGAGGAGAAACTTCGAAGTTTTGCTGTAACCCTCCCGTTCTCCTACATGAACAGAACACGTAGGAGAACGGGAGGGTTACAGCAAAAGATTACACACTATGCCAGAGGCTGACTGTACAGGGAAAAATGAACTCCTGATGATGAGCTTCCCGAAAGCTCGAAACATGTAGA
>Ga0131853_10003571_pt1 | contig 27873 bp, 24 predicted proteins | sample TergutLab28metaG_FD_92764 | JGI IMG/M metagenome (GOLD analysis project Ga0131853, IMG submission 92764) | Labiotermes labralis P1 segment gut microbial communities from Petit-Saut dam, French Guiana - Lab288 P1 (version 2) (version 2) | ecosystem: Host-associated > Arthropoda: Insects >...
CTTCGGGACTTCGGGACTTCGGGACTTCGGGACTTCGGGACTTCGGGACTTCGGGACTTCGGGACTTCGGGACTTCGGGACTTCGGGACTTCGGGACTTCGGGCGATAACTACATCTAAAAATAATTTACAATTTGAAAAACTCCTTTGGAGTTTTTATTTGGCGGCTCAAAGAATTGGGTTGTCTTTGTTTATTTTGATCAAAAAAAACATCTTTATTATAAATTTTAGGAGGTTGCTTTATGTGTAAATTTATTAAGGTATTGCAGGTTGTGTTAGTTGTTGCTGTAAATATGTCGATTTTTGCGCAAACTTTAGTATTTAACGAAACTGCTGCTGGCAATCACGGTTCCCGCACTTTTTACGGTCCCGCAGAAATTGAGATTTATATCTTTGGGGCAGGAGGAGGGGGACAAGGTGGGCACGCTCATACATTTTCCTCGACCAAAGGACGTGGCGGTGGCGGTGGTAGCGGAGCTGCGGTTTATATGAGACTTGCTGTAGCAAACACGATTACCTTTGAGGACATACAGGTCGGCGCAGGTGGTGCAGGCGGTTCTTGTTTTTTACAAAGTTTTGGTTCGTGGCAATCAGGCTCTACGGGAAATTCTGGCGGAGCATCATCTATTCGTATTGGTAATACAAATATTGTAGCAGGCGGTGGTACCGGCGGCGGTGGTTCAGGGCAAAATTTAAATGGTGGAAATGGTGGTACGTTAAGCGCGCCGGTTATTTCTGGTGTAGCTGTCATAGAATATAAAGCAATACACGGAAATTGGGGTGAAAACGGAATCAACAATTCGTCGTATGGTGGATATGGCGGTAGTGCTGTGTCAATAAATGATAATTCAGCGGGTAGCGGTGGATGTGGCGATTATGACTGTAATATGTGGGTTGGAATAGGGGACAGCGGCGATAACGGTAAGATTGTAATTATAATTACAAACCATACTGTATTGCCTAACGCAATTCCGCTTTTAGCAAATGCTGTTGCTCCTATTGATGTTCAACATTTTACAGGGTCGGCGATTATTCCGCTTGTTAAAATTAGAGACGGATTGGTTTATTTGGAAAGAGATGTAGATTATGTTGTTGTTTACAGTAATAATGTTAATATCGGAACAGCAACAGCAATTATAACGGGGATCGGTAATTATACAGGAATGATAACAGTAGATTTTGAAATCGTTTTAACAGGGATAAATCTTATAAATATTGATTGGGGTGAAAAAAGGGAATTTGTATTTAACGGACAACCACAATCACCGACTGCAATTGTTAACGGTTTTTCAATAAGAATAGAAGGAGAACAAATAAATGCGGGAAGTCATACAGCTGTTGCTGAATTAGCGGGAAACTATCCAAATGTTATGCTGAGAAACCCTTTTATGCCATATTTAATTACTCCGAAACCACTTACTGTTGATTGGAACGAAAACGCAGTATTTGTCTTCGACCGCACTGTTCAATACCCTCGTGCAACCGTAAGCGACGGCGGCGTGGATATTCCTCTTTCTTCGTATTTGGACGTAAACAATTTCGGAATAAATGCAGGAAGACATTTTGTAGTCGCCGAAATAATCGACCAAAATGTCGCTCGAAATTACACATTAAGCAACCGTCGCCACGGATTTGAAATCGAAAAACGTCCGATTAGCGTTGCTATCGGCACAACTACAGGCGTAAATTTACTGCCGAGCAATACAGCAAGAGATACAATAATAGTTACTCCAAGTTTCTTTGACAATCGGGTAGATTTAGAAAATCTTATTGCAACGCTTGTAGATTTAACGAACTTCTCCCGCGACCCAAACACCAACCAATACGACGACATAAGCGTTTTTGGCGATGCCCGTCCCACGGTAAGAATTATAGACCCTGAAGCCGAAATCGAAGCTTCATCGCGCTTCGGACGTTCGGACGACCTTGTAAGATACCGATTATATTTGCTGAGAATAGAAACCGAGGGAATGCTTGCAGTGAATTACCAGATCGGAGCAACGGAATTTTTTATAAGAACGGAAGAGTTTCGTCCAAGTTTTATTCGTCAAAATACCTCGCGGGATAACCGATACGGGATTATTCTCGAAAATGCGGTTGTATCGGATTTTGCGAGAATTTCGGTAATTACCCCCGAACAAGCAACAGTGAATTTGGCGATTTTCGATAATTTGGGCAATGTGGTGTTTTCGACCGTAGAGACAAGGCATGCCTTGTCTAATAACACCGAATTTACGTGGAATTTAACCAACCAATCAGACAGATTTGTCGCCAACGGCACATACATGATTATCGTCGAGGCAGTCGGTATCAGCGGAAGAAGATATTTGTATTCGGCGAGGGTTGGAGTAAATCGCTGATTTTAACGTAGGGGCAAATCATCATTTGCCCTTATTTTCAATAGCCACAAAAAAAGGGCGCCGAAAAATATCTTTCGCCACCCTTTTAAAAAGAAAATATACAAGAAAATTAAATGTATTTTTCTACTTTCGCAACGCAGGCATCGATGGAAATAAGTTCGGGGAATTCCGTTTCGGGGATTTTTACGCCAAAATTCTTTTCTATACCTGCCAAGATTTCCAAAAGAGCCATTGAGTCTAAACCCAAATCCTCTACTAAATGCGCGCTGTCGGTCACTTTGTCTTCGTCGATGTCCATATCTTCTGCGATATTGACGATGATTTCGCGAATTTTGCTCTTAATTTCTGCTGTTGTAGCCATTTCACACTCCTTTTCTTTAAATATTTATTGTGCTTTTTTTATTACCATTGCCGCGCAGTTCCCGTCGGGAGAACACGATAATACTACCGCATAATCTTTTTCTATGGGATGTTCCTGCTTTCTTATCAAATTTATGCCTTCCACCTTTGAATAACCGTCGGTGAAAATCGGCGATACTTTCTTTTTCTGCAAATCTGCGATTGCCGCCGCAACGGATAACGCTCCGCTTGCGCCCCACGCTTCTCCGAATTTTTGCTTGTAGCACGCAACGGGCATTTCTTCGCCGAACACTCGCGTAATAACCCTTGCGTGAGCCAAATCGCTGGATAAACTGTTTGCGGAAGAAGCGACAAAGGCAATGTCTTCCGCTGAAATTTTTGCCTTGCGAAGCGCTTCTCTGACGACATATTCCATAACGTCGCCGTCGATATTTGTGCCGTATTTGCCGCCATTAGGGTCAAATCCGCTTGAATATCCTTCTATTGTTGCGATTGGTTTTCTGCCGTTCTTGTCTGCGTATTTTGGGTCTTCTACCAAAAACATTCCCACGCCCTCGCCTAAAATATAACCCTGCGGCGTTTGTGAAAACGGACGAATTCTGCTGTCTGCTGAAAGGTGCCCGTCGGCTATTGCCGCGCCGAACATATATACGGAAGCTTCTTCGAGCCCTGCGTATAAAATAGACGGCAAATACCCCTGCGCAATGTGGTCGCAGGTATAAATAAGCCCTTCAAGTCCCGACGAAAGTCCTGTCGAAAGCGTTCCCGAAAGGTTTTTTATGTTGTAGCGAATATTTGCGTTTCCTGCAGGGGAGTTCATAACCGTGTTTCCGAAAAGTCCGGGATTAACCGCATCAACGCCGTAGCGAATTGAGTCGGTGATGAAATTTCCGATTGACTCGACCGAGCCGAAAGCCGTGCCGACCATAAGACCGGGGCGCTCTTCGTCGCTCAAACTTTCCAAATATTCTTTAAAGCCTGTTTCTATGCCCGCCATAAGAATTTTTGTCGCTTTGTCGAGCGTGCGCAAACCTTTTTTGCCCAAAATTTCTTTAGGCTCAAAGTCGGGGGCGGTAAAAATATACTGCTCGCTCGGCAAATCAAACATTTCAAAACTCTGAACTTTGCTCGGCGCGATATCGTTTGCAAGGTTTTTTTTCATTGCGTCAAAGCCAATTCCCAAACTGCAAATCGTGTTGATTTTCGTAATTACAAATCTTGACATTTTTTATTCCTCCCCTTCGTATTTTTTGAGGACGATTGCCGATGTGTTTCCGCCGAAAGCGTACGCGTTAGATATAATAACCTTTAATTCCGCGTCGCGAGCGGTGTTTGGCACATAATCCAAATCGCAGTCGGGGTCGGGCGTTTGGTAATTTATCGTCGGTAAAATTTTGTTTTCTTTGAGCATTAAAAGGGAAGCCGCCGCTTCTATAGCGCTTGCCGCTCCCATTGTGTGTCCGAGCATTGATTTGAGCGACGACATCGGAATTTTATGCGCGTTTTCGCCGAAAACCATTTTGGCTACGGTTGTTTCGGCTTTGTCGTTGGCGGGCGTTCCCGTTCCGTGCGCGCAAATATAACTTACGTCTTTTTTGCTGATTTTTGAATTTGCTATCGCGCGCTCCATTGCCAAAATTCCGCCTGCGCCTTCGGGGTGGGGAGCGGTCATATCGTGCGCATCACAACCCAAGCCGTATCCCAAAACCTCGCCGTAAATTTGCGCTCCGCGAGCAAGCGCGCTTTCCAGAGTTTCCATAACCAAAATTGCCGCGCCTTCCGAAACCGCCATTCCGACCCTGTTTTTGTCGAACGGTCTGCAAACGTCCAAGGTTGTCGCGAGCAAGCGGTTAAATCCGCAGAAAGCGATAGTTGCAAACGGGTCGCTTCCGCCTGCAAGCGCATAGTCGATACGTCCCATTCTCAGCAAATCGAATGCGTATCCGATAGCCCAGTTTCCTGCGGCGCACGCCGTGGGTATGAGCGTTGTCGGTCCTTTTGTTCCCAAATAGCGCGCAACGTTTGCGGGAATTGTGTTTGCAGGATATTTTAAACTTTCGCCTTTTGCTACGTCTTTAAGGATTTTATCTTCTTTGGTGAATTGGCTCAGAATGTTTTGAATTACTTGCGGCTCGCCCATAGTTGTTCCTATCGAAACTCCTACTCTGTGCAGATTTACGCTGTCGTCGAGCTTCAGCTTTGCGTCGTCGAGCGCCATTCTTGCCGCGGCTACCGCGAACTGTCCTGCTCGTCCCATTGCTTGGACTTCTTTGCTCGCAAGATAGGTGTTCGGGTCAAAATCTTTGACTTCACCGCCTGTTTTGCTGCGATATTCGCTTGTGTCAAATGATGTTATGGGCAAAACTCCGTTGGTGCCTTTTACGGCAGCGTCCCAGAATTTCTCCTTGCCTGTTCCAATCGGGCTGATTATCCCCATTCCGCTGACTACCACTTTTTTTGGCATATTTACTCCGTTTAGTAAAAAGTCGATGTTCGGTACAATTTGCCATAAAATAATAAATAATTCGCCGTTAAGTCAAGTTTTTCCGTTGATTGCACTAATTTGCGTTTGTTTGCAATTCTCTCGAGGCGTTGCAAGAAGCGCTTACGCTAACATATAACTTGCGCGAGAAAGTGTGCAGAAATTATATTTATGGTTAAAATCTTGCAAAATTAGGAGGAAAGTTTGATAGAAGGTATTATTCTACTTATTATATTGACGGCGATAAGCGGTGTTCTTTCGTCTTTGGAAATTGCGCTCAGTTCGTCGAATAAAAACAAAGTTAAGGCGCTTGCGGAAGACGGAGATAAGTCCGCTCAACGGCTTTTTTCCGCGATGAAAAATCCGGGGAAGTTTTTTGCCACGACCCAGCTTTACATAACTTTTATAGCGTATTTTATGGGTGCGTTTGCCGCGGCTTTATTCACCGAGCCTCTTGCGCAGTTTGTTTTATATTTCGGATTGCCTGTCTCCGAGAGTTTGACGGAATTTGCGGTATTCTTGTTTATAACCGCCACTCTTACGTATCTTGCGCTTGTCTTTGGCGAACTTGTTCCAAAACGCATAGTTGTTCAGCATCCTATGTCTTTTGCGCTTAAATCGATTGGTTTTCTGAATTTTCTTTCGGCTGTCGGAATGCCGTTTGTAAAATTGCTTTCGTTTTCTTCGACGATTGTTCTTGAGATTATGGGAATTAAGGATAAAGCCAATCCGAATGACATAATTACCCGTGAAGACGTCCGTATGATGGTGGAAGCAAGCGGCGAACACGGGCATATTGCCGAAACCGAGCAGGATATGATAGAAAATATTTTTGAATTCGACAAACTTACCGCCAACGACGTTTGTACTCACCGCATAGACGTAGTCGCGCTTCCGATAGACGCGGATTACGAGCAGATTATAGATGTTTTTCTTAAAGAGCATTACTCGCGCCTTCCGATTTACGAGGAAAGCCTGGACAATGTTGTCGGCATTCTGCATCAAAAAGACCTTATGCCGTATCTTGCGCAAAAAACCGACGCTCCCTTTGATTTAAAGTCTTTATTACGCGAGCCGTATTTTGTTTTGTCGAGCAAACGCACCGACGAGCTTTTGCAGGAGATGCGCAAAAAAATGATATGTATGGCGGTTGTCGTGGATGAATACGGCGGTATGACGGGCATAGTTTCGACGGATGACTTGGTAGAATCCATAATGGGAAGCATAAAAGACGAATACGACGACGAAGAAATCCCCGAAATTTCGCCTGTGGACGAAAACAATTTCCGCATACAAGGCAGTGCTTCGCTCGGAAGTGTTCAGGATTTCTTGCAAATTGCGCTTCCGACCGACGACTACGAAACGCTAAGCGGTTTTTTGGTGGGGCTTTTGGGCTACATCCCGCAAGAAGGCGAAACTCCGCAAATTTCTTACGAAAACTTTAATTTTAAGGTCGAAATCGTGGAAGAAAAGCGGGTTGCAGTGGCGCTTGCAAGTCGCAATTTAGATTGACGGCTTGTTCAGCTCGCGCCCTAACGGCTCCACGTGAACAGTTGCTGTCATACCGAAATTTTTCTCTATAATATCCTCAATTCTGCTTGCTATTTCGTGTCCTGTTTTTATGTTTTGACTGCCGTCCAAGCGAATATGAAACGTTAGCTCCTTGTGCGAGACATAATTGTGAAGATGAAAATGATGAAGTTCCATATTTTCGGGATATACGTCTGCAACTGCTTTCTTTATCGAATTTATTAAGTCTTTCGACGGCATTTCGCCCAAAAGTTTATTTATGGTTTCGTGCATTATATGATAGGTCGCGTAAAAAAGCATAAGCGCAATAATTATTCCGAGCACGCCGTCCATCCACCAAACCTCAAAAAATTTCGAGATTACTATTCCTATTAAAACGGGAACTGACGACAACGCGTCGCTTCGGTGGTGCCAACCGTCGGCTATTAGGCTTGCGTTATCGAATTTTTTTCCGAGATAATACGCCCATTGCGCCATTGCTTCCTTTACGACTATGGAGCCTGCGGTGATTACAATGGCAAGCGTTCCGAACACAACATTTTTTTCGCCGCCGCCCGTAAGCAGGAGTATGGATTCGCGCAAAAACTCAAATGCGATAATTCCCAAAAATACGGCAATAAAAAGCGCGGCTAACTGCTCCCACCTTCCGTGTCCGAAAGGGTGTTCTTTGTCTGCCTTTTTGGATGATAATTTTGTGGATATTATAACTATTATGGAAGTAAGCGAATCCGAAAGCGTGTGCCAAGCGTCCGCCGCCAATGCGATTGACCCCGTTATTACGCTGACCCACATTTTTGCGGCAAACAGCACCGCGTTTCCCAATACGGAAACTATGCCTTCGACATATCCCGCTTTTGTTTTATCCATTTTACCCATAATCAGGCGTCCTTTTTTTCGAGATGTGAATTTTAGCTAATCATACAAAAATACTATTAAGTTATGCGCTAAGTCAATTTTTTGAGCAAAAATTCTGAATTGTTGTTATCTTTTAAGTGGGTATCTTTAAACGAAACCTTAAAATAAGGAGTTTTAGCAATGAAAAAAATAATGTTTTTTATGGCAACATTTCTTTTCACGGCAACATCTTTTGCACAGACGGCTGCATCAACCACATCGCCAATACCGAACCCGCCTCAGTTTATTGTAATGGGAAGCGACGATAACACGCACGCGGCAGCGTTCAGATGGATGGCGGACGTTATGAGCGGCGCTCGCGGGTTGGAAACGGACAGAGGCACAAACTTTGACGGAAGCAAAAGATATATGTCGTTCTATGTAAATACTTCCGGCTGGGGTAATCCCGCTGTTTCAGCCAATGCTTTGGTGCAGGCGGCGCAACACGCGTACGGATTAGGGCATTCTATCAGCAATCACACGCACAGGCACTCGCGTTTTGTCGGCGGAGGAAATTGGAACGCTCCCCTAACGGGAGATCATCCGAATAATCACACGATAAGAATGGGCTTGGAAGCCGTATATGTTGCAATAGACTCCGCGCGTATCAGAATGATAGAAGCAGGAATTCCGCAAGCGCATCAATTCGGTTTTCGCACACCGTTTTTGACGTATTCCGATACCGCATTTACTGCTATGAGAATGGCGGGAATTTTGTATGACTGCTCAATAGAGGCGATTATCGGACGTCCGGGTAATACGCATTTCCCCTATACTTTGGATAATATTTCGGGAACGCCGAATGCCGTCGATGCAAACGGCAATGTCGCTCCCGATAACAGAGGGCATTGGGGGAGGCGACAAACATTTGACGGTCAAGTTGTGCAAAACGTAGTGCGTGAACACCCCGGACTTTGGGTTTTGCCCGCTTCATTGGTGGCTATTCACCCCGATGATTTGGAAGCAATTACAGCAAAAAGAGCAAGTTGGATGAGTGGCGACTTAATAACGGGTTTTGACTATAATTTATGGAACCAAGCGATGATGACCGAAGATGAAACCGTTAATGCGCTTATGCACACACTGCGACTGCACCTAAACGGCAACCGCGCTCCGTTTACATTCGGACCGCATTCGCAGTTCTTTTTCACATTACCGCCTCCGGGAAATTTCCCGAACCTCACATTTGCGCAAAGACAGCGAGCGTTTGAAAGATTTGTAGCGTACGCAAGTGAAATCCCCGATGTTTTCTTTGTTTCAGGCGATATGGTTATCCATTGGATGAAAGCGCCTGTTTGCGCAAAGTGCTTTAACCCCGAAGATTATTTCCGCGGTCCTCGTGAAAACTACACGCCGTGTCCTCCCAACTGTCAAGGTCCCGCTTCAATAGACCCAAGCAGAACAAGCAACCGAAACACGGTAAGCGGCTTGCGAATAGGCGCGCTCAGAGCGGGAAATCTGAGTTTGAACGTTGCAAATGCGGGTATATATACAGTATTCGTTCACAGCGTTGACGGCAAAATGCTCGCAAAAACACACGCAAACCTGAACGCAGGCGCAAATTCTGTAAATATAGGTCAAAATTTAGCAAGGGGAGTAGCGATTGTCAGAGTAGCAAACGCAAACACGGTTTCGCAAAGAAGAATATCAATAAGGTAAAAAAACACAAGTATGAAAAAAAAGAAAGGCAGGGATAATTCCCTGCCTAATTTGTTGTTTGCCTGTTAAATTAAGCCCTTGCGCTGTAAATGTTCGCCAATAAGCGCAAGAACGCCCAAACCTGCTATAATTGCCATAAATGGCAACGCTACTGTTTGAAGTGCTATCATTTTGAACCTCCTCTCGCTAAAATAATACTCATAAGAGCACCGCCGACCGTTAGGATAATGCCGAGCCGCGTGTCCTCAAAATCACCCAAAACCAAAGTGGCAAGTAATACCAAACTTCCGCCGCCTGCCAAACTACTTAAACACTCTCGCTTACTTGCTATATAGTTAAGTGTAAATTCTATAAAGCGAAATAAAAACTTTCCCACTTCCGCACCTTTCTGCAAAAACTTTCATTCTGTCTTTTCTGTTAAAATACATTCTTGACTTCAAACCACGCAAGACCAACCTTGCTTTTTCTCCAAAATGGGCTTTTGCTCGACAAAACGCATGGTCGAGGAGAGGAAAACACCCCCTCTCGAAAACAAAAAAAACGACGCATAACGCAAAAAAACGAGCAAAATTTAAAAAAAGTACTTATACTTATGTGAAGTTAGATTTTAACAAAACGAACAAAAGGAGTTTTTTATGGTTTCAAAAACAAAGTTTTTCGCAATGTCATTGATGGCGACATTGTTTATGTTTACAGCGACGACATTCGCGCAAAATGTGGCGGCATCGACAAGTGCCCCCGGCGGCATAGAGAGAGAACAAGTGCCGCAGTTTATCGTTATCGGAAGCGATGACAATACAAATGCAGATGCTATGAGATGGATGGTCGGCGTAATGGAAGGCAGAAGGCACGACGGAACCACTTTTAGCGCTACAAACCACGACGGCAGTAAAAGACGTATGAGCTTTTATGTAAATACGGCAGCAGGTACAAACGGTGGGGCAAACCCTACTTCCAGTACGGCTTGGGCAAACAACGAAGATTTGAAAAATTCTGTTGTTGAAGCGTACAGAGCAGGGCATTCAATCGGAAACCACACTCACTCGCACCCTCACTTTGTGACATCTGCGGCTGGTCCAAATGCAGGTAGTTATATGTCTGCTGAAGATGTCCGTCAAGAAATACTTGACGCTCGTAGTGCAATGGCGGCAGCAGGTATTCCTTTGGCACATCAATTCGGTTTTCGTACGCCGTTTTTAGCGTATTCAGATATTTCGATGGGCGTTGTAAGAGAATTAGGCTTTTTGTATGATTGCTCAATAGAGGCAACAGTTGGAATGGCTGGCGGAACCACCGGAGGCGCTAACTTTCCTTATACGCTTCACGCGGCTTCTCCCGATAATGCAGGTTCTTGGTGGGTAAATAATCCTGCTAATGCCGGTCTTCATACACGTGTAGGCGACCATCCCGGACTTTGGCAGTTATTAGCAACGCAGGTAGAAATTGCTCCGCAAGACCGTGCCGCAGTTGTAAGACCGAATTGGATGATTGGCGGTGAGGCGTGTAATCCACCTGTTGGAGATAATCCACCTGTTTGTTGGATGAACCCTGATCTTTGGACAATGTCAGGTCTCGACTATAATTTGTGGGCTCCGTTAAGCGCAAGCGGATTGGCAATGAACGAAGATCAAACATATAATGCGCTTATGCACACATTGCAACAGCATTTGGACGGAAACCGCGCGCCGTTTACTTTCGGTGCTCACTCACAGTATTATTTCCAACCCGACAATGCTTATCCGAATATTAACGCGAACGCAAGACGCAGAGCATTTGAAAGATTTATAGAGTCAGCGAGCCAACTTGAAAATGTATTCTTTGTTTCGGGCGATATGGTTATCCGTTGGATGAAAAATCCTGTTCCTCTTTCTTCATTTAATGTAAATGACCTTTTTGAGGGTTATACAGGCGGCGGCTTTACTGCCGTTAACCGCATTGATGGCGTTCCCACAACTGCGAATGTAGGCGTGTTGAATTTGACAGGTCAAGTAGTTCCTGCAAGTGCTACTAACAGGAATATTATTTGGTCGGTTTATAACCAAGGAACAACAGGCGCCACAATAGACGGCAACACTTTGAATACCACAGGAGCAGGAATCGTAGTAGTAAGAGCAACAATTACCAATGGAGCAAGCGAAACAAGCAACTACACACAGAATTTCAACATTACTGTAAGCGAAACTGTTGTCGGTGAATTTTTTGAACTTATCGATTGGGAACATACGAATTGGGGAGCATTCACAGAATATACCGAGGAAGGCATCGTGTTGGATGATAACTCTGCTACAAGTATAACGTCGCAACCGCAAGAGCCGTTAATCGGTTCTATGACTTTGGGAACAAGAGATGGTGGTGCACTACCTGACCGTGTTGATCCGTGGCCATATTTGGGAATTGCGGCATATTATGACGAAGACTTCTTCGACAATCTTCAGTATGTTGAAATTACATATACTTCGGATAATTTCTTCTTTGTAGCTATCGGTTCTACTTTGAGAGTTGGCACCACCCCTGTTGATTATGCTTTCAGATTACCTGCGGCGCCCAGTGGAAATACAGTTGCGATACCATTGTCTGCTTTCCAAGCGCCACGCTGGATGCGGGCAGATGGAGGCTGGGGCGGAACACTTGCACAAGGAACTCTCGACCAAATAGAAAGAAGCCAGATTGCACCGGGAATTACATTCACAATAACTGCTGATCCTGAAACAGGTGCTACATTCGAGGGACACACGGTTAATTTCACTGTTTCTTCGGTTAAAATGTGGGATGGTACGCCTGCTTCAATCAATCCGCATACACGCAACAACAGCGCTGTAAGAAGAGCGGGCAACAGCATCCAAATTAACAACTTCCGTGCAGGAAATCTTAATTTGAATGTAGGACAATCGGGTTTATATACCGTTTCTATTCACGACGTTTCGGGTAGAGTGCTTGCGCAAACACGCACAAATCTTGTAGCAGGAACAAATTCGCTCAGCATTGGTCAAAACTTGGCAAGAGGTATAGCGATTGTAAGAATAGAAGGCGCAAACGCAACCTTGGTGAGAAGAATTTCGGTTAGATAAAAACGAATTTAGGCTATTTACAAGGGCAGGCACGTCGTCTGCCCTTTTTTATTTGTAGTTTTCTTTATTTTACTCCACATTTCAATTAGGGCAAATATTATTTTGCAGTGTGTTTTGTTGTTTTTAGACGGAAGGTTTGTGTTATGAAAGCAATAAGTTTTTTTTCTTATAACCGAAAAATGAGGACATATTCGCAGATTATGAAAGATTTGTGCGTGCGATATTTCCACGGCAATGTAAAAGCGCAACTCGGAAGAATTATAACGGAAGAAGACGTTGCTGCAAGAAGGAGAAAAATTGCCAAATACGTGTTCTGACTCAAAGGAATTACAAGACCTGTTTGACGAAGCGGAAATGCTTATGAAAAAGATAGAGCTGGTATATGACGACAAGTATTTTGCGCCTGCTTCGAACGAACTTCGCTACGCTTTTGGGCATTATTTGAAGTATCAAAACGGAAATAATGAAGAAGATTACACGAAAGCCAAAAATCATATTCAGAGAGCAATTTATGACGCTAAAGAATTTATTGCAACAACATTCCTTGAAAGAATCAAAGATTTTGAGAAAGAATATAAGTCTGTTGCTATAACTGCAGTTGTTTCGGATTGGATTTGCATACGCAAAAAATTAAATGAAATTAACAAGCAGCTGTCTGAAAGCAAAGAATTAAAGGAAAGTATGTCTTTGTTTAACGAAATGTACGTTGACTTGTCTGATATAGTAAAAACTGTGGAAGCGGCGATTCCCGAGCTTGATAAAATGCGCAGAAGTGATTTTTTGGCTAAATTTATACCGATTGCCATAGCGATAATCAGTATTTTGTTTTCGATATTTATAGCGAGTAATACGTGCTGGGATAGCTCAGGTGTTTTAGGTTTTCCCGCAAGGCACATTAATGAATAAATAATACAAAAAGGAGTGAATTATGTCTTTTCGTAATGATGACGACGATGATGATTGCGACAAAAAGAAAGATGAGAAAAAGGACGAGCAGGGCGGTGTTCAAAACAAAATAGCGGAAAAATTCTTGGAAGACCGAGCAATTTTTATCTGGGAAGGCGTGAATGACAAAAGCGCGCGAGCGGTTGTTCAGCAGATATTGTATTTCGATTCGCTTAATTCGGACGATATAACATTGTATATAAACAGCCCGGGCGGCTCTATTTCGGCGGGGCTTGCAATTTACGACGCTATGCAATTCGCAAAATCTGATATACGCACGATATGTATGGGACAGGCGGCTTCGTTTGGAGCGGTCTTGCTTGCGGCAGGCACAAAAGGCAAGCGCGATATATGGGAAAACGCCCGCGTAATGATACACCAACCGCTTATTATGGGAAATATGGTCGGCGTTGCTTCCGATATTGAGATACAGGCGGAAGAAATGCTTCGTATAAAAGGAATTATGAACGGTATTCTTGCAAAACATACGGGGCAAAGCGTTGAAAAAATAGAGGAAGATACCGACAGAGACAATTTTTTGTCGGCTGACGATACGGTAAATTACGGGCTTGCAGACAACGTAATTAAAAAAGTTTAAGTTTTTTTGCACTTCCCCCTTGACAGAGCATTGCGCATAATGGTATTTTACCCCTGCTTTGCTCATAAAAAGTTTGAGAGATGCAAATCTTATTGCCGGTGTAGCTCAGTTGTTAGAGCATCCGACTTGTAATCGGAAGCGCGGGGGTTAGAGTCCCTCCACCGGCTCCAGAGCAAAAAGCGTGAAGGATATTTTTGGGTAAGTGTCCGAGTGGCTAAAGGAGGCGGACTGTAAATCCGCTGGCGTACGCCTACGGTGGTTCGAACCCACCCTTGCCCACCACCATCGTCGCTAGTGCGGCGTATAGAGTAGAATATAGAAAGCGGGTGTAGCTCAATGGCTAGAGCCCTACCCTTCCAAGGTAGTTGTTGTGAGTTCGAGTCTCATCACCCGCTCCACTCTTGCCCAAGTAGCTCAGTGGTGGAGCACTTCCTTGGTAAGGAAGAGGTCGGCGGTTCAATCCCGCTCTTGGGCTCTCCGGAGCGTTGGGGGTGGAAAAAAACGCAAAATTTATTTTTTTTCGGATTGTGCGTGTGCGCTTAATGTATTTTTGTCGGGCAAATTTGAGATTATTTTGTTAAATATAAAAGGAAGTTAATTGTATGGCTAAGGGAACAAGAGAGATTGTAATACTTGAATGCACTACTTGCAAAGAGCGTAATTACACTACTACAAAGAACAAGAAGACGCATTCCGGAAGGATTGAACAGACAAAGTTTTGTCCACGCGAGCGTGCAAGAACGCTCCATAAAGAGACAAAGTAAGGTTAGGAATTCTGGTGTTTTACAGGTGTGTAGCTCAATTGGTAGAGTAGTGGTCTCCAAAACCATTGGTTGCGGGTTCGAGTCCTGCCACGCCTGCCACTTTTTTGGAACAGAAGGAAAAGGAAGATTATGCAGCGATTAGTTAAGTATTTTAAAGATGTTGTAGCTGAGATGAAATTGGTTACTTGGCCTACTCGCGACGAAGTGCTCGCCGCGACTGTTTTGGTCGTTGTGTTCGCTATTGTAATGGCATTGGTCGTTGCAGGTATAGATGTGGTTCTCGAGAGAGCGCTCGGTTTGGTGATTTGATTAACAAAGAAATTTCGGAGAGTTGATATATGGATGCTAAGTGGTTCGTTATACAGACCTATTCGTCGCAAGAGTCAAGGATTGCCGACGATATAAACAGGTTTGTTGAGATGAAGTTTTCCAGCTTTTCAAATGATAAAAAGTTGAATAAACTTCTGACGGATAGTATAGCGGAAGCGAAAAGTCCGCAGAAAGAAGTTGTTTCTGTGAAAAACGGTAAAGCCGTTAAAAGTATCAGAAAGGATTTCCCCTGCTATGTGTTGGTGAATATGGTGTTGAACGAAGAAAGTAAATCGTTTGTGACAAGAATTCCCGGCGTATTGGGCTTTTTGGGCGGCGTGAGAAATCCGCAGCCGATCAAAGAAGCCGAAATGGAACGGATAATGGGCAGAGACGCGTCGCAGGAAACTGTTGTGGAAGCGCCCGAAAATCCGTTCAGAGTAGATGACGCGGTTAAAATAACTGTTGGTTCATTCAAGGGCTTTGGCGGTGAAATTATCAAGATGAATTTGGAAAAAGGTAAGGCGACCGTCAATGTAATGGTGTTCGGAAGAGCAACGCCCGTTGAAGTGGATTTCTCGCAAATCGAGCCGTTGTCGTAATGATTGAGAAGAAGTTAAATTTGGAGGTTAAAGTTGGCTAAAAAAGTAGTAGGGCAGATTAAACTTGCTCTCGAAGCCGCAAAAGCGAACCCGTCGCCGCCGGTAGGACCTGCATTGGGTCAGCACGGCGTTAATATTATGGAGTTCTGCAAAGCGTATAACGCAAAAACTCAGGATCAGGCGGGAATGATTATCCCTGTTGTGATTACGGTTTATGCGGACAAATCGTTTTCGTTTATTACAAAAACACCACCTATGTCGTATCTTATTAAAAAAGAATTGGGTCTCAAAAGCGGCTCAAAAGTTCCTAATAAGGAGAAGGTCGGTAAATTGACGAAAGCGCAGGTAGAAAAAATTGTTAAGATTAAGTTGCCCGATTTGAATTGCGATAATGAAGCGTCGGCGGCTGAAATGGTAATAGGCAGTGCGCGCAGTATGGGCGTTGAAGTCGAAGCATAAGCGAGAGGTAAAGAGAAATGAAAAGAAGTAAAGCTTGGAGAGCGGCAAACGCAAACCTTGAGCCGTTAAAAGAATACGGTTTAATGGAAGCGTTGCAGTTCGTTAAAGACAACGCTCGCGCAAAATTCGATGAAACCGTTGAAGTGGCAGTGCGTTTGGGTGTTGACCCGAGAAAAAGCGACCAAGTCGTAAGAGGCTCTGTTGTTCTTCCGGGAGGTCTCGGAAAAACAGTTCGCGTTTTGGTTTTTGCACAAGGCGAAAAGGCTGAAGAAGCAAAAGCGGCAGGCGCAGACTTTGTCGGTGCAAACGATATGGTAGAAAAAATAACAGGCGGTTGGACTGATTTCGACAGTGTTATCGCAACTCCTGATATGATGGGTGTTGTAGGTAAACTTGGTAAAATTTTGGGTCCTCGCGGCTTGATGCCTAACCCTAAAGTCGGCACTGTAACAAATGACTTGACCAAAGCGCTCGAAGAAACAAGAGCGGGTAAAGTGGAGTTCAGAACCGAAAAAGCGGGAATTATTCACGCACCCGTCGGTAAAGTATCTTTTGATATTGATAAACTTTATGCAAACGTAAAAGCATTGGTTGACGCTTTGATGAAATTGAAGCCGTCTGCCGCAAAAGGCGTTTATCTTAAAGGTATTTCAGTGTCAAGTACTATGGGACAGGGCTTAAAAATTAACGTTGCCGAGTTAAGGTAAGAGGAGATAAAAGTGCTGACTAAACAAGAAAAAGAAAAAGTTATTGAAGACCTCAAAGCAGAGTCTTCTCAAGCGACGGGAATTTATGTTACCGCGTATCAGGGAATGACTGTTGCGAAATTCAATAACGTAAGAGCGAAATTGAAAGGCGCGGGCGCGAAGTACATCGTGGTAAAAAACACTCTTGCAAAAAGAGCGTTGGCGCAATCGGGAATTGAAGGGCTTGACGCCGCTTTCAAAGGTCCCGTGGGTGTGGCATTAAGTAATAAAGATATTTCGGGTGCGGCAAAAATTATCAGAACTTTCAACAAAGAAAACGATAATTTGCTTGCAGTTCGTATGGCTTATGCGGACGGAACAGTGTTTGCAGGGGCGGACGCGGAGCGATTGGCAGACCTTCCATCAAAAGAAGAGCTCCTTTCGATGCTTCTTTCTGCGTTCAACGCGCCGATTACCAAATTGGCAGGTACGCTGGATGGTATTATGACAAATTTTGTTCGGACGGTGGATGCTGTTCGTATCAAAAAAGAACAAGAGTGATTTCTCTTAAAAACGTAAACAAAATGTAAAAAAAATTTAAGGAGTGTTTCAAATGGCAAAAATGACGAAAGACCAACTTGTAGAGGCAATCGGTGAATTGACAGTAGTTGAACTGTCTGACCTTGTAAAGGCAATCGAAGAAAAGTTTGACGTAAAAGCGGCGGCTCCCGTAGCAATCGCGGCAGGTCCTGCGGCAGGCGGAGCAGCGGCTCCCGCGGCAGAAGAAAAAGACGAGTTCACAGTAGAACTTGCAAGCGCAGGCGACAAAAAGATTGAAGTTATCAAGGTAGTTCGCGAAGTAACCGGTCTTGGCTTGAAAGAAGCGAAAGACTTGGTTGACGGAGCGCCGAAACCTGTAAAAGAAGGCGTTAACAAAGCAGAAGCTGAGTCGTTGAAAGCGAAGTTGGAAGCTGCAGGCGCTAAAGTTGAACTTAAGTAAGGTTTACGGCACTAGTTTATGATGCCGAAATTACGGTGAGTTTTCAGAAATAACACGACGTTGTAAAAATGACGCTCGTGTTATTTCGTTTTTTTTGTGTAGAAAGTTATTGAGTGCGGGGTTATTCACGGTTATTTAATGAGAAAAGGATAAAGGAAAGATGAACGAAAGACATAGTTACGCCAAAGTTCGGGATGCAAAAGAGCTGCCTGACCTTTTAGAGATACAAACTAAATCCTACAAGTTGTTTTTGCAAGAGGAAGTGCCGCATCACAAGCGGAGACCTGTGGGTTTGCATAAAGTTTTTCTTGAGGCGTTTCCGGTTGAAGACAATAAGGGAACTTATGAACTAATATATGAAGGATATAAACTCGGCGTTCCGAAGTATTCGCTTAAAGAGTGCAAAGAGCGTGGTTTAAATTACGCAGCACCGCTCAAAGTCGATTTGTCCCTTATAATAAAGGAAGGCAAAGAGAAAACTTTCAAGGAAAAGATAAGCAATAACGTGTTTATCGGCGAAATTCCGCTGATGACCGAAAGAGGTACATTTGTTATTAACGGCGCAGAAAGGGTTATTGTAAGCCAGTTGCACCGTTCGCCCGGTATTGTTTTTAATGAAGGTGAGAGTACTTCTACTCAGAAAAAATACATCGGTGCGAGAATAATTCCGCAAAAAGGCTCGTGGATAGAGTTTATGCTCGACGAGGACAACTTTTTGTGGGCGAGTATCGACAGAAAAAAGAAATTCCCCGCGACAATTTTGCTTCGCGCGCTTGACCCCGAAAAATTTTCGAGCGACGAACAGATTTTTGCGCTTTTCAACGACGTGGAAAAGGTGTTCATAAATTCGACCACCTGCCCGACGCTTAAAGGAAAAGTGCTTGCGGAAAAAATCGTTGACCCCGAAACAGGCGAAGTTATCGAAGAAGCAAATAAAACTATTACCGACGACGACATCGAAGCTTTTAAGGAAGCGGGCATAAACGAAATTAAAATATTGAAGAACGCAGAGGATTACGCTTCTGTTATTCTTCGCAAAACACTGGATAAAGACCATACGAGAAATGACGCAGACCCTGTGGAAAAGTCGCTTTCTCATATGTACGAAATATTGCGTCCCGGTCAGCAATATACAAGCGACACGGGAAAAACGCTTATAGAAAGAACGTTTTTCGACGACAAACGCTACGATTTGGGCGATATAGGTCGTCGCCGTCTGGACGAAAAACTTAAAATCGAAACACCGTTTGACGAAGATGGCAATCCAAAGAAAATTTTGCAGATTGCAGACTTTATCGAAACTTTGAGATACTTGCTTAAAATCGGTAAAGGCGACGGCGAGCTTGACGATATCGACCACCTCGGAAACAGAAGAGTGCGCTCGGTGGGCGAACTTATGGAGGTTAACTTCGGAATTGGCGTCACCAGAATGCTTAAAGCAATCAGAGACAAACTTAACGAAAATCACGAAGAAGAAATCGTTCCTTACGACGTTATTAACGCGAGAGCGGTATCGACTGTTATTCAGTCGTTCTTCAACTCGTCGCAGTTGTCGCAGTTCTTGGACGAAACAAACCCGCTTGCCGAACTTACGCACAAAAGACGTGTTTCGGCGCTTGGACCCGGCGGACTTTCCCGCGACAGAGCGGGCTTTGAAGTTCGCGACGTTCACCATACGCACTACGGACGTTTGTGTCCGATTGAAACGCCGGAAGGTCCGAACATCGGTCTTATCGCGTCGCTTTCGACTTATGCGCGTGTGAATGAATACGGCTTTATCGAAACGCCTTATCGCGTTGTTAAAAACGGAAAAGTGACCGACGAAATCAAATATTGCTCAGCTAACCAAGAGGACGGCTCTTGCATTATTCCGGCGGATACCGAATTGGAAACAGACGGTACAATTAAGGAAGCGACTAACGTTTTCTCGCGAAACAAAAGTGATTATCCTGTTGTAACTCGCGAAGAAATCCAACTTATGGACGTGTCGAGTATGCAGATGGTTTCGGTTTCGGCGGGCTTAATTCCTTATTTGGAACACGACGACGCTAACCGTGCGCTTATGGGCTCGAATATGCAACGTCAGGCAGTTCCGCTTTTGCAGACAGAAGCGCCGCTTGTCGGAACAGGGCTTGAATATCGCGCGGCAAAAGATTCGGGTTGCTTGATTGTAGCCAAAAACGACGGTGTTGTCGAAAAGATTGATGCCGAACACATAGTCGTGCGTAAAGATTTGGTAGAAAAAGAGGACAGACTGCTCGGAATTAACGACGTTGATATTTACGAACTCAGAAAATTTGAGCGTTCCAACCAAGATACTTGTATAAATCAGCATATTTGCATAAAACAGGGCGACAAAGTTAAGTCCGGCGATGTGCTTGCTGACGGACACGCAACTGCAAAAGGCGAATTGGCGCTCGGCAGAAACGTCTGCGTGGCGTATATGCCTTGGAACGGCTATAACTACGAAGATGCGATTATCGTTTCTGAAGATTTGGTGGCAAATGATACTTATACGTCTATTCATATTGTCGTGTTTGAAACCGAAGTTCGCGAAACAAAACGCGGTCCCGAAGAATTGACTTGCGAAATTCCGAACGCGGGTGAAAGCCAATTGGTAGGTTTGGACGAAAACGGCGTTGTTCGCGTAGGTATGGAAGTTGTGGACGGCGATATTTTGGTCGGAAAAGTAACTCCGAAAGGTGAAAAAGAATTGTCGCCCGAAGAGCGTCTTCTGAGAGCGATATTCGGTGAAAAATCGGGTGAAGTCCGCGATACCTCATTGAGAGCGCCGACAGGACTTAAAGGCGTTGTAATAGACACAAAAGTATATGCACACAAAGAACGCGACAAGAAATCGAAAGAGCGCGACCAGCAGAAAATTCGCGCGCTTAACGAAGAAGTAGAGCGTAAAGAAGAACAGTTGCGCACAAAACTTATTCAGAGTTTGACGGAAATTTTGGAAGGAACAAATTCGACCGAAATTACCGAATTGCACAGCGACAGAGTGCTTGTTGCAAAGGGAACAAAATGGACAAAAGACGTGTTGAACGGCTTGGATTTCACTGAAATTTCCCTTAAAAACGGCTTCTGCGACAACACAGAAAAGAGTGATTTGTGCGAAAAAATCGTGTTTAAGGCAACAAATATAATAACATATCTTAACGACAGACGCGACAAAGACATCGAAAAAGTGCTTCGCGGCGACGACTTAAAACCGGGCGTATTGCAGTTGGTGAAAGTTTATATCGCGAAAAAGAGAAAACTTTCGGTCGGAGATAAAATGGCGGGTCGCCACGGAAACAAGGGCGTTGTGTCCAGAATTGTTTCGCGCGAAGATATGCCGTTTATGCCCGACGGAACGCCTGTCGATATTATCCTTAACCCGCTCGGCGTACCGTCTCGTATGAACGTCGGACAGATTTTGGAAGTTCACACGGGCTTTATTGCATCAAATAAAGGTAAATCAGTGGCGACGCCTGTGTTTAACGGCGCGGCTCGCTCGGAGGTTATGGACGAGGTTAAAGCAATCGAAGAAAAACTTAACGCGAAATACCCGAAACATAACATAGACGACGGAAAATATTATCGCAACGGTAAAGTGTATCTTCGCGACGGCAAAACAGGTGAATTGTTCGACAACCCTGTGACAGTCGGACCCGCTTATATGCTTAAACTTTGCCACTTGGTTGATGATAAAATGCACGCGCGTTCAATCGGACCTTACTCGCTTGTGACACAACAGCCGCTCGGCGGAAAATCGCAGTCGGGTGGTCAGCGTTTCGGTGAAATGGAAGTGTGGGCATTAGAAGCGTATGGTGCGGCTTATACCTTGCAGGATATTTTGACGGTGAAATCGGACGATACCGTCGGACGTTCCAAGGTTTACGAAGCGATAACGAAGGGTGATAATACGCCGGTTCCGGGAACTCCCGAGTCATTCAATGTATTGATTCGTGAAATGAAGGCGTTGGCAATAAATGTTGAAACAAATTTGAACTAAAAACGGAGTGTGCAAGTGGCAGATTTTACACAATACAAAAAAGAAGAAGAAATCCGCAACGTAGGGATTTCCATTGCGTCGCCGGAGGATATTCGCGGTTGGTCGCACGGGGAAGTAACAAAGCCGGAAACTATAAATTATCGCTCGTATAAACCGGAAAAAGATGGTCTTTTCTGTGAGAAGATTTTTGGACCTGTTCGCAGTTGGGAATGTAATTGCGGAAAATACAAACGCGTTCGTTATAAAGGAATTATTTGCGACCGTTGCGGCGTGGAAGTGACGGACTCAAAGGTTCGTCGCGAAAGAATGGGACACATTGAACTTGGTGTTTCCGTTGTTCACGAATGGTATTCAAAAAGTGGTTTTATCGCTCAGATTTTGGGCTTGAAAAACAGTGAAGTTGACAGAATTACATATTACGAGCAGTATGTTGTAATAAACAAAGGCAATCACGACGACCTCAAAGAGGGTAAGACTCTTTTGACCGACGATGAATATGATAAATATTCTGCTGACGGCGGCAAGGATTTCCTTGCTATGATGGGCGGTGAGGCGATTCTTAAATTGCTTGAAAAAGTGGATTTGGAAGCGCTGAGAAACGAACTTTACGAGTACGCACAAAACCTTACGGGAAAACAGAATAAAGAAGAGTGCTTTAAGCGCCTTAAGATAGTTAAGGAATTTTGTCAATCGGGCAACAATCCGCAGGATATGGTTTTGCAGGCGTTGCCTGTGCTTCCGCCTGATTTGCGTCCGCTTGTGCCGCTTGAGGGTGGTCGTTTTGCAACGAGCGACCTTAACGATTTGTATCGTCGGGTGATAAACCGCAACAATCGTTTAAAGAAAATGAAAGAAATTTCGGCTCCCGAAGTAATTCTTCGCAACGAGAAAAGAATGCTTCAGGAAGCGGTTGATACACTTTTTGATAACAGCAAAAACGGAAGCAAAGCGATGGAAGGCAAACGCCCTCTTAAATCGCTAACAGATTTGCTCAAAGGAAAACAAGGTCGTTTCCGTATGAACCTGCTCGGAAAAAGAGTGGACTATTCGGGACGTTCGGTTATCGTGGTAGGACCAGAACTCAAAATTTATCAGTGCGGACTTCCCAAACCGATGGCTCTTGAGTTGTTCAAACCGTTTGTTTTCAAAATTTTGCAGGAAAGAGAGCTTGTTCAGACAATAAAAGGCGCGAAAAAATTTGTGGAAAAAGAAAGAAACGAAGTTTGGGATATTCTTGAAGAAGTTATCCAAGACCACCCTGTTCTTCTTAACCGTGCGCCGACTTTGAACCGTTTGGGTATTCAGGCGTTCTTCCCGATTTTGGTGGAAGGTAAGGCAATTCGCCTGCACCCGCTTGTTTGTGCGGCGTTTAACGCTGACTTTGACGGCGACCAAATGGCTGTTCACGTACCGCTTTCGCCGGAAAGTATAATCGAAGCGCGTCTTCTTATGCTTTCTGCGAACAACATTCTTCGTCCTGCAAGCGGTGAACCTGTTATGGTTCCGTCGCAAGATATGGTTTTGGGTATTTACTACCTCACCAAAGTAAACAGTGAGAAAAAAGTGTTTGTTAAAGGCGCCGGCGGCAAAGAAGAAGTTAAAATTTTCGATACGATGGACGAAATTCAGCACGCTATGGCAAGCAAGGAAATTACTTTGCACTCGGTTATACGCTTTGTTGTTCCGAAGTCGCACCGCATTGAAGGACAGCCGAGAATTATCGAAACAACGCCGGGTAAAGTTATTTTCAATGAAGCGATACCGCCCGTTATAGGTTTCCAAAACGAAACAATGAAAAAAGGCACAATCGAAAAACTTGTCGGAAAAATAGTAAAAACCTGCGGAACAAAAGAAGCGGCGATTTTCCTTGATAATGTTAAAGATTTGGGCTACAAATATGCAACACTTTCGGGCGCTACATTCGGAGTTGAGGATTTGGTTGTTCCGGACGAAAGACAGGAAATAATCGACAAAGCGTCCGATGAAACAAAGAAAATTCGTAAACAATATCAGCGCGGTATCATTACTGAGGGTGAACGCTACAATAAAATTGTGGATACTTGGACGATGGCGACCGAAAGAGTGTCGAACGCCCTTTTTGAAGAATTGAAACGCGACAGAAACGGCTTTAACCCCGTTTATATGATGATTGACGCAAAAGCGAGAGGAAGTAAAGACCAGATTAAGCAGTTGGCAGGTATGCGCGGACTTATGCAGAGACCTCAGAAAAACCTTACGGGAAGCGTCGGCGAAATTATCGAAAACCCGATTTTGTCTAACTTTAAAGATGGACTTACAGGTTTGGAGTACTTTATTTCGACACACGGTGCGCGAAAAGGTCTTGCCGATACCGCTCTTAAAACGGCGGACGCAGGATATTTGACCCGTCGTTTGGTTGACGTGGTTCAGGATATGGTCGTGTCAGTTGATGACTGCAAAAGCATTCGTGGCATAGATGTCAGCGCGCTTATGGAAGATGACGAAGTTATAGAAACACTTGCTTCAAAAATTACGGGACGTGTTGCGCTTAATGATATTATCGACCCAAAAACGGGTGCTGTCTTTGTTGCTAAAAACGAAATGATTTCGGACGAAGCAGCTATAAAAATAGACGCATCGGGACTTGACACCATTCGCGTTCGTTCGACCCTTACTTGCGAGGCAAACTTCGGACTTTGTGCGAAGTGCTACGGCAAAAACCTTGCGACTGGTCGCTTGGTGGATGTCGGTGAGGCGGTCGGAATTATGGCGGCGCAGTCAATCGGTGAGCCGGGAACTCAGCTTACGCTTCGGACATTCCACACGGGTGGTACGGCTTCGCGTTTGGCGGGCAAATCCGAGGAAACTGCAAACTACGACGGTGAAATTTCTTTCCAAAATCTTGAATTTGTAGAACATTCTTCGGGCAAAGTCGTTATTTCGAGAAGTTCGTCGGTTGCCTTGGCGGCAAAAGAGGGGCAATACGAGAAAATTTACGATGTTCCGCACGGCGCTATTTTGTATGTAAAAGACAAAACAAGTGTTAAAAAAGGCGATAAACTTTTCTCTTGGGACTCGTATAACGCTGTGACACTTGCAACAAAATCGGGTAAAATCGAAGGAATAGACATTAAAGACGGTGTAACGGTTAAAGATGTTCTTGACGAACTTACGCGTACGGTCGAAAAAATAATAATTGAAGATAAAGCGCGAAAACTTCACCCTTATTTACGTTTGGTTCCCGACGACGGTTCAGCGTCTCTTGATATTGCGCTTCCTGCGGGAGCGTCGCTTCAAGTCGAAATCGGTGTAAAAGTTTCCGCGGGCGATATGCTTTACAAGATGTCGAGAGAAAGCGGAAAGTCGCGAGATATTACTGGCGGTCTTCCGAGAGTTGCGGAGCTTTTTGAGGCGAGAAAACCCAAAGAGCCGACCATAATTTCCGAAGTTGACGGTGTGGTTGAATTTAAGACCCGTCTTGTAAGAGATGAAAAGAACCAAATCGTAAAAGGCACAGACGGAATTGAGCTGAGAGAGCCTGATATTGAGCGTGGTAATCGTAAGATAATTGTTCATACCGAAGGCAACAACAGCGTTGAGTATTCTATTCCCGTTCGCAAACATTTGCGTGTTTATGACGGCGACAGAGTGCGTATCGGCGACAGGTTCTGCGAGGGTTCAATGGACCCGCACGAAATCTTGCGCGTTTTGGGTGAGCAGGAAGTTCAAAAATATCTGATTAACGAAATTCAGTCGGTTTATCGTTTGCAGGGTGTGGCGATTGACGATAAACACGTAGAAGTTATAGTGTCGCAGATGTTGAGCAAAGTGAAAATTGTCGATAGCGGAGATTCTCAATATCTCGAAGGCGAGCAGATTGACAAGCGTGAACTTCGTCGCGAGCTTGAAAAGTTGCGTGATGACGCAAAAACGCTTCCGATTTACGAGCCAATGCTTCTCGGACTTACAAAAGCGTCTTTGGAAACGGATTCATTCCTTTCTGCGGCGTCTTTCCAAGACACGACAAAAGTGCTTTCGCGCGCGGCGATGAAAGCGGACGTGGATTACTTGCAAGGTCTTAAGGAAAACATTATTATGGGTAATGTAATTCCTGCGGGAACGGGTGTGGTAAAATACAGAAATTTGAAGGTGCGCGATGTCGAAATCGGCAACAGTGCAGGTGGTTTTGATGGTTTGGAAACAGGAGCAATCGCTGAAAGCGACGAATTGTTTGGAGAAATTGTATAAAATGTAATAATTTATTGCGCGGCAGGCGCGCAATAAATTATTTTAGCGGTGATTTTAACGTATTTAGGAGGATTTTTTGCCTACAATAAACCAGTTGGTCCGTAAAGGACGCAAGCAAATAAAGACAAGAAGCAAGACGGTTGCTCTTGACCAATGCCCTCAGAAGAGGGGAGTTTGTACTCGTGTATTCACGACAACACCTAAAAAGCCTAACTCGGCTTTGAGAAAAGTTGCGCGTGTTCGTTTGTCAAACCAGATGGAAGTAAACGCTTACATTCCGGGAGAAGGACATAATTTGCAGGAACACTCGATTGTTCTTGTTAGAGGCGGTCGTGTGAAAGACGTTCCGGGGGTTCGTTATCATATTATTCGCGGAACGCTTGATACGCAAGGTGTTGCGGCTCGTAAACAAGCGCGTTCCAAATATGGTGCAGGTAAGAAGAGTGCGGCATTGGCGGCGGCTAAAGGTAAGAAGAAGTAAGGAGTAAAGATAATGTCTCGTAGAAGAAAAGCGGAAAAAAGGGTCGTTGCAGGCGATTATAAATACGGCAGTGTTTTGGTGACAAAGTTCATCAACTGCATTATGTTGAGCGGAAAAAGAAGAATAGCGGAGCATATTTTCTATACAGCCTTGGATTATGCCGCGGAAAAAACAAGCCAAGACCAAATGTCGGCATTCAAAAAAGCATTGGAAAATGTTCGTCCTCAACTTGAAGTGAAAACTCGTCGTGTCGGTGGTGCAAACTATCAAGTTCCGATGGAAGTTGACGGCGCAAGAGGTAATGCTTTGGCAATGCGTTGGATTATTGATAACGCAAAGAAACGCAACGAACATTCGATGGTAGAGTGCCTTGGCGCGGAATTTGTTCAAGCGTGCAACGGCGAAGGCGGCGCGGTCAAGAAAAAGACCGAAGTTCACAAAATGGCAGAAGCAAACAAAGCGTTTGCGCATTACAAATGGTAATATAATACCATCCGTAAAGTTAAACGAAAACGAGTTGTTCTTTTGAACGCTCGTTTTTTGTTTTTATATTTTTCAGAAACTCCTGCAATTTCTTCTTGCCAAATATTATTTTATCATAGAAATTGACTCTTAAACGCGCAACTAAAAGAATGAGCAAAAAAATGCAAAAGACTGAGCAAAAAAATGCAAAAGACTGACCAAAAAGCTACTAAGCCAAAACCCCAAAAATATGCTAATTATCACGAAGCGGCATTCTCGGCATTCGGTTATCGCTTGCGAGAATATGTAAAAAACGGAGACATAACACTCGAAGACGAACACCCTCTTTCTAAACGCCCGCCGAAAATAGACATAATTGTATTGAAAAAAGACAAAGATGTTGATATAGAAACAAGTTGGGGAAAAATATTCAGAAAACACAACATAATAGAATATAAAAGCCCTGTTGAAGCAAAACTTTCTATCTCTGTTTTTTACAAAGTGGTATTCGGCTATGTCGGGCTTTATGCCTCTCAGGAAAACGTGAAATTTACAGATATGAGCATTACAATAGTTTGTTTTAATAAACCAGAAACCTTATTTGAAACGCTAAAAATGGAATTTGACTACAAAGTATTGCGCAAAAGCAAAGGCATATATTATATTTCCAAAAAAGGAATAAACGTAAATAAATCGCTCGCAATACAATTTATAGTCAGTAGCGAATTAAGCGACGCAGATTTGGTGTTAAAGGCGTTAAAGTCAAAAATAGACGAAGCAACAGCGAGAAAAGTGCTGGAGCTTCCCATAGAAGATGAGGAATATTCAGTATCTTTATTACCTTGGTGGGAAGTAATGTTTTTGAAAAACGGAGCAATATTATACCAAGAGGCAGATATGAACGATTGAGAAAAAATAGTTAATACAATGAAAAAGAACAGCTTTAAAGAGCGCTATGAACAGCAATGAGAACAGAAAGGAGAAC
>Ga0131853_10003572_pt1 | contig 27871 bp, 17 predicted proteins | sample TergutLab28metaG_FD_92764 | JGI IMG/M metagenome (GOLD analysis project Ga0131853, IMG submission 92764) | Labiotermes labralis P1 segment gut microbial communities from Petit-Saut dam, French Guiana - Lab288 P1 (version 2) (version 2) | ecosystem: Host-associated > Arthropoda: Insects >...
GAAGAAACAACCGAAACATGTCGGAGAATTATGTATGACTTTTTAAAATGTTTTTAACCAAGTGAGGTTTTATAATGTTTTAATAACAGTGTGCATGTGTTGGTAATTCAAATAAATGTAAATAAATGTATTTATTTACTTTAAATTTATTACCTCAAATTGTGTTACTATGTATACATAAATATTTTAAAAGCGTGAATTATTTAGATGCGTTAATGTTACAGTACGTACCGTATCTCAGTACAGTACTTGTCAGAGCACAACCTGCAAATACACAATTCGCGTTAAGGCGCGTCTGCAGGGACAGCATTCGCCGTGTTCAGGGAGTCGCCTCGTTACAGAATAATTGCAATATTTGCTACACAAATTAGGAATAAACGATAGATTATGTATGAAAGAAGACATACGTTTCGAGGTTCCTTGTCATGACTAGTATTTACTGTACACGTAGCTGGATACGAGAAAATTGTTGGGACCCAACAGAGTTTCTGCGTAATTGGAACTGGACGACCGAGGTACAGTCTGTGGAAAGACAGACTTGCATGATGATAATGCAGTGCGAACTGTACCTGCAAGACTGAGTTCGGTCCAGACACAGAAAAAACAGTACAATGTAAAACATTTATGAAAGGAACTTCTGGTACCAATAAAGAATATCCGTTATTAGGCATATGCACTTTACCAGGTGTTTGAAGTGTGCATGTAGCTATGCAACTTGTAACCAATATGACGGCTGTATACACCACTATCGGTGTAACCTGGTCAGTGCTGCATAATGGCAAATCACGGGGTGTCTCGGATGCAATTATTAGATCGCCTTCCCTCAAATATATGTTGAGAAAATTATGCATATATATATATATAGGGTATATATATATATATAATGAATGTTAATTAAAACATATAAATATTTATTAGGGTTAGTAGGTCTGGCATCTAATTAAGGACCTTTTACTTGTCAGCGGTAAACAACCTGACTTGCATCGTAATATAAAAATAATGGAGGCTTAAAAGTAAAATATGCCTATGTATTGAAGGAAACCTAAAAACTGGTCTGAAGGTCAATGTAGCTGAAGAAACGTCACGAACTTACAAAATTTATCGGGGTTGTGACTGTCCATATCTAGCTATTGTTTGATTCAAATCCAAGAGGTTTCCGTTGCCATAAACAAATACGAGTTCTAAGTTTTATTTTATACACCGAAAGCGTGAGAGCATGCGCCTTCAAATTATAGCAACCGGAAACTTCCGTTCACAGTGAGGCTTTAAAACAAAATTTCTCCCTCTGTTATAGCTCACCATGTTGACAGAAATTATTGGAGTATTTCAGAATCTTGACTGGCCTATAGCGCTTTAAAGGAAATCGTAATGTAAGAATTAACACTGGGCCATCAAGTGCCGTAGACACGCCTTGACGCTCTGACCCGCGAACTGCAGACTGCGCATGTCACCAGTCGCCAGCCAGTTAGGCTACACATTCCAGAGTCAAGGAGTGCAAGTGGTCCATGCAATCTATGAAGCTACGGGAATACCTGCACGTGGAAACTAACAAAGCAGCACATGCCTTTAATATCCAGCTTTGAACACTGAATTTCGTCGATTCCTAGAGGCTACTCTCTCTTGCCAGTCGGCTGCAGGGTTGAATTTAGAAATTTCACTATATACGAAGAACAAATATCAAAATCATTGAAGTATCCAGTCCTTAAGGAAATTTATAAATCTAATTAAAACATGGTAGTTCGGCGTATTCATCAACACGTCATAATTATCCGTGTATACGTGTACATAACTGCACGTGCCCAGGCCACGTGATTGTCCTATATCAAGTTTTACTCTCGTATTCGCGGAATTTAAATATAGCAAACTGACTTCACGTCTCGACAACCTGCTATGCAGTTCCCGTCCTTGTTACAACCGCTGGGTTAATTTCCCCTTTAAAGAAGCTCTGACGGCTCATATCCTGTACCGCAACTTTCATCCAACATTGTTATGCAAATCACCCATTCCATTACTAATTATTTCTTTTTCAGAGATTAAAGATATGTAGAAAAGGCGTGAAGGCCGTACAATTCATTATTGTATCTTCTGGAGTTTTCCTTCCGACGGCAAAATTTGTCCGAAATTAAGACTTACGACACAGTGAATTATGTGTTTTTACCAATCGACGTCTAAGCTATTCGATTACGAGCAAGAGACGATCATGCTTCAGGTTCTTTTGTGATTTTTCTGTGTCTTAAAACACAATGCCGATAACACCAATTAAAATAGTTTTGCTTAATGTTTCCTGACCACTTTCAATCCTATCCTCAATTGCTGCGACACTAAGTCCAGAGGTTGATACAGCACTGAAAAATAAGCAGCTAAACACATACTTTGTCCTTCAGAAGGAGTTATTTCAGAAACACATGTTCAGTAATAAAAATTTTTACTTCGTTTCCTTCCTCTTCTATGTTTCATAGTTCCTGGTACAACCGCGTATATTGCCGTGTGTATGAAGATTTGCATCCAGCAGTGCTTTGTCTCCATGCGGCCACGGCATGGCACGATAGGCCTCCTTGTTTTGTAAGAGGCGGCAAGAAAATTTGAGACACGCGAAGGCATTTTTAGAGAGTAATTTAATGCAAAATAGGAATAATCCAATGTCATGTATTGACATGGGTGTGCCAGATAACAGATAAATGCCACATAATTTCGCTGTTCATGACTCATGTTGAAGATTCATGTAGAATTATAGTCTCTTAGAACCAACAATTCACTAATATATATTTCACCTTATCTGGCTCCTACAGGTTTCAGCTGGTAGCCATCCTCAGGGAACTCACAACCAAACAGCTTATTTTATTCCTCTGAGTTTTAGTATAATATGTGCATTTGTTAGTACTAAGAGATTGGAATCACTCGTATTTCACGGACAAAATAATACCAAACTTAATGTAGAAGTATAATCTGGTAAAAAATCATTAAAACTTATGTTAAGCAATTTCATTATTTAAACACAGTCTGCTTAGCAGAAATCAGACGAAGATTTGTTTTATTGGTCAAGTTTACTTAATGATTGCGAGGCGGTAAACACATTACTGAAAGAAAGAATTTCCGGGAACAGCGTATAAGGAGCCTGCGTGTGTGACAGATCGCCAGTCGATACGTGTGAATGGAACCTGTACATATCTGCCTACATTACTGATGTACGAGTTTTGCATGACATGCCCTTGAGAGGTGGCAGGGGCCGTCTTTAAATTACTGCCATAACCTCTTAGGGAATCTCGAAGCGAAATATATAGCTTAGAAAACTTGTCTCTGATTAGGGTCTTCATCAATATAATTGTCCAGTCTGCTATTTTCCATCGCGCATTCAGCACGCAGCAGTTGGTCGAGAGGGTGACTGTCTGCGCTTGTTTCAGATGCTCAAATCCTGTCGGAAGCTGAGTATGACAGTCAAGAGTCCGAACTTGCACCTCCAGCCCCCTTCTGACCGGACCTCCTCTCACCAAGGAGGGCCCTGGATTCTACGCCAGACGTATTCGTGGATGGACCGCCAAGGACGTCCCGTCTCGCCTCCCCTGGAGTATGCTCAAGCGACGCCTCCCGTCGTAGTAGCTGCGCCCCCTCCGCCGCCGGCACCCCGGTACTACTCGCGCACTCCCAAGGATAAGTGTGCTACCCGCAAGGTACGAGCCAAACACGTACTGTGACAGTATTTGAATGTTTAGTTTTGTTAGCACCTTATGGCCTACACGTCTAGCTGCACTGTGAAGGGACTCATTCCTTCCCACTGTGTCTTACTGTGTCTGTTTAGGTCTCTTACTCTCTTTGTTTACACTTTTTCTGCTTCACTTCTTTCTACTTTCTTTGGTTCATGTTTTTTTTCGCTCTGTCCCTTTTCCCTCTTCTTCTTTAAATGCGCTTCGAAGTGTGAGTTTCTTCTTTCTTTTTCTCTTCATTGGTCCTAGATCCAAACATCCCCTTCATATTCCTTTGCCGAAAGGCCTTAATCTATGTTACATCCTCAACGTGAGAAGCCAAGTTTAAAGGTCACTTGAAGAGACAGACAACGTTAGAATGTTCATTTAAGATCATTTTCTTCTGCTGCAGCATAAATCTGCAGTTGGTATATCGGTGTTCAGCTTCAAACACCCTTCTGCAATTTATACGAGTAAATGTGCCCTACGTTGTCCTGGTTACTTTATACATAACTCTAAATTTATGGGATAGGCCAAAATAATCCGTTAGCGAATGGGTGAACCCACGACAGTCATAAATGTGCGTTTGGAATGGAGATGCTTTTGTCTGTGTACAGCGTATTTCCCTGGCTGGCTTCCAACCCAGTAATTGCCTGTGCCAGCCCCAGAGAATTTTTCGTTGGTTGGGACAACCTTTCAGACGTCATTAGTAACTAGGACAGTCAGTCGTAGCATAACTTCAAAGGCCACGCCGATTGTGATGACACCTGGGGAATCTGTCGCCGAGCTGTCTCCGTCGACTTCCAGCACCGAAAGGGAATTTTGGCGGCCCCAGGTTTGGAGAAGATTGCGAAGTGGAGAGAGTTTTAACACGATGGCTAAGCTATAGTTCATGGATTTCTATCAGCAGGGAATATAAAAGCTGGTCCCACTCTATGGTGATAAATGCCCCAGTCTCTACTGTGTGGAAAATCGGTGGGATAGAGGTACAATTAAATGCGAACAGTTCTTGCTAGAGTTCAATATATATAACTCAAAATATACACATTGTATTTTTACTTCTTGGCCGATACTCCCTTCTGTGTCCGTAAAGACCCACGAACATTAATAATGGAATGGCAGAAGTATTTTATCTGAGGACAGAGTACTCTTTATTTTCTTTTATGTAACAGTACGAGTGTAATGGCTGTTGCGTTCGTTACACACCGCAATGAACTGGAGCAGCAGCAGTTAAAAAGTGCGGTTCCATTGAAGTAAATATGTAGGATATGATGCCTTCGAAGTCACGAGTAACGTAATATTTTCTGTATGTCTGTGATGAGCCGGTCCCAGTGGCCGCGTGGTCTAAGGCGTAGGTCTGCAAACACTTGTCTGCTGAGATTGTGGGTTTGAGTACCGCCGGGGACATGGATTTCCGTTTCTTGTGATTGTTGTGTGTTGTCAGGTAGAGGTCTCTGCTACGAGCTGATCACTCGTCCAGAGGTGTCCTACCGACTGTGGTGCGTCATTGTGTGATCTAGAAACTTCATGGATGAGGAGGCCCTGGCTTGGGTGGGGCTGCGGGGCCACGAAAAAAAGTGATGATGTTTGATTAATGACGCAGTAATAATGTTTAATATTGTAAATTTTGTGATTTTTTGTACCGACCTACCTTTTGTGAATTCCTGTACTTTTGTCGTAAAGTGGGTTGCTGTCAATAATGTACTCTGTTGATTAAAAGAAACAAAACACCGAACCCTCAATCACAATATCATTTGTAAGACAGTATCATCTATCTATCGTCTAAAAGTGCTGCATGTTTCGAATTTTTTTCGCAAAGCCGTCATCAGGCACATAAATCGAAAGTAAAACGGTTGTTAGATGTGGGGTACAGAAACATTGCTATAAATACTCAGATTTCTCTCTTGCAATTTTTTTTTTTAAATTTCGTTTTTAATACGTTGGCTGAAACTGAATTACAGGCAAAAGTGTGAACAGATATATTGAATAATCGGCTAAATTTATGCAAAGTTGAAGGCTTCAAATTTTAAGTACTTCCCGATGGATGGTAGCACTTGCTTGCGAAATTTAGTGTACAAAGCCCATAGTACTGGTTGTTGTGATTGACGGTCTCAGTACTTCGGAATGTGTCAACTTAGGAATATTTTTTTATGTTTTTCTAACCGTGCTTCTCAGTGTAATCTTAGCAATTGACCAACTTAACGCACAAATTCGCTTTATAATAAACTTTTATAAAACAAGACTTTGTGCATTAAATTGGTCAAGTGCTGAGATTAACTTAGGAACATATTTTGTTCCTATTGTAGAAATTAGTGGTTGTGGTGCGCATCTAGCCAAACCTGATGGAGTGTTTTTTTACTTACCTCATGCAATACCAGATAAACTGAGAAGTGACTGATAAAAGAACATCAGATTGGGCGGAAATATAATAATGAGGAAAACCCTTATATACAGGGTTATTGGAAATGATTGTCGGGGTTTTAACAACTTGTCATACACAATACACTTGAGATAGGAGTATATGTCTTTTTTTATTTAATAGAACAACACTCCAAGGTTTTGTTACATACCTTACAGGTGCTCTATATATGCGCTCTTTGTTTCCCGGAACTGAAGGTACGAATCAGAACCGCCACTGAAACCATCACCGCTGACGTGCTACAAACAGTTTGGAGCGAACTCGATTATCATGTTGATGTTTGTAGAATCACAAAGGCTGCACATATAGAGCACATGTAAGGTATGTAACAAAAACTTGGAGTGTTTTTGTATTAAATAAAAAAACATATACTGCTATCTCAAGTGTATTGTGTATGACAAGTTGTTAAAACCCCGACAATCATTTCGAATAACCCTGTATAAAAGAACTGTAGCTTCAAAATATGAAGATAGTAGACTACTTGGGAGATAAATGGGAGGATAATATTAAAATATATGTTATCAAAATAAGAAGTTATGATGAATAAATTCACGTTGATTGTGATAGACTTCAGTGGTGGGCTTGTATGTAAATAAAAATTAAGTTTGGCTTTCATAAAGGAAGGGAAGTATCTTCACTGCATACACAACTTACAACTTATCAAGCAGTACTTACTTACTTACTTCATGTTGCAGAGTCCATCTTGAGAAACTAACTGGTTTGCAGCTAGTCAAGAAGTTCCCCGCATTTTATGGAACCCGAAGGTTCATTGCCGCACTCACAAGCGTCCGCCACCCGTCCCTATCCTGGGCCAGCCCAATCCAGTCCACATCTAATTGATAGCGCGCTAAATCCCTCGCTGCTGCCTTATGGGAACCTGCCCTATACAGACTCCTAACGTTCCAAGTGCCTAATTTTATCTCCCTTTGTATTCTGCGCGATGCCTCCCCTAGAAACACTCCCCCCCCCCCCGGAGATCCGAGTGGTGGAGGAGTTTAACCCCGGATTGTTTTGTCTCCAGAAGAAGCATCCTGCATGTGAGTGTTTCTTAACAGGACTATTTTACAGGGAGGGGTTGTTAGCCCCTCGCCCAACCTCCAAGCTGGAGGACCTATCAAGCAATACTCTGTTTCATATTGTTACTTACGTACTTAATTTGATCCACTACTTTAAAATCATAACAACGAAAGAGAAGCCCATAGTATCATATGCAGTTTATCTGCACCTGCATTCCACAGTAACAGAGAGTCTGAGTCGTCCGCTTAAGCATGCAAGAACTGAGATACTGTGGTCGCGGTGTTTAACGAATTGCCTACATGCCAGTAAAAGAGGCGAAACTCTGATCGATGATATTGCTAGAAAAACTCTAGCCATCAGTGGGCCCCAATCCTTCAGATACACGACCTGCCTGTGGGATCTAATTACACCAAGAAGCAAGAAAATTAGGTTTGTTAATGACGTGGTAAAACCAGCTAGCCAAGTAATTAATTAACGCGTTAAATGACAGTGATCAAGGTTGGCCACGTTGAAGTTCCACAATTTGGCATTTTCCACAAAAAGTTTTTGACGTATGTGGCTCTCTGCATAAACCTCTAAAATTTATGTTCTAGAATGCTGGTTTTTACTACAGAAATGTAACGGGTTTTCTTCGGGGCAAGAAAAAATTTTTGAAATATTAGGCCTATTTAGTACAACATTGACTATGCAAAGAACTGACGACCCTCTCGGAAACTAACAATACGAAAAAAGTGCTCAGCTTTATTTGCCTTTAGCAGCTTGTGGCCACCTCATATCTGACAATCCAAACTAGAAATTCCGGACAATTTCGAACTCTTGAAACCAGTTACGTCCGCCCTCTTCAACTAAAACTAATTGCTTCCTCTACAGAACATAATTTTTAGGGAGTTTAACTCGAAACAGGTTGATTCTAAAGACAGCGCATTCTCTCGCGACATGACTAATATAATTTAGTTTTACTTTGGACCATTCCTATTGTGTACTCACTTGAAGCTGATTGATTGGCAGGTGGAGATAGTGTCTACGTGCAACTAACACCTTTTCCAGAATGACTGATCTCTAATACTTCCAAAGCATCTTTTTTAGAACTAGATTTGTTGTTTACGGCAGTTGGTCTCACAAATTTTTTCGATCTGAGAAACTTTTCTACATCAACATGCGTGGTCGTTTCGGAGCATCCTGATAGTCTTTATTTCATCGTGCTTTTGTTTTCCTTTGACAACTTACTAATTTCTGTGACCTTGTACCTTATATTATTACGACAGTCTGCGTTGCAAGTTTAACATACAGACAGGTGAAAGAAAAATATCGAATATCTTTCGTTTGACTTCTGAATTATTATACCAACTACTGCATATATATAAAATTTATAAAATTTATATATGTGCAGTAGTTGGTATAATAATTGAGTAACTCAACATCATGCACAGTGTAACAACGAAAACATCTTTCGTTTGCTCAGCAGTAAGTACAAACCACTCCTGAATGATCTCACCTTTAATCGAGCTACGATACGCTGATCAATACAGTGTAATATTTGAAGAACTGCGTCTCTTATGACAGCAGTTAAATCTTGTTGAACAGAAATAAGACAAACCTATGCCATGTTTGTGAAAAACCAATAAACAAACTATTCGGAAATCTTACCATGTCTATGTAGACTAACATTTCAAGTGATTTACGTAATACAGGCCTATTCCATATTCCGCCACAGATAAAATTGCAACTTCAAATGGCTTCGATTTTATAAACAGGCTTTTTTTTTAAAGTTGCACTTTGAGATATATATATATTAAATTGGATCCAATTAAAATTTAATTGGCCTGTCGAATCTTAGCGTAGATCTCCCTTCGAAATACTATCAGAGCTGCTAAGCAGTACAGAAGAAGAAACTTGCGGAAGAAGAAACTTACGGAACCAGAGACACCGAAGATAACAAGGCGCAAGTGGGTAAACAGTAGGAACTTTGGAGCCGGGACTCTTGACACAGTTTTCTGGCAAGTAGCCAGCAGAACTGCCTGAAAGAGAGTGATGACATGTTTCCTCGTGGGATTGTATCGTGTTTGTGCATAGGAAGTGATATACCATTGCGTCCGTCATTCTTCCTCATTACTCCTCCTGCTCCGGTTACCGCAGTCATGAAACGGTCTCGCGAGGGACCAGAAAAATATTTACACTGTGTCACAGCAATATGTCACTAAGAGCTCCTACGCTTGTGGTAGTCCAGTGTTCTTACATTATTTAATTTGATGTTCATATCTAACTCCATGGATAACCGTAACGTTTAACAAATTGGTAGTCGCAAATACAGTCATGAAATTCCCCTTCTTTGTGGAAAAAGTATATTCAGTACAGCCTTCATAAAAACCCATTACTGGACCATATTCTGAGCCTGGCGACATAACCCTGACACACGCAGTATTTCTTTAATTTTTTTCACATTCTCCATTACGTCATTACAATTAAAGTATTACAATTCGAGCCAATGACTGCACGCAGTTATATTAAAGTCACAACATTACAATACGCAAGCTCCTACATGTATTGGCCCTCAATGGCCCATCATCAGGGAGAAGGCAGTTGTACAAGAAAGTTGTTTAAATTTTTTGCATGTAGCTGCAAAAAACTCTTCACTGTGTAGTTGATCGAGAAGTGCATTGAAAACGATAAACTTTAAAACACGATATTACAAAAATTATTTAAAAGTTATGACATATTGCTAATTGCGACTAGTAGCTGTAAAATGGGGGGTATAAACTGTGTTAAAATGAAAAATGCTTGTGTAATAAAATTATAAAATGTAGTTATATTTTTATAACATTTGTTGCATAGCCTTTCTTTTGTAATACAAGTATTTCAGTTACAAATTATTTCTTCATGAAATTCAATTTCTTGCTTCTAAGTTCTTTTAGTGAAGCTTTGTCAACGGCATAGGTCATATAGCTTGGACTACTAGGGTTATTACGGATGCTACTCGAAAATCGAAAGGAATGTGAAAAGAAGCGATTATCGCCTGCTCAAGGCATTTTCTCAGTACTTACCCGAAGAGAGGGGCGAAGTCGATGGAAGCGCATTTGATTGGTGTCTGGACAGAGCTACTGCCGCTGCATTACCACATAGTCTTTGATTAACCCAGAACGCTGAATGACGTGTGCGGTTTTCTGCAGGTGGAGCTGAATATCGAGCCCGGCCAGAGCCTAGGCCTGATGATTCGCGGTGGCGTCGAGTACAACCTGGGTATATTTATAACGGGCGTCGACAAAGACTCTGTGGCAGATCGTGCTGGTCTCATGGTGAGTGTTATACTTTTCACTTTAAGGAAAATGTTTTGGAGGAAAGAAGATTATCTGCTTGCAGAAACCAGATACTTCGTGTGTTTGAATAGCATGCATTTTCTTCCTGTTACGGATCATCAATTTTTTATTTACTGTACGTTTTCATGAAGTTATTAGCACTTTCAGCATGTTATCGTTAGGCGACAGTGTCTTGAAAATGAGGTTAAAAAAATGAAACTAATTTTTGCAGAAGGAATGTTTAAACGTCTTCAATATTATTCTCAATTTCTGATTTACGGTATTGTAGATTGAGGCAGAGTTTATGCCGTAACTGGCAGCGATGAGCAAATGATGCAGAGACAAACATCTGTTGTGTATGCTAAACGAATACAGTAAATTAAAGTATACGTTTGTAATTCACTAATCGAAACATTCTTTTGTGCACAATCCACAACATAAAAAATTCTCTCTTATGGTTAATTGCTAACTGAAACCTCTACGTTCGCCGCTGAACCGGTATCAACACATTCTTGTCGCAACAATTCATATCTGTGTAATTTTTAAACCTTTGGTTCAATTTATTGTATTATTCATTTACACTGGTTCTGATATATTTTTATACATATAACTCCATGGAGTAGACTTCCTGTTGAGAAGCTAACAGATTCTCAGCTAGTGAAAAAATTCCCTGCGTTTTATGGAACTCGAAGGCATTAAATACAGCCCGCCACCAGTCCCTTTCCTGAGTTATATCAATCCAATCCATACCTACCCATCCCACTTGTTGAAGATTCATTTTTTAAATTATCCTCTTATCTACACCTAGGTCTTCCAAGTTGTCTCTTTCCCTCGGATCTCCCTAACGAAACACTGTATGCACCTCTGCCCCCCCCCCGTTTGCACCACATAACCCACCCATCTCATTCTTCTTAGTTTGATCGCCCGAAATTTATTTGCTGAGGCCTACAGAGCATAACGCTCTGTGTTACGTAGTCTTTTGCACTCCCCTGTTACCTCGTCCCTCTTAGACCCAAATATTTTCCCCAGCACCCTATTCTCGAACACCCTCAGCCTATGTTCTCGATAATGTATGAATATTTTGTATCCGTGATGTTGGCTACTTAGCTGGCCGAAACTTGTAGGAATTTGTTGTATGTATAAAGGAATTTTATTATCAATATGTGCATTTTTTTGGTGCAACTATTATGCATATTTTCGATTAATGCACGGATCTTGGATCATATCGGTTTGAAGTGCCTGCATGTACTGCTTTTGAGTCTTCGTAGTTTCGTGACCACCAAAACAGAGGAGGCCGTATGTGTTATGGTCATGTGTAGATTCATATATTGGTGTGCTGTGTAAATGTGTGTTTTTTTCAAAGTGAAGAACACCTTTACTACTGCACGGTTTACGTCATTTCCAATCTTCTTGTAAGCTTCATGTGAAATACACAAATTGGAGCACCTTCTTTGGGAAATATGTATAAGTCTTGAGTGTTTAGTGTGGCGGTGTGTGTAGCATACTAAATGCTAGGCTTTCGACTGTTAAATATTTGCACCAAAAAAAAAACGTAAATGCGCTGTACAGTATTTCCAAATGTGTTATATGTGGTTGTTCATGCCTGTTTTGCTTTGATGTTATTAAGGAAATGCACTTGTTTTGTAAAATAAGTCATCCTGTAGACACTGTAACGCAGAATTACAAATTATTTGACTTTTCTTCAGTAAACTTTGTTACTGACAATCGATGGACTGAGAGGGAAATTTTCGTTTTCACTTGTATACTTTCCTTTTCTACGCAATTCTAGCAAAGAGAATATATCGAAAGTCTTAAATATGTCCCCTTGCTCACCATACAAATGGCATCGTCTGACTCTGAAAAGAATATTCTTAAACAACATAACATGTTTTTTCACTAGACATTACTACGTATTTCGAACAAAATTCCTATCTGCATTAAGTTGATATGGCCGATCTTAGTGGCTACGCTGTCTAAGGCGTGAGTCTGCAACCGCTCGCTTCCTGGGATTGCGGGTTCGAATCTAGCCGTGGACATAGATGTTTGTCTCTTGTGAATTTGTGTTTTGTCAGATGTGGGTCTCTGCATCGGGCTGATCACTCGTCAGGAGGACTGCCACTGAGTGTGGTGTTTCTGAGTGTGATCGTCAAGCCTCGACAATAAGTAGGCCCTGACCCGACAGACGCTTTCGCGACCCGAAAAAAATAATTATTTTATGGCGGGACTGTTTTTTTAACATCTCTATGTTCTTGTGAAGAGCCATCTTTGAAGTCAGATCATACGTTAGTAATACAGAGTAGGAATTGTAAAGACTGAAGCGCAACATTTCATATCGCCCAATCTCCATTAAAATAGAATCTTAGTATCAAGTGTCTTCAGAATCCGTCGTGTAGTTTTGACTATTATGCGTTAATCTCATGAGCTTCGGGGTTTGGATTAACGAGTAGTTGTGTTGTGATTATATGGACTGAAATTCTTCAGGGAACGACTTAGAACGTGCCGACGTCCTCTGGGATCCCTTAACACCATCGAGTTCGCTGTGCGTCCACTTAATCCCTACTTTCCTGCCAAGCATGCTAATGTAGAGCTTGGGGAAATTTCATATCATAACCCCAGAGCTTTAGGTAGGTTAGTAAGGGAAAGCAGATGCTTTTAATTCCAGTACTGGCAGTGATCGCCGAGCCCTGCGATGTAATTAATTTTATTATCATTCCTCTTGCAATGTGAATGTTTATCTTAGTTTTAGAGCCCCGTGTGCTTATGTATTCCTTTACCATAACTGACCTTGATATATCTCGCTAATGGCTTTAATACAAATGGCGAAGTAGCGAATTAACACGCTGTGTTGAAATACTTTTACGTTTTGTCAGCCGAACCTTTCGTCTTGATCGAGATAAAGATTACAGTGAAATTTGTGTGAAACGCGTTAGTGACGTGCTGCGACTGAAGATCCTGTAACAGGAGGACAGCGACAGGGACAATACAACGACACAGGGCCTATACAGCGTTGGTGTGTAGTCTATACCGATATTTCAGCAAAAATCGGAAGAAGGCTGTTGACAGGGACAGAAGTAACCTCCGCGTTCAATTTAACCTACTTAACACAACTGGCTATTTGTATACTCTGGATTAACTTAACGTCGCTTTACATAGCAAATATTGTATAAAATCGAATGACAGTTTTATGTTTTAAAGCACCAGGATAACTTTTGAAGGAAGTAATCATGGTGTGATTTGAAGTACACCTACCCTTATCCAGGCATCTTTCTGAGAGAGTAGGAAAGAAGTAGAAACCCCTCAGTAAGGATGGCAAGTCTTCGAGTCAGCATTTGAACTGAGGATCCGTCGAATAAGATGCAGGAGTGCTAAGAACTAGATCGCGAGGTTGAGTATTAGGTAAAAGGGATGTGAGAATGGTGTTGCATCACAGCACAAGTTCGAGAACAAGATTTTAGCCGATTTGCTGATGCTCAGTTTCTGTAATTTACTGCATTTACCTTCTTACCCAGTAGGAAAGATTATCTGTATCAAAATCAGTACTAGTATTAGAGCTATGGGACCAAAGTACAGAAAAGAGAAAACGAAAGACCAGTGAGTGAAGTAACTTAGAATCGACGTTGATAGTTGTTACATATTACATACCCGTTGGGTGGATTTCCGTGAAATTTAGCATTGGCGAATCTTAAAAGTCTGTCGAGAAAAATCCAGAATTGTTTAAAATCGCACAAAAATATCGGGCATGTTACATGATGATCCAAGTGCTTTACATTTTGTTGGTAGCGACATCATTAGCTTAACAATAAATAGTACGTATTTTTGTTTTTTCGTGACAACGTTTTCAATAATAGCTATATTGTTGTTAGAGAAGTGTGTACGTGAGCGGTACAAGAGGAATTCGCTGTAACGTTTCTATGGTAACAATGGTTACGCGAAAACCTCATCATGTTACTTGAAACGCACACTGCCTATCTTGTTTTTACAAGCCTACACTATCGACGTCGTAGATTATTAACCAAAATGCATTCTGTGTTTTGCCGCTAACTATATGCAGGTTCATGAAAAATGCCCTTGTGTTTAAGTAAATGCCCAGAAAACTACACTTTTCCGCCAAGAGGAGCGTCACGGAGAAATTTAAAAATGTAGTTTTTCATGCAAAACAGTTCCTACACCAAGACTCCTCGAGTTTGCTAATTCCAGGCACGTTCACAACATCACCGAGTCTCTACTGTATTCAGTCCTTTCTTCTGTCGTTCCGTCCGTCTGTCTGCATGCATGAGACAACTGGCAAGCCGCTGCAAGAAATTCTGAGTTGCGAAGCTTTCACAATACTTGTCGAGGCGTTACAGTTTTATTTAAAGTTTGCAACAACAAAAAGGGTACTTTACACGCAGATATTTGTGCATTTTTGTGAGTACATTGCACGTGACTTGTGAGATACTGATCAGAGCAAAAATATTTGTAACGGCAATTGTCAAATAAAAACTGAACACATATTTATTACAGAATACAGTTTCTCTCATAAATCTTTTGCTTTCAAGATAATTAAACAAGTATCACGCTGTGCATACCTTATATTATTTGTGTATTCAGCACTCATCAACGTTATTCCGAATAAATGCCAGGACTACAGTTCGATTACAAAAAAAAAACTTTTTTTTCGCGCACAGGCAAAGAAAGCTCAGTTTGTGATTATCGATAAGAAACTGAACGACTCTTGTTGCCGTCTATATCGTAGTTGCAGCTGAGCTAACGTGCCGGCGTGCAAAATCGTAGATCTGCGGTTCACATCCCTGTAGTGTATATCTTGGGCCGGGATAGAATAGTCGGTATAGCTACAGGATCAGGGGATCGAATCCGGGTGGGGGCGAGATTTTCCATACCCATCCAGACCGGCTCTGGAGCCCACCCAGCCTCCTGTACAACAAGTACCGGGTCTCTTTCCCGGGGATACAGACGCCGGAGGGTGGCATTAACTATTGATCTCATCTAGCGCCGATGTTAAAGAAAGAGTAGAGGTACACCTCTACTTCTCCCCCCCCCCGGTGTCCTTTATGTCCTGTTTTAGGGTGAACTTCTACCTGTTCCAGTCTAATTTTAAATCTAAGTTTATACAAATTTAGATTGTGGAAATGCCGTTAGGAGCATTATGCTGCACAGAACACAGAACACTTACGTTGCACATAGCGTAAGATCGCCAAACATCAGCCTAAATACACCTCAGTAAATTCCCTAAAGCTTTAATTAAACTATAAATATCTAAATTATATATATATATATATATACTGTATATTATTCTACGGATCGTAACCTTGTTAACATTTATGTATTCAATAACAACGCACCACAACGGGACATACGGTACTTGATCAAAATAAAGGCAGGCGATTGTTGTTTCCGGACTGTTGTCAGACACTTCTATGCAAGGCCTACCTAGATAAAATCTTCGAGTTCCGTGACACGTGGGAAATTTGTTGACTGTCACGTGTGCGACTCATAGCTTCTCAATAGCAGCATTGCTCCTGCAGTTAAGTAGGATTAAAGAACAGAAGTGCTTTCAACAAGCTCTGATTCACTGGCATAATCAGTGCTTAGTCTCTCGTGCCTTCTTGAGGTGTTATATCTGAATGTCTGCGGAATAATTCATGATTCCCCCCCTGTTTGACGGCTAAGATAATCTTCACATATCCGTCATGTTTTATAGTCCCTGCAGTTGATATGACGTGGCAAGGCAACGTTTGAAACTAATGGTGAAAGAAAACAATTCCAGTGTTACTTCTTCTGCACCTCCATTTGCGACATGCAACACATTTTACCTATTCGTATGCCGAGATTGGTCGCTATAGCAATACAATAAGCTCTCCCTCAATATTCATCACGTCTCTGACAGGCCGCAATCGTTGGTTACTGACGTACTCCGCTTGAAATATTAAAAAAAAAAGACTCATGCTTTACGAGGATCGCATCTTGACACTATCAACTGCAGACGAAAATGTAATAGTAAGGGAAATGTACCCTAAGAGGAAGCGTCCTGAACATACGTGTTGACAACAAAGTACAACTTCACTCAGCAATGAAATTGAGAGTTCTGTACTCGCTCAACTGCTCAACGATTTTCATCCCCCTTTCAAAGATGAAGAAGCTCTACTGAATTACAAGTTCTATCAGCACCAACCAATGAAGTATTCTATATAGTATACACTTTACTATTAATATGTTCCTACATGTTTCCGCACAATTGCCATCCTCAGGGAGCTACACCACTGTTGTTAAAACGTACAGCAATAAAATAGTTACGCAATAATCATACTTATCAAATGTGCAGGTTTTAATATATTTGTTATGTATGATTATTGTGAAACTATTTTATTGCTGTACGTTTTAGCAACATTGGTGTAGCTTCCTGAGGACGGCAATTGTGCCGAAACATGTAGGAGCATATTAATAGTAAAATACATAGTATATAAAACTGTGCATTGTTGGTGCTAATAGAACTTGTAATTCAATTCACAGTGGGCGAAATGAACACATGAAAAGGGATCTATGTCCATATCCAAAGGGGACCGTAAATGGTTTCGATTTTGAGCCATACAGATCCAGTACCCTGAAACCCTCATACCCTATTCGCCTAAAATCCGTTTCAGTGATATCTGTTATCAATGTGCGTGTGTACTATTTGATTCTTCCAGTTGGAAGTTTCCAATCGCAATACTGCACGAACATCTCTCGTACGCCTGCTACTTCATGTGATCACACAATAATATACGGGAAGTTGCACGTTACCGAGCTCTTCATGATGCAGACTGTCTGCCTGTCTATTTCCGTAATCCTCGTTCCTTCGAATTGTCTTCACATCAGTGTTCTGAGGAATGTCGTCATGCAGCCTGAGAGACATTTCAAACGTTTCGGATGAACCTCCAGCTTCCACAATCAGCAGATTTGACACCGAATTGGAAGCAGCAAGCTCCTCCGAAGGGACGTTACTTATTTTATATTTATGGTTCCGTGCATCGCTGTTCTATATTAATAATTGTCCAACGAGACGCAACACAAAGCAGTCTAGTTATTATTCTGCAAGTTCACTCTACATGTTTCGGGTGTCAACCACGCCCAAGGTAGCTTGGCCACGTTGGAGGGAGGTAGCTGCACAAAATATGACCAGTACCGGGGGCTGTAGTTACAGTTTTGTGTACTCCTGATGAGGGGTGTAGTTGACACCCGAAACATATAGAGTGAACTTACAGAATAACAGATAGACTGCTTTGTGTTGCATCTCGTTGGACAATTATTAGTATAAACATTACTTATCTGACAGAATATACGGTTTCATTTCTCAGAAACGATCTGCAAAGTCACCACCGGGTGCACACCATATCTCTCACAACATCAAAGCAGTTAAAAAGGAATAGCCGAACAAACTAACAAATACAACCTTTCGTTTGCAAATTGCCTTCTGCTACATGAGTAAGAGTAGAAACTCGTTTGAATTCAAACGTCGCAGCAAACTAGTTAAGACCACAGCTTTGGTAAGTGTCAGGGCTAAAGGGCGGAACTCCGTAGACAGAGAGACAGATGGTGGGCAGTTTATTGGTTGAAAGCGCTTGCAGGTAAGCCAGACTCGTTTGTCACATCCGGCTCCTCTTGCTGCATCCCGCGGTACGTGAAACGCGTCTACGTTACCATGTGTTCATACTTAATGGCAAATGCGCAAGACACCGCAGTGGCATCCCATTAAACAGACACCACTGTCACAATGACTGCCGGTATTTCTATCCGAGTTGTTTCGGGTTTGAATACAGGATAGGCAATCGGTCACCAAATTACACTCTTTATATATTTTCTCTATCTTCTCGGCAGAATTTGCTAAAAGTCCCCAGAGTAAAACTTTACAAAAATCCCCCCAATGGGAGCCGAGTTGTTGAATGCGGAAGGACAGACAGACATACGACATGGTGAAGCTGATGGTCGCTTCCCGAAACTTTAGCACAAATCGACTACACAGCGCATCCTATAGTCTTCGTCACTTGGCATTTAAACACAAGGTGATCTTAGTCTTTACTTACCTAATTGGAACCTGCTGCAATATCTGCTCTTCTTATTTCAGACTTTTCTTCCTTTACCCCTATTACTGCAAGAAAATATAGGAATAATGCCCTTAAATAGGGTCACACCGCTGTCTTGGCCATCCTACCGAAATTAACACTTCCTAAACTTTAAGAGTTCTTTTTCTACATCAGCTTATATATAAATATTGCACTTGTTGCTACCTAAAGGAAATATATTTCGTAACACAAAAGATGAGTGCTGCTAGCGTCGTTGTATGCTCTAGACGTAATGGGTGGAGAGAAGCTGTTAGTAGTAAATGGAATATGTGCTGCACTAGTTGCTTTACCAATAACCAGGTGACAGAGTCTCACATTGCCTGTGTAATAAATAAATCTTCTTTTATCGTTAATCCCACAGTTATAGAGTCAAGGAGCAATACAACTTTCAAAAACCGGAAAAAAACACCTTTGACTATGAAAGCGGTACTTGACTTCTCCATACGTTTGTTGTTTTTGTTGTTGTTGTTGAATTGGATCTTTAAAGTTTGTAAGGTCTCACAAGCACAGGGAAATATTTGTATATGTGTATGTATGTATGTATGTACGTGTGTATATATATATATATATATATAAGAAATATACAAACTTGAACTTAAAATTTAGAAATTTGAAGTGACAATTCTTATATTCATTATGGTTCTGTGCTGTTGCTGACGGTGTTACAGTAAATTCACGCCGCGTTAAAATGTCTGTCCTGTGTGCAACGTAACAACATTTTCTGTTTCTGTGCACAAATTAAACGCCCGCGGGTAAATCGGTTATTTATTTCCATAGCATCAAGTAACCGGTTTAATTACGTAAGGTAACTGGTGTAACAGATTGTAATGCCCCATTATTTAATAACCACAGTAATGATGTTCGTCAAGTTTAGTGTCATCCCCTTATAGCTGTTCCTCCTCCTCCCATAAACATCGGTTTGACACGGTGGCAGTTCTCTGCTGTTAACTAAACATCTTGTTTACATACTTTTCCACTCTTTAACTGCTGATATTTTTAAGTATTTTCGGATACCTACAATAAATGATTTGTTCGAAGAGATTAATACTTTCTTATAAAAGAACGTTATGGTTTGTATGCTGCTATTATTTACATAGAAATTTCCATATCCATTTTATTTCTTCTTGACAACACAGGAACATGTGGTTAATATTTTCCTTCCCTAAATACAAAGGATAACTTCTTTTACACGTTCTGTCGTAACTGACCCCATTTACAGTCTCCACTTTCAAGCAAGATATCCCGTGTATTTCCTTCACAATAAAGCTTTCTATTATTTCTGACCCTCCGGTTCAAATGGATAGAGGTGTTTATTTTCATGCTTTAGATGTCTCTCCAATTTACTTTATTCTAAGCCTTCTTAATAGAAAGCTTATTTTCACGCCATAATCAAGAGATGCACTTCCAGTTGTCTCCCACAAGCTCTCGCCTTTTAGGTTTCCAATTAAAATGTTACATATATTTATTCCCCTTCCCTGCGCTGCCAGTACTGCCATCGCTGAAATAAAAGCAAAACTGCGGACTGGCCCTTGGTGTTCATTCATTAAGGCGGTGGAGTACTGGCTCGACGGCCAGAATTACATTTTCGACAAGGACAGTGGTTTTTCTGTTCATCACAAAAGCAGACGGAATACGCTGCAGACGCAGTGTTCTTGTAATGGAAAAAATAATAATTCCGCGGGAGTAAGATTACTAGTTCATGAATCGTTTCCTCTGAAAGCATGCATTGTGTGAAAACTCCAAATTGTTTGAAAATATTTGCTTGATTTTTCCTGTCCCATGTCACAAGTGTAACCAGGCAGCCCATGTTACTTAATTCCACAGATTTCAAAATATTCCTTCAACTCAATTGACTTCATAAATTCAAAACTTAATTTCGATCTTCAAGCGTCTACCGTTGCTCGGTCTGAAAGGTGATGAGAGTCTTTCGTGAAACCAGAAGTTTCATTATTTTTTCTTAGAATCTGCACTCTGATCATATTAAGCCCTGTTGGAGATATCCACACATTATATCTATAAATTGTAATTTTATCACTCCATCCATTCATTCTTGAAGTTCACTAAATTCATTTTTGTACTCACTGCTCCCTTGCTCTGTCTTCTCTAGTCTCGTCTTTCTCCACTCATTCGTCGTATAAACATTCGTAAAGACAGTGATTTAATAAACTTTCAAACATTTATTTTTCTCTGTTCAACTCTTCTTCTCAGTTCTTCTGTTAAAAAAGGTTCCCCTAAGCACTTTGTCTTCAGTTAACTTCAATCTACATTCTCTCGGCATGAGAGGCCAAGTTCACCATTCATGTATGCTAGTAGCATCAGTTAGAATTATGGTTGTTGTGTTTTTATTTATTTTGGTTTTGAATAGTGCACGTAGTGTTTCAGTACTTAATGAGAGTGTTAACTTTCGGAGTGTAAAAAGAAAGTAATTTTGAATGTATACAGATTTCCATTAGCGTATTTGGAATTTGTGTCATTATTTCAAAGGGGTTTTGCCTGCTCTTTTACTTTGATTCTTATTCGTTGAGGTTGCGCTTCGATATATGTGTTCTGACGTCTGTGTGTTAATTTCCATACCAACTAGAATTCAGTCAGTGCCCATGAATGACAATGACAATGCCTCTGTTTTGCTAATGTGGGTCATACTTTCACGGGGTCCCCACCAGATGGTGCAGTCTGCTAAATTAACCTGGAAAGCAACCAGGCGGCGAATTAGAGGAAGAAGAGAAAAAGTGGCAGCATTTTAGGTTGCCAGAAAGTTCCGTGCACGGTAAACGGTTTGTGGAGACGTCAGATCACAGCTTGCCGTGTACCTATCCAGTTATCACAGACACAAGTATTGGTTCTGTCGGTATTCCAATAAAGGCCTTCCGTCAAACATTTATTTTGTTCTACCCTTCTTAATGATTATTTTTAAGTTATATAGATTCTCTCTGCTTTATTTACAAGTAGTTAAGAATTTATTTTCTTTGTTATACCGTGCATGTTGTCAAGTCACTCAATTATTTTACCAACCACTGCAATTATATAAATTTATAAAATTCACACCTTCAAACATTAAAACATTAAAAACGCTCCGACATGTTTCGGTCCTAGCTCCATCATCAGGGAGCTAGGACCGAAACATGTCGGAGCGTTTTTAATGTTTTAATGTGTAAATTTTATAAATTTATATAAGTGCAGTGGTTGGTAAAATAATTGAGTAGTTAAGAAGTTATGTGTAAGTTAGTGCTCCTTGAAAACATTTATGTAAACTGCAATATGTAGTAAGTCAATACTTTGGAAATCCATCCGCAAGACCATTTTAACTTAAATTTGCACGTAAATTTACAAAATTATGTCTGGTTAGAAAAAAACGTCTAATTCTATTGTTTATGACCCGTACCATTGAGAAATCATTTCTAAATCAGCCAACAATTAAGAAATTAATATAATTTAATATAGACGTGACAACGCTGTAAGGACATAATTAGTTTCAGCAACGGTACTCTCGGCCCATTCAAATGACTCTGTGATTCGTTCAGATATTTGGGCTGTAACGGGATGGAATCTGGGAAATCTGTCGGCAGAAAAGTAGCTCAGATGACGGAATTTCCAGACCATAAGATTAATTTCATTAAGCTTCCCCATCACTCTATTGAAACCCTCGGACCAAATCCATTGTCAGTGAAAATATTGTCACACCAAAAACTGCTTCCCGTGGCATTTATCGCCTAATTAGAACCCCTTCTCCCTGTTTCTTCGGTCTTACTCTTCGCATAACGTCTCATTAATTCCTTTGCTCTTCTTCATTTCTACCTATGCCGTACAAATTACACTGTCCCTTACTGCAGCCAATAACGAACAATGCTACTACTTATAAGGCCTGGCAGAAATTCCAGGCTGCTTAGGGGAAAGCAAAGTATTTTCATGGTAGCTTAAAGGTATATTCCCCATGGTCGCTCCCAGTACTATTGATAGTAGTAATAGCAGCAACAGCAGCAGCAGGATTAGTATTATAGTAATAGTATTTGTAGTAGTAGTAGTAGTAGTAGTGGTGGTGGTGGTGGTGGTGGTGGTGGTGGTGGTGGTGGTGGTGGTGGTGGTAGCAGCAGCAGAAGTAATAATAGTAGTAACAGTAATACGGCCTGGAAAATCGCTGTATGACTTCAAGCGAGTTTGGCCCTGAAGTAAAAAGGAGGAAAGCACATAGTGAAGCCCGATGATAAGGCTACAGAGAAACCGGGTGAACGAAATTTCCAATGACCTCAAACCGTCCCTAAACATCATAAACGATAGCAAGTTCATTGATTTCTCGTATAGCGAGATTTTTCAATGAATGAAATTTAGCATTGTTACCGCCCACCATCCGTTCTCCTTACACGAAACAAGGATAAGGCTGGTCTCCAGTTGAAATGTACGTTGTCACCCCGCACATTAGCATGTAAATGTGACATGCAATATGAATTAATGCCGGTCCGCTCGTCGCATCTTGAAAAGTTACGTGGTTCAATAAATGTTCCTCAAAATAAACAGGCTTTTAGCTTTTTTTACAAAAACTTATTAAATCTAATCCTTCCATATGCATGCATCGTGCATTTTTCTTAGCAATCATGATGGCCAGAGGACTTGTTTAAAAAGGAATCTTTAACGGCTGCTTCAAGAAAATGTTTTTGATCTTGTTTTTAACTTATGTCTAACTCAGTCCCATGCAGTGTGTTACAAGGAGACTGCAGACATTCAATCGCAAAAACATTTTGTGGTACGGATAATTTAAAATTGTCTTTCCACTTTTGATACCATTTTGTAAGAATAAAAGATGAGACATTTAGTGTCCTGCTTGGTAAGGGTGCACTTAGCACGTACCATTGCTGTTATTTTGTTCTTTCATGGAACAATTCCGAAGTTTTTCAGTCAATTTTCTTCATCAGTTACACAATCTTTAATTTCAAGCGCCTTCCATCAGTCGTCACGGCAACTTCTCCGACCGGTATGTCTTGCGTGTTGCCTGTTCGTGTGGCTGAAGGCTTTTCGGATCCAAGATATTAATTAGATGGTCCATGAATTCCTGTTGCAAGGTTTTAATATCTGGGCAGAAAGAATGAAACCTGTCAAGCCGTGACAATTTCTACCCGGATTAATTCCTGTCTATTTCCATTTCCCCTAAGAGATTCTACTACTAAATAGCAGCGTACTAGTATCTTATCCCACAACTGGTAATCCGGATGGGTTAGGGTAGTTGCTACAGCGACTTGGCTGCAGGCTGGATGGCAAGATTTCAAATCCTGGTAGGGCAAGAGGTTTTTGATTTCTCCAAAACGTCCAGACCGGTTCTTGGGGCCCACGGAGTCTCATTTTCCATATGTGCCGGGGTTCTTTTCCTGGGAGGTAAAGCGGCCGGGGCGTGAAAATTACCACCAGTAGCCATCTAGTGCCGAAATAAGAACGAATGGAGCTGTGCTTATACTCCGCCTATATGCCTTCAGGGCTTAGATATGGAAGATTTGTCTTTGCCTTTACCTTTACACTGGCAATTTGTATAATTACCCTGTATTAGGTTGCCCTGCGGCCCATCCAGCCTCCTATGCAATGGGTACCGGGTCTCTCCCGGAGGTAAAGCGGCCGGAGCGTGGCGTTGACCACCTACCCCCATATAGTGCTGAGGTTAAAGAAAGAGTAGAACTATACCTCTACTCCACATCCGGTCCTTCGTGGTCTGTTATAGAGTGAACTAAACCTTTACCTTTACCCCGTATTAGGTTATTGTCTTTTCTGTTGACGTCTTCCTCTTTCAGCTTAATCTCTTTTGTTATTTCTACAGACTGGTCACAAGGTACGTTTTATTTTCAGAAAATAACAAACACGGAAATTTTTCTGGACCTTGCCATGGGTTGTGACTGCACGTAAACTTAGACACACACCTAGCTACCAAACTCTACGGCGCCACATTTTAGACGAATGTAATGTTTTCACTGTACGTCGGTACCACTTTTCACAGTTGGTGTGGAGGAAAGGCTCCACATTTGATACCCTAGACAGAGAGAGGTATGAACATCTGCATGATACAGACACACTATCCCAGTTGACACCTCACAGTGTGTACAGGAATGGAGTGTGGAAATACCAAATATTCGATCCGCATGCGATGGTGAATCGAATACCGTCTATGATTGGAAGTTGTGTGTTGGTGGTGCAGTCTACAGCCAGTTGAAAGAAAGTACATTTTATGTTTCTGGGTTTATTCGGACGACTGCAATGTCTGCTGTAATAACCTAGCTGCTTCTTAGAAAATACAGGAGAATTTATCCAAGAAGCGATATCATATACCGATAAATCATGTCGCATAAATGTCTTCTACTGAAGACATTGGTTAATCTGGCTCTAATAAAACACTTGTCCTTTGGTTAATATTGTATGAATAATTCTTAGAAATGAATGCTTTTCATATTGCTGTTGTCTAAGAAAGGATTCAGTTAGATAGACATCAACATGTTATCCAAAATTTTAGTCACTGCTCCGTAACTTTCCTCTGTAGCTTAAGCTTTCAGAGTAGGAGCAGGGCCTTCATGGAGATGCAAACAAACGTTATCGGATCGCATGCCTGCAGGTAGAAGCGGAGTTCTCTCCCGCGCTGACCTGTCAGCCCTTGTTAGCGATTGTTTCTCCCAAGATGCCGCCAGCAGCTTCACTGTGTTGTTATGAAGTCAAATTGTCCTGCTTTATACTGAATGTTCCAGCACTGAGTCCTGGGGCAGCTAAACTTTTTCCACGTGACCTTTTGTCATTAAATAGCCTCAAAATTAATAAGTCTGTTAAATTCGAGGTTTGAATTTTTGCTTTTGCTGTGCAATTTTCGGGCGCCACATTTCGTGTCTAAAGTAGTGCAAATTCAAGGAGCTGTGTGCCTAGCCAGCTTTCAGCCGATATCATGTACAGCGCCTGGCACAACTTTTAAGCATTGCACCAATAGACGAAATATTCTTTCTTAGTCTGCATCAGAATGAATTACAGAACGTACCAACAGAACACGGTACGTTTTTAGCCCAGACGGTCACTCGCGACTTATTTTCTCAGTCCATTTTTTTTACATTTAATAGTGTAAGATTTAACTCGTCGTTTGTTATTTTCCCTAGTAACCATTTCCACCATCCTTTTTGTCTTCCATAATGCTGCTGCTTTCTTTCTTTTTTTGTCCCTATTTTCTCAGCAGAGTCACCATTCAGTACCGCAACTAAATAAACAAGGCTCTAATTCTCTTTCTTTCGGCCATCTAATGTGTTTATTTTTTTAAATAATTTGTAATAACTGTACCATAGAGTTATTTAATTTGTGGACTCGATGAGAGAGAAGAAAGGATATTCTGTTCATGTGTAAGACATTTTTGTGAAAGGATTCTACGATTCAAGTCTGCACTCTGCCTTATATGACGCCCTTGGCGTGTGAATCAGTGCGTAATGCTATTTTTACAGCTGATTGCACCCGCACGTACGCTAGATAGGAGTCGTCACGAAACAGACAAGCGGTAGTATCTTTACTGTCCTTCCTTTGACATAACGGCTTCATGACTGTTGCAAGTGAAATTCTGATTTCGTAATATCCCTATACAGCTTTAACGTATGAGAAAGAATAAATTGGAAGATTGTCTGTGAAATTCGTAGCTACACACACCGCGGATTAGCTGACGAATATTACGGTAATCCCATCCGAATGTTTAGCCTTTTCTAGTGAAGGAATATCTGCCCTTCCCCCTGGCACCACCAGTAATCATACGCTGAAAAATAAAGCAATCTGAAAACAGTTCCGTTCCTTAAACAAAAATGTAACAAGGGACGACTAAGTTCATACATTACAAACATTATGAGAAATGCTATGCTTATGGTTCCGTGCATCGCTGATCTATATTAATAATTGTCGAACGAGATGCAACACAAAGCAGTCTATTATTCTGCAAGTTCACTCTACATGTTGCGGGTGTCAACCAGACCCATCATCAGGAGTACACAAAACTGGAACTACAGCCTCCAGTAGTGGTCATATTTTTTGTACAGCTACCTCCCTCCAAAGTGGCCAAGGAAAAATGTAATTGTGGAACGCGACGAAGATTTTATTTGTCAAATGCTAAGTTGTGTTCCATTGAAAATAGTTTGTCCAGAGGTGAATTCGTCAGCTAATTCATCTGACTTCCTTTTGAACAAGAATTTCCTTATTCTTGGGAAAGTCAATTCGACAAGGGGGAAATTGAATACCTATACCACTGATGTAAATAATTACACGAGATTTTAGATGCAAAACGTAAGCAATTTCTGTTGCTAATTCAATTCACAGTTCCTCCAGGCCTTCTAATTCTACTTTTCAATCGCTAATTTCACGTCTTCGACCTCCAAAGTTTTGCTGTGGGCAATGCTTTTAAATCAGTGACAAAGGAACTCCAAAGACAGCGCGGAGGTAAGAGGTGAAGTGGGTACGAGATCTCGTATGTGTCATGTAGGATGGGTGGTGTGGGTACATGGGTTCTGCTATTGTATTCTATTCTAGGTGCAATTTTTATATAAATTGCACACTGTGTATTTATAAGCTAAGTGCACATGTACATACAATCTCTACAAACATAAGATGATACTGTAGATCCACTATATTAACCTAGAACAGCATACAATAGCAGAACCCCTATACCCACACCACACATCCTACACAACACATGCCAGATCTCGTACCCACTTCACCTCTTACCTCCCCACTGTATACAACCCACATAAGTCGAGTATAGCTGCTTACTAAGTTTTTTTTCATTTCTCAACCTGAAGATGGTCAATGTAAAGTGACGAAACATGTAGTTGTTCTTTATGTAATAAATTATATACATACCTCTACCATCATATAGTTGTGTTAGACAAGTACATACACTCCAATCTAGTTTAATTATAAACACAACGGGGATGACGAACTTTATGGTACTAATACAAAAATTAAATTAATGTAAAAGGAAAATCCTTAGTATGTTTGGATCATTCGAGAGACAGATGTAAAACAGAAACAAGTATTTAAGGATGTTTGTTGTAGTGTTTTTCGTAAATGACTCCGGGTCAGGCACTTGAATTATTTTAATTTAAAATCATATATTTGTGCACTATCATTGGCGTTAATCCAAAGGTTAAACAGGGTGACGTATTCTCCCTCTATAGAGCAACACTAAAAACAAAATCCCTCTCACTGTACCCTGTTTGTGTGTCAAGACAATTCACAGGCTTCCGACGGTCCGCAGCCAGCCATTGCCCCACCATCTGGCGACTGGGTTGCGAGTCCACATCGATTTCCGATAGAGGCGTGTGCTCTAGTTGTGTGGGCCAGGGGGTCATTCATGATTTTTCAAATATACATCACCTCAGA
>Ga0131853_10003574_pt1 | contig 27870 bp, 18 predicted proteins | sample TergutLab28metaG_FD_92764 | JGI IMG/M metagenome (GOLD analysis project Ga0131853, IMG submission 92764) | Labiotermes labralis P1 segment gut microbial communities from Petit-Saut dam, French Guiana - Lab288 P1 (version 2) (version 2) | ecosystem: Host-associated > Arthropoda: Insects >...
CACGTTGTGGCTTCCAAATCTTCCGGAAGCTCCCCTCCCACTCTCAATGACAGTCCACTTTGTTTCATTATCTTTGCCAACATACACCGTGTCAACAGGATGCCCCATGAACTCAACTTTTCCTGTGACTCTGCCTCGTCCTCTTTCAATATTTTCTCTTGCTGTGCCGCTACGTCGTGTACTTCACCCCGCCTGTCCAACATTCTTGGCAGGAATGACTTGTTCTTCCAATTCCAATTCCAATCTTCCAATTCTTCCTCCAGCCTACATGTATCTTCCGCATCGCAGTCACTTGATGAATCACTTGCAGCTCTGGGTGGCTCGTAATCGTCATCCTCATCCCCATATTGGATCAAAGATGTCATCATCACTTGCATCAGACTCGTCTTCAGAAATGTCCTGTAGTTGCCGCAAGATTTCTTCAAGTCCGATGTTTCGGGCTCGATGACGATGCATCCTGACCAGCGGTCTGGCCTAAACTGCCGACTGTCCTAAACGGAATTTGCACAGTCCCATTACGTCATCACTAGGTGACCGTATCCTCCTTCCGACGCTACGGCGACTGCAAAAATTACGACCTTGAATCAGTACATGGGACGCCAGGTACGGCAGCGGTCAAAATGACCGCGTCTGGCGCTTGAAGTTAGCGTCTTCAATCTATGGTACCAGAGGTACCAGATGCGGAAATGTTTGACTCCACGGGTATTGTAGATACTTAATAATGAAAAGTCTAAACGTGCCGCGTTAGAACAATACACGGATTGAGAATAACAGACAGTCAAATGGCAGCAGCTGTCAAATTGACAGCCTTGGCGCTTCTAGTGTTAATTACAGTTAGATAAGTGCCAAGGTGAACGTGCTTATTTGTTATTCCAACTGTGCGCGTGTCTTTTTGCACTGGCAACTGTTTTCCCGTGATCACCGGTGCATTATATTGTTCACGTACTGCTACAGGGATGACCAACACACATGCCTTCCGCCTTTCGACATACATACAACTAAGCGAGCGCGAAATTATTTTCATACGGACTATCACTCTGAATTTTGAACTTATCGTGCACGCAAATTTGATTCTAACGATGTCAAATTAACCTTTGCTTCATTCACGCATTAGAAGCACGCGGGGCCTTCTCTCCTCAGCACACACATACGTTGCGTTCTATGCATCACTCTGACATATACGTCACGCCCGCCATATTTTACTTTTTAATTCCCCCAACCCCACTGTGTCCGGTGAGGCATGGGGGCTCCGAAATTCAAGAACGTCTAGTTCCTGGACTGAACTACACTCAGCGCTGAACACGTGTAGGCTTCTACAGCATACAAACGCCGATTCTTTTCAATATTATCTTATTAATTACCTCCGTCAAACGCCGACCCTTTTTAATATTATTAGGCTCACTTTTGCAGCGGGCCTTGGGGGAGACCAAACTCCGATCCTTTTTAATATTATTATTATGCCAAACTTACCCCTTCTTGCACCAGGCCCCGAGAGAGACCAAACTGGACGGCAGCTGCCTAGCTCTAATCCCCACATTTTTAAGATTATTATTATTATGCTGAAGAAAGATTTGTGCTTGGGGGGTCACACTTTTGCCCGGGGATCGGCGTAGGGAGGGCGACACTCGATCCCAGGGCGTAGAGGTGACTACGGATGTACGTTTATACACAACAATACAGCGACTGAAAAATTCCTGTCCCATATTTTAATATTGTGCTCAAGAACGAGGGGGACCGCACTACACTCCACGTTGTGGATCGGTGTATCGGTGACTACGGAGCGACTAAAATATACGAGGGCCGAAAAAATTCCCGTTTCGACGCCTTTTCTCGAGCATCTCTTCAGTGGGTGTCATGAAGTTAAAGAATATGTAGTGCCTTGGTTCGAGACCTACACTTATGACTATCTTACACTCATTCACTTCCATTCGACTTAGACCACTCTTGCACTGACTGGTCCCAGAGCGAAGGGTATATGGAGGAACCTCTTCCAGACTGCACGGTGGCGCCCTACAAAACTGTACGGAGGCCGATCCTTTTTAATGATATACGATATGGCTGATGCACGACCCTTACACTCATTCCCATCTTTTCGACTTGGACCACTCTTGCACTGACATGTCCCGGGTCGTAGGGGGGCTACGGATGAACGTCTACCGGACTGAACGATGGCACCCTACCAAACTCTAAAAAGCGTGACACCCTGATGAAGGACTTAGAAAATCTTGCCGAAAGCCGATCCTTTTTAATAATGTGGGACAAACGCACCGCATTACTGCTGGCATATTTAAAAAAATTAAAACTTAAAATTACCGCTCCTACGCCATATTATATAATGGCTCATTTAGCATAATTCGAACATAGCAAATTTTAAATTGGGTTAGCAAACATTTAAAAGTAGCTCACATTCAAAATGGCACTTAATTTAAATAGTTGCCACGCTGCCCTGCTCCAAAATAATTTGCATATGAATTTGATAAATCGGAATAATTTGTACATTAATTAGGCAATTTCCCATCAATTAAATAATTTGCATATTAAGCAAGTTCGTTTGCACATATAAATGTTAGTCTTTACGCTTTGTTTACATGTAACCTCAGTTCCGGTTATCGAAGGGTTTCGTGTCGTCACTTCCGGCCCTTTTCCGCCATTTTGTCCACTAACACAGAACGGTGACAGTTGTTCATCTTGAGAACCTGGGTAGCGTAGTCGGTATGGTGACTAGGTTACGGACTGCTTAATCTACGATTCGATTGTCTGCAGACAATATCTTTTTTTTCTATTCGGACTATCCCTTCGGAGTTGTAGGTTGCCGTGCCTGAAGCGTTCGGCACCTAAATTTCACCATCCACCCATAGTTAGTACCTCTTTCGCCCTACAAGCATTAATGTCCTGGACAGGTGTAACTCATTCGCTTCTAGATCACTTGGAGCTTAAATTATGAGCCTGAGAATTATTCAAGAACCATCAATATATTTGTATCTAAATGAGGGAATCTCTATTTAACAGTCAAGGCATAAATAGAATTAGTTCCACGTAAGATAAATAAAGTAGAAGACATTCTTGAGAAGCATCAGGTTACAGCCAATCACTGCAATTTCAAGTCTGGATATAAAATAATTTCCACATGCTTTTAAAACTATGGCAATTCATCGAAAAGATGTCCCACGGATTAAGAGATACCACTTCTCTCGTGTTGTAGCACTTTACTCTACAGTATACTTCCTTATGCATAGGGTGGCAGAGCAGATTTGGGCCCTAATGAAAATTTTTTCTGGCCCCCAACAGGGCTCACCAGCTAAAAATCTTTACATTAAATCGGAAAGACGGTCTCTTATTTGTAGAGTGACTTAGGCTTGGTGTGAAAGTGTTATTTTGTACAATCGACAGAAAATGATGCTACCGAGGAAGACAAGAACATAAGCAACATAGTCGGGTCCCACGCACCCTTACGGAAAGCTGGACCCCGGTAATGTTTATCGAATTTCCCCATCTCTTGTCCGCACTACACATTGCTCCCAAGTAGTAGAACTATTCTGTATACATGGAAGTTAGTAAGTATAGACAAGTAATGAATTTGCATTTGACAAGCGTTTTGGGCCGGTTTAGGTAAAATAAATTATATGTATGTTAATGTCAAGGCCACAAAATCTGAAGCTTCGAACACCCTGAAATTCACCACCAGTCGAATTCTTCTTTGGTCTTAGAATAGGAACTGTTTATCGTGATTTTCCAGAAGTGACTGATTTTAGATCAATGTTTCTGTGTCCAGCGAAAAAGAGCAAAGCTTAAGAATTGTTGCCTTAACCTAGTACAAATTCAATGCACTTGTAATGTCCAGTTTGAGGAATCAGATACACGCTTGTCACAATTGCTGATATAGCTACTTCGCAAGCCCAGAAAAAAAAAATTATACATGCTACAGCAGGCCTGATCAACCTTGTATTGTGGTGTGGGCAACTTCGGAGAAATTTTGGCTGCATGAGGGCAGCATAAAATCGAACACATAAATTAAAGATTAAATAAGTACAAATATATACATAAATTGGTCTGGATATTTTTCAATACGTCGTGTGCAAAAAAAATATGCCAATATTAATATGAACAATTTAGAAAAAGGACTTCAATTTATAACCTAGTCTTCTGTGTCGCTAATTTATCATTTTTTTTAAAATAAGATCTACGTGACGTGCATTCAAAAACATATCGTACATTTTCAAACTTCCTTCAGCGTTATCGCTTGACTTTGCCAGGGGAAAATGTGACAGACTCTTTCATTTCGAATATCGTTCCTGGCAGTATGTTTGAGTGGGTCACATCTAGAAAAATGAAGTGAATAATATTTTTGGTTTATGGTGTACTACCCGTTTTACAGCTGACATGATAACTCGTCCTGACGTTAACAAAACATAAATAGAAACTTGAACCAGTATGCCAGAATGACAAAAAATTATTTACGGTATAAATTTTGTCGCTGTTGCGAAAAAGTGAGGTTATAGTGCAACCATATTTTTGATTGCTCTTCCCCACACTGTTGTCAGTTTCTACTGACAAAAGTGCGTACTTCACAGATTTCTTATGATGAAGTTGAGAAGTGAGCAGGAGAGCCATATGTTTGCAGAACTAAGAAATAGCCTCTCACCGTTTGCGCCCTTCGTTGATCCCCTGTTCGTGGCAGACTCGACTAATTGAGCTACCGCATTCAGTGTAACCTTCGCAAAAAAGATAAAAATTAAAGTTAAATTATGTAATTTTGACAAGCATTTATGTCAGTTTCTTGTCTATTTACAGAACACCGAAAATGCAACTGTATTATACCATCAAATTACGAAGAATCAACCTCCGACGCCCGCACTTTTTTGACTTTTCTAACAGACTAAAGATTCCCACTGTAAAGACTAAAGCTCCTGTTTATGAATATAACATACACTAAAGCTCCAAAAACCAAGCTGCATCTAAGTTCCCCAGTCCTAGCTGAGTCCCACTATTCTATACCTACCTCTACTCATTTAATGAAAATATTTTTCTCTGATACAGACAAACCGTCTCTCATCCTATCACAATTTGTTTAATTAAATCTACTCTATTGCTGTACCAAAATAAAAAAAGGTTTGAACATTTTTTTTAGGAAGTGTATTTGTGTGCTTAACTTCTGTACGAGCTGTGTTCGTTTTTACACAAAAAGCGGCTGTCCCACATATGGTTGGCGCAACTTTTCATTTATTTTCATGACCAGTTGTTAACATCGGATATAAAGTATATTTTCAGGAAAGAAATCGCAGTGTATGAATTGGTGTTTCTGGTCAATATTCGTTTTGCGAGAGCTTGCTCTCTGAACTTCGAGGAAAAATTAGATCGTAGGTTAAAGGTTCACCCGTAATTGTAGAACTCTAATAACGTAGCCAGTATAATGATTAGGTTAGGCTACTGGTTGGATGTCCGAGGATGAAAGGTTTCTTTCTTTACTTCGCCAAAACTTTCAAAGGGGTTCTGAGGCTTACCCATCCCACTATGCAAGGAAGCCAGGGTTTGTTGCCCAAAGTTAACTAACCTGCAAACAGTCAAGAGTGAGTAGACCTATAACTCCACGCGGTGGGATAATTCACCACCTCATTGTAATTGAATAAATAAATAAATAAATACTGAAGGGAGCAGAGTCCATCCCGAGAAAACAACCTATCCTCAGTTGTCAAGAAATTTTCGGCATTTCCTGGAAACTGGAAGTTTATTATTACTTTCACAAGAGTCTACAACCTGTCCTTTTCCTGAATCACATCAATCCAGTTCATGCTTCCTCATCTAACATTTTGAAGATCCATTTTAATCCATCTACGTCTAGGTAATCGTGGAGGTTTCTTTCCATCACGTGTCCCCGCCAAAACCCTCTATACAACTCCTCTACCTTCTAGATGTGCGATATGCCCTATCCGTCTTGTTTTCCTTCTTCTTCTTCTTCTTGACTTAATCAACCGAAACATATTTGGTGATAAGTAGAGATCGTAAAGCTCCTCAATGTAATGAATGAAAATTTGTCTCTGTGCACACGACGAAGGTATACGTATATGGAAGCCCAATTAGCCTTAATTGTGTGCACAGGCAAAATGAAATATTTTACCTTTGGTGACAAATTACATTAACCCGATATAGAGAAGTTTTATCCTGACATTATTAAGACTTTTACTCCTTTGTATAACGTGCTACGTCGGGTTCCAAGTCTACAATTTTTACACAAGAAAGCTGCTTCTACCCAACAAACCTGCTGTACTTTCACAAAATATAAAAATCCTCGCTAAATATCTTGTTAGTGTGTTTCCACACCATGTGTTATTTTTTCGTTTGTTAAGCCGTAAGAAAAATTCCCTCAAAGTCGGAGCACCTGTGTAATATTTCGTAGCATGTAAAGTATATACAGTAGTAGTAAACTAACATTTTAGCACCCCCCCAACAACGACCATCTGACGTCACAGGTACCGTGATGTACACGAACAAAGCGGCGGGGTAAATGACCTCATGACGCTACATGTAAACAATGATGGCGTACGACCATGCCCCAGGCGGTCACGTGATGTAAACATACGTGGCGGACGAACTAATTTCTGTAGACAGTATTGCGCCTAACATAACATTACCCTGTGATATGTAAACAAATGACGAAGTATGTAAATAAATATGGCGGATGAAATATTTATGCCAGACACTATGGCACCTAATCAAACGTTACCCTCTGATATGTACACAAATGACGTAGTATATAAACAAATATGATGGCTGACTTAATTTCGACAAAAGGTTTGGCGCCGGGTATTATTTCGCCTGAGCGCCAAATTAAGCTCGCCATTTTGAAAGAGCGCCATTTTTAAATTTATTCCAAACTAATTTTAAGTTTGAGTTTGGTTTCCCATTATGGCTGCCAGCGCGCTAATTTTAAAATTTATGCTAACTAACTCTAAGTTTGAATTGGCACCTTCCAATGTGGCTACCAGCGCGGTACTTTTAAATTATACCTAACTTTAAATTCCGCCATTTCATATTATGGCCACTAGCGCGGTACTTTTAAATAAAACCTAACATTAAGATCCACCATTCTACAATATGGCTACCAATGCGCTAGTGTGATACTGAAAGTAGGTAACCAACCTGTAATTAATATGCAAGTGAAATACTTAATATATAAATTATATAATTAATATTCGTGCTTATTTTTCCTTATGCAAATGATATAAATAATATTTGTACGGCCTTTATTGTATTGCAAATGATCTATTACGCAAATTATTTTAGTCCCAGTCACATTAGATTAAGATCGCTAGAATGACTTTTATTAGGTTGGGCGCTATTTTACAATAAGACGGAGGAGTGCATTTTTTCAATATAACAGCAAGAGCGGTGCTTATAAGTTTTTACAATACGGCTGGTATTTTTAATTTATAGCCTAACATCTTACAATATGGTTGGTATAGCACGCTACCATTAAAATATAACTTAAACGCGAGAGCGGACTAGACCACCCAATCTGAGGGTTGGTATTTGCCTCGAGGGTAAGCAGGTATGAATATGCACACATGTTTAGTTTATATGGGAAAGATGATAGGAAGCCTGCAGGTAACTGGTTACAGCTTTTAAAGTCCTATTTACATAAGAATATTTACCAACATTTGTTCTTTGTTTCCTAGTTCTAATTCTCCGATTATGATGATTCCTACTCAAGCAGCATGGTTTTAGTCTTTTCCTATCGCTTTCCAAGCCTCTCGCTCGCTGTTTGCCTTGCAAATGGAGCATATTTGGGCTATCAATCTACACTGTGCCAAAGTTTCCCAAACCGACTCATTCATACTATTTGCTAATTTAGCTGCTCCCTCTTGCACCTGATGTAAAGCGCTTACCTGAACTTCTCTCTATGGGTCCCAATACACGGCACCATACTAATTTTCGGTCTCACTAGTGCCGTATAAGCTAAACGTTTCGTACTATTATTTCCTTTGTGAGTATACACATTATGAAATGAAGTGCCTTGCATGTTTCTCGTGTTGTGTAATTTACATGATCTGCCCAGTTCAGATCGTTGAGTATAATTATTCCTAAATATTTAAAGCTACTTGCCTCCGAAATTCATTGATCACCAAAATAATACCTTATTCCTTCCTTCACCCTAGTTTCTGTGAAGCTTTCTGCTTTACTTTTGCCTGGATTTATTTTCATTTAATTTTCTACCGAATATTCCCCTAAGCTGTTTATGTATGTCTGTAACTTATCAGGGTCACTGCTATCCATTATTTTCCTGTTTTATATACAATCATCTGCGAACTGTCGTATATTAGACTCAGTGTCTTTCCAAATAACTTTCACATAAGCGAGAAAGTGTAGAGGACATAGTAAGCTCCGTTGCGGCAAACCTGAAGATACTCTGACTTCCTCAGATAATCGCCTGTCTGCTCTGACATTTTGCGAACGCCCTAAGAGAAATTCCTTTACCCATACAACTATCCTCATATCCACACCGGTTGCCACGATTTTCATAAGCAGCCTATCATGAGGAACTAAATCTTAAACCTTTAAAAAATCTATTATTATCGTTTATGTCCTGAACCCTCGCACAGTGAATCTGCGATATCTTGACAAAAGGTAACTACTTGACTTTCGTATGAGCAACCTGGTCTAAAACTATGCAGACCTTCATATAATCATCCACACATTTCCCAGACTTTTTTAGTTACCTGCTATAACCTGCTCAATTTTCTTACAAACCACGGGGTTTAAGTTGACCGATCTATAGTTTCCAACTAACGATCGATCTCTCCCTTTGTAAATGGGAATCACTACGGATCTTTTCCAATCACCTATGATATCATTACTGATCATAATATCCAGCAATCTCTAGAGGTATGAAATCATGGCTTCCCCGCCTAACATTAAAATTTCCCGGGTTTCAGGGAGGTGTTATCGTAAAAGTACTGACAACTTCACGTAAAGTTTCTTGTCCGATTATTAAAGAAATATGACTTTCTTGACGAATAGAAGTCCCCAACATAAAAGCTACGAAAATCCTTCCACTGGGAGCTGAGTTCTTCTATGCGGACAAACAGACTTACAGACAGACGGAAAAAGACACAAAACGAAACTAATAGTGTTTTTCTAAACATCACGAATGTTCGTAAAAGATGTTTATAACTGCAATAATGATCTCTTTCGAAAAATGTTCAGCACGGCACAGAGAACTCTTTTCCGTAGCGTTGATTACTTCTGAATAAAAGAAAAGCATGTACCAACGAAGTCTTTAAAAAGAAATGAGGCTAAAACTAAAAAATTAAATTTTTCTACCTTAACTGCATACAGATTTGAAATTAGAAGTTAAATCACATTCATATACATGTGACGGGTTCTTATGAATGCGGTAACGAACATTCGAGTTCCATAAAATGCGGAGTATTTCTTGACTAGCTGAGAACGTGTTAGCTTATCAAAAAATACTCTGCCCCTTGGAGTTAGTTAGTTGTTTAACTGTTGTACTAAAACCCCACCTCAATGTTTGAACTTCTGTGTAGTTCATATTGGTAAAAGTATCGAATGGATTTGCAATATACTAGATTTCCCATTTTCGGTCTATGGCAGGAAAAATTAAGCAGCATTGAGGGGAAATTGAACTTCCTTGCACCGCGAAGTCGGGGGTTCAAATCCAGGTAAATCCGACTAAAACTTGTTTTGGACAATGATGCAAAGGGAGATGTTTTTCTCCAAATACACTGCCTTTCCCTGCCAGCATAATTCCACCAATACTCCTACTCATTTCCATTTTAATGTACTCAGATCAGAAAGATATGCGGGGAGACACTTGGACACCTTCAAACATCCTTTTTGGGCCATCGGGAAACAACGGACGGGAATGTAATTTAATGGTGATGAAACTTGCTCCCAGGCAATCCTCCAACAAAAATGCCAAAATACAGCTGAAACAAATTAATCCCTCATTGTCCATCTCTTCTTTATGAAAACAGTCCTTCCTGTCACTGTGCTTGCTTCAGTTCCAGGCCTTTAGCCCTGTCTCCAGCGTACGTTTATTGGCAGGTTAAGAAGGCACTGGCTGAAGGAATTTAAAGCCTCTTGGTTTTCTTTTGCAATATACAAGCTTATTTAAGTTGTCATTTAACAATGTTACTCACTGACATCAAGATATTTTGCCTTAACACGAGTCAATTATAGAGATTAAATTATAATTTTTATCTAAAAATTTGGAATAGTTGATTGTTCACCCTGTATGACAACGTGCAAGACAGGTAGGAGTCCGTACGTAATTCGCGGCGTATGTGCCATCTACCATTCAGCGTTATCAACACCTGGTGCGAGGACAGTGTGAGGAAAAAAATTGAGTCAGCCTTACACGGAAAAACGCATTTTTTCATCAACTTGTTACAGCATTCTGCATATGAAAAAAATAATAATTTCGAAGTTTAACACTTGAAATCACATTGCTTAGGCAATAAAAAACCGTTTTCCCGCAAAGTATATTTATGCTTTCATTTGGTCCTTAAAATACCGGATGATTCTTTGCATAAACGGGTAGAGTTAGCTGATTAGTCAGCGTACTGGAGATGGGTTGTGTTTCTCAAGACGTAGGAAATTGTCACTTTATATGCAAAGTGTATAATGACGTAAAAAATTTCAAATTATTTGAAGGATGTCACTGCTGTCACGAACAGTCATCTACGATACACAATATATTTTCCTCTCTTTTTCTTGTGAAACACGGCATTCCCAACATAATAAAATTTCAGTATTAAAATCGCATTAACGTAATTTGACACTTCTTTACGTGGAAGTAAATTATTTTTCTAAGATTGGCGATGCTTCGCCCTTAAAGTTTAGAAATAATGACGCTGTCATGTGTTTCCAGGGAACGTTTGTGTACCTTATACGTGGACATTAGTAGTAATGCTAGAGGACCGGTCGGTCGCCTTAATGTGTAAAATAATGTGAGTCGGGTTTGCTGAAAGAGTGGCTAGAGTCAAAAGAAGTGAATGAGTGTTGGAGAGGTCCAAGTGGAAGTGTGACTCCGTGCAGTCTGATACTGAGGTCCCTCCGTAGCCCCCTACGCCGTACACAGTCCCCGGGGTCCTGTGCAAGAAATGCGTAAGTGTGGCCCCGGCACTAAACATTCTTGTGCGTAAAAATATTAAAAAGAATCGGCAATTGACATTTTATCAGGTTGGCAGCCGCCGTCCAGATTGGCCCGGGGCCTGGTGCAAGAAGGCCCTAAGAGCGGCGACGGCACTACTACTTCTTTAGCATAATAATTTTAAAAAATCGGCGTTTATTAAACGAGTTAATGTAATCGGGTTAGCAGCCGCCGTCCAGCTTGGTCCAAAGGGCCTGGTGCAAGAAGGTCTTAAGTGCAGTCCCGGCAATACTCGTTCTTTAATATAATAATATTACAAAGGATCGGCGTTTGTCTTTAAGAGAGTTTGGCTGCCGTCGTCCGGTTTGGTCCCTAGGGCCCAGTGCAGGAAGGGCCTAAGTGCGGTTCAAACACCACTATTCCTTTAGCATAATATTAATAAGAAATGGAGTTTATTAACAGAGGTAATGTAATTAGGTTGACAGCCGCGCCGTCCAGCTTGGTCCTCGGGGCCTGTTGCAAGAAGGTCCTAAGAGCGATCCAAGCACCACTCGTTCTTTAGCATTATAATATTAAAAAGGATAGGCGTTTGACTTTGATTAAACGATGTAATTATAAACGCCGCTTTCGGTTTGGTGTCCCCCGTGTGCAAGAAATTCCCAAGATCGGTCTAGGCACTACGCTTTCTATAGCATAAGAATATTAAAAACGATCGGCGTTTGACTATCATGTATTTTTATCAGGATGGCAGCCGCCGTCCAGCCTGGTCCCGAAATGTTTCTGTGTGTAGTGCAGAAAGGTCCTAATTGCGGTTGAGACTCTACTCGTTCTTTACCCACGACCCAACGCCTTAGCCTATGCGCATGTCCAGCCGTCTGAGAGATTGGTAATATTGCGTCTTTCAGTTTCATGTCTGAGTTATTTTCTTGGGGATGGCACCCAGCTCCGATTGGATCGACCTTTGTAGGTGTGGAAATATGGGTAGTATGAGAGATGGTCACCACTGCGTGTCTCTCGCATGACTCAAGCTGAATGCTAACGCACCATGTCGCGACTCGCTAACTTGGAGGAGTTGAGGTAAGCGCATTTCTCACGCTCGCGCCGGAGAACGTAAGGAAAGCTGATGCAAAGGAGAATTTGGGGATCGAATAAGGCTAGCATAAGCTAATGCCTAAAACCTTTGTAAATGATAGAAGAAGCACATATGAGGTATCTTTTAATGTATATACACGTAAATACAACACATGAAGCAGAAAGACAGTAAATGATCACATCAAAACAGTCTCATATTTTGAATTCACACCACCAATTATCTTCATCGTCACACAACGTCACAAGAGCCTCCTCTGGGCTAGCACAGAATGTCTTATTTGTGGATGGGTTATCTGCAGAAACAAAAGAGACTATAATGCAGGCCCTAGGACTCTATTCCCAATAAGTATGATTTGGATGTCTCACATACGCCCTTATAGAGAAGATAGAGCAAATTGCTTTAGTATTAATCTAGTCCATATCATCATCGGAAATCACTGCATAATATCTTTTAGGTAGGAATAATTGAACTATTCGTGCTTCAGATTCCCGTATACCAAGCAAGACAGACGGTCCGTATTGAGTGGTCACTCTCTTAGCATTAACAATGGGATAGAGTTTAATGATTGACAAAGAGCTGATATTGACTGTAACGTATGCAGTAGCTTCTTCAATGCGTTTCGCAAGGTCCATTGTCTGCAAGAATAGTCGTGTGGACGCGTATCCCTGAAACAAACAAGAAAAAGACGTCAGCATCCGCCGGCAAAAATAGTCCAACGGCAATAAATAGGAGGTCGCTCTTACGTGACAGCAACCGTCGGTGTTGGAAGTGAAAAGTAATACTCTGACTACCGAAGAAATAGGACGTGACAGCAGGGATTGGGAACTGTAAGTATGTATGCATTCAGACCACAAATGAGATAAGTGATAGAAGAGGATTTGGGAGGTGTGTCGATTCTAAATAGGTGTGTAATCTTTTGTGGAGAGAACAACAAAATCATGGTTCGCAGATTCAAGATAGTGGACGCGAATACGAGACAGTACAGGAGGTAAAATGCCGTATGAAGGCAACTTACTGTGCGTTTAATACCTTTCAGATAATACGAATCACGTAGCAAAATTCCTAGCCAGTGTGAAAGATATCATTAAGCACGCGTTACGCGATTTACACGATAGTGATATGGTGGGGATGACCATTCAAAATCAGGTAAACCAGAATGAGAAGCCCATTGGAATCAGTTTCAGACGGAGAGATCAATTATCCGCAGATTTGATAAGGAACTTCTTCTAAAATGTCACCCAGTCGAATACTAGATTCAACGCTCTGGACACGTTAGTTGTAACAGTGCATTGGGACAAGATGCCAGTCGGTTTTGGTAAACATGCAAGTAAGAATAAGGGCAGAACGCTGTCCGTAATGGCATACCTCAAGCATAGTATCGTGGAGGTGAAAGCGGAGGAAAACTGCTTGGAACATGCATTTATAATAGCCATTTCGAGATTAGAGAAAGATCGTTATTACAATTCGTATCGAAGAGGTAATAGGATAAGTCCAGTAATCCGAAACCTATGTAAGAAGACAGTATTGACCTATCTAAAGGTGCAGGGATCACCGAAATAGTCAGATTCCAGGAACACATTCGGGACTGTAAGATAGTGTCTACCACGGTCTGAGTTCCGAAGATATAATGTTCGAAGGGCAGGTCGACTAGTCTAAGCGAATTAATCTAATGTATGATAACGTCGAAAGACATAATCACGTGATCGCTAAACTTTCTGCTGCCACGGCTAGAAGTTAAGTGTGTAAATGTCGCAACAAGTCATGTACAAGTGACGTCACGCACGCCTGCGATCAGACGTGTAATGATTGCATGGTCTTCCCCCTGTGCACATTCTCGGGCTTTACAATCCCATGCTGTGAATATAATAGACATTTCAGGAGTCGTACGTGCTACGACAAACTCAAGCAGCGCACGATGAACAAGACGTCGGGAGCTTACGCGTACGATGTTGCACGACGTGCGGATGGATCGTAACACGCGGAAATCACGAATGTAACAGCGGTTCTGCAATAACTGTAGGCAGAAAAAAGAATTAGGTCACCTGTGTTATGTACAAACGTACACTACCTTATCGCTTGCGGGAGCAAGCGATAAGGTAGTGTACGTTTTCTACGATTTCGGTACAACCCAAAATATAGAGTACACGGAAGAGGCCAAGTTACACCTACATAATCTTGTCTGAGAGCAACATTTCTGTTCGCGGTGCGAGGACGTGGAAGACGGGGACTGCGTGAGATGCTGTAAGAGGAAGCACCCCTTCTGGCAGGAATCTGTCAGGGACCTGCTGGCATATCTATCTGAACCACGCCTCTGGGTCAATTAGTTCTTAACTATAGCACACAACGCCAAGGCGTTTGACGTTCACTTCATCCTGAATATGGCGATCCTACTAAAATGGAAACCGAAACTATTAATGAACGGGCTTAAGATAATGAGTTTGGAGATGCAGCACCTAGTCTTTCTAGATAGCGTGTCGTTCCTCCCATGTCCTCTGCGTAAGCTACCCGAGGCATACGGTATAACGGCCTCCAGGTCGTGGTATCCTTACTACTATAATGCGGAGAAAACTTCAATTACATAGGTCCCATTTACGATGTCGCGTATTACGGGGTTAATGAGATGGGCAACGGGTAGAGGAGCGAGTTTCTCGCGTGGTATGGCAGCCAGAAATAAGAGCTTTTCGACAACAGGCGCGTGCTTGAAAAATATTGTCAATATGTTTTCACGGTACTAAGACAGGCGTGTCGAATTTTTAGGCTGGATTTCATGCACGTAGGGAACATTTAAGTCTTCTCGAGTCGATAACGATCGCGTCGGCTAGCATTAAGGTGCTACGTAAACTTTTTCTAAAGCCCGACACCATTGGCTTGATACCGACCGGAGGGTATACATGTAATAACAACTATAGCAAGAGGGCTTTGATGTGTCTGCTACATATGCAACAGTCTAAATGTGTGAAGGAAATACACTGTCGCAAAGGTCGCGAGTACAGCCTGCGCGAACTGCACCACTTCAGTGTAGACGGTTATTGCCCCGAGACACGTACAATCTAAGAGTTCTTTGGTTCCTATTTTCACGGCCATACGTACCAAACTTTCCGTGACGTCACCACCATGAGTGCGTAACGCTGGCGGAACGCTATGAGCGAACCATGTCGTGTCTCGACCAGATAACGCGACCGGGATACCTGGTAAAGGTCAATTGGGAATGTGATTTTGACGATGCAGGGAGTCCCGAAATGCTCGAGCTTCCCATAGTAAAACAGAGTCCACTACGTACACGTGATGCTCTTTACGGGGGTCGAACCGAGGCCAAGCGTCTCCACTATAAGGTACGGGAGAATGGGACCATTCAATATGTCGACGTCATGAGCCTCTACCTGTACATATGCAAATATGTTAAATTCCTCGTAGGTCATCCGATCATTCGCGTAAGGAATGCGTCTAAGGATATAGAAGCGTGCCTACGTATGGATGGTCGGATGAAATATTGGATCTTTCCACCAGAGAGATTGTATCTCACCGTCCTACCTTACAGATGTAATAATAAACTTATATTTTGCCTGTGTATAAGGTGCTTCCTCACCTCCTCAAGTGACGAATGTGCGGATATCCGAGATGAGGATCGTGCCCTCAAAGGTACGTGGGTAAAGGGGTATGTCCGTAATGGACGAGGTGGAGCTGACCGTTGAAAACGGTATCGGATACTCGAGATATGAGGTGTACGAGTATCTGGTGACCCAGGATAATCACGAAGTAGGCGACGGCGCATATTTTGTCGTCTATATAATAAATTTTTGAAACTGAAATCAGAGGCTATCGGTTATCCCGACTGGGTCCACATTCCCAAAGACGATGACTGATAAGTGAACTCTTTTGGCAGAGCGAAATGATACGGCTAGATAAGGAAGCGACCAGAAAAAATGCTGCCAAGCGGGGTAATGGCCAAACTCTGTCTCAACTCCATGTGGAGCAATTTGACGGAGCGGAACGATCGGAAAATGGCCAGAGTGATCACGGAACCGAAACAACACATTGGATTTCTAGCCACGCCCAGCGTCGAGGTGATGAACCTCACGTTTGCCAGCGATGACGTAGTCTGCATCTCGTGGAAGTATAGTGCAGAGGAAGAAGTGCCTAGTCTGCGTCATACGACGAGGTAATAGGACGTTACGTCACCACGGTGGTAAGGATCCATATGTATCGCTATCAGGACAGGGTGAAAGAGAACGCGATGTATTGGGATACAGATTCGGTTGTATATATTCAGCCGAGGTACGGACCCCAACTGATTCAAAAGGTGGATAATTTGGGGGATATGATCTCATAGTAGCGCCCCTTAGAAAGGAATTCGGAATTTGTGAGTGGTGGGCCAAAGAACTACGAGGACGGTCGAGAAAAAACTGTGAGTAAAGTAAGGGACATATACTTGAATTACAACGCATCGGAAATGGTTAATTTTGATGTCAACAGGGATATGATTTTAGAGGGAACAAGGGGAATGAATCCACCCCGTTAATATGCACACAGAGAAATAGATTAAGCGTAAGATGGTGGGAGGCGCAACAGTAGCGATTGTAACCGAACCCGAAAGTAAGCGACGTAGAATTTGGTTTTTCAATAGGCGGCGATAAGATGACAATAGTCCGTCCCGTTTGGGTATAAAAAGGCAGAAGAGTGGGTTTCGTCTTGTCATAGCCCCCTGACCATCCATGGGTGATGACGATCTTTAATTCAAGCATCCGTTCTCGTGTATAGCGAGCGGAACAAGCAAATCGCGCAAAACGTGGTTCTGCATACGATTACTACAGAACCTGGCCGCCCTTTGCACCGAACGCGAATTCGGTGGCTTTATAGTCTGGTGTTACAGTGAGAAGACTGCTGTTCCGAAACGTTGGCTGTTGCCCTCATACACCACATATCACGAGGGCGTACCGGAGAATTTTTCTGGTGGCGTATATTGTGATATAGGACGATTTGTTAAATGACGTCTATTCGAAGCAATTGTGAGACTCGTTATCGAGAGGCAGCCAACACAGGAATAACAGCTTAATTTTCATTACGGAAAACTTGTTTCATCGGGGTCGCTACTGTACAGATATATCGTTGAATGCCTATTATGTGGTCGCGTTGAAAAACGTCAGAGATAAGAAGAAGCTTATGTACTTGGCCAATCAAGTGCATCCCGAAAATAGTATGGGATTATATAATGCCTACCTGGATGCGACACAAAGACCCCACGGTTATCTCATCTTACATACATCGCAAGACACGGATGACGGTCTGCGGTTTCGAACCAACATATTCCGGGAAGAATATCCTCAAGTGGTGTAATCCGATATAGGCGACGAAACGTGGGAGATCGAATTACCATGTTCTTCATGTGCTGAAGATGGCCGAACCTAGATTACGTAAAGCCCACATAACTAACTCTAACAAGGAACTAATGAATTGTATAAGCGAATGTCTGTCAAATGTTTTGAATGGTAATATACGATTGTTAGGTTGTAAAACTCACAAGTTAAAAATCACAAGTCAGCGCTTCGCAAGGTCGCCGACAGGTACGCATTAATCTATGGCAAGAAGCGTCTAATAGAAAAGTGCGGGGGATTTCTGCTGACCATACTGGGCCATTCTGCCAACGATCGCCAGCTTAATCTTTAAGGCCAGATAAACATGTTAAGTTAAATGAACCTTGTTCCAGCCGATCACTATCATAGGGGACAAACGACGCGGCCCCTCGCCTCGCGAGCGAATAGAAACGTAGCAACAGACGCAAAAAACACCATCCGTATGAAGAGTCGGTTGAGATGCGTCATAAGATTCGCGAGGCCGATATCAGACGGAAGACGCGGACAAAGGCTATCTCTGATTTCCTAAGACGAGTGATGCCCGACACGGCAAACAGTGAGATGTCCTCCTCCCCAGAGCTAGACCTAACAAAACAGTTGTTTGTCCCTATATTCGGGGCGAAAACGCCGTAAAGCAGCCCTCTTTAGCCAATTCCTTCGACATCGAAAGAGATGGAGACCCCTAAACAAGTATTTATTGCCGGTGATGAAGACGTCACGGGGAAGAAGGAAGAAGAAGAAGAAAATGTCGGAACCGTACCTAGTCCCCCGAGGAGTAGCAGAATGTTTCTCGACACACAATACGGTATCCGTAAGGGTGGCGAGCAATTAATGATTGGTGATTCCCCAGTGTTTATAGATCCCGATGATAATGTCACAGTTTAGGGGACCATGTTTAGAGGGAAGGAGGGACTGTGGGAACTACTGAAACGTAAAGACGTCATACGGAATTTATCGGCAAGGACTTCAAGACGTAAAAAATATTGGTATTGAATATCGCTCATTTGAATAGATATCAGCCTGGCGATAACATTAATATAACACGAGGAAATAAATTTCGCGATATCATTGCGCCCCTCTATGCGAAACCGAACGGAAAGGGTGTCGAATACTGCTTACGACGTAGGTGGCAAAAGTATTAACAAACTATATTATGACCCGTAGTCTGTCGGCCTTCTCAACTCTGCAGAAGCTTCAGTCGGCGGCGGCGGCGGCGACGCCGAAGCAGAAGATTTCTGTTGACATCATCAGAATATGATTAGAGAAACAGTTTGCGTATATGTTTCATAGGCCGTTGAGGAAGCTATTCGCCCTAATCCCATAAAGTAAGTAACGTGATGGACATGTGGGAATGCGATCTGCTGGATGTAAAGGCCTACGCAAAATACAACGGTAATTAAAAATATATTCTTTCTGTAATAGATGTATTCTCGAAATTTCTACAAATGATCCCAATAAAGTCAAAGGGCGGCCTTCCGTCACGTCGGGGTTCCGGTCCATATTTCATGACACGATGAGCCTGCGTCCCTCAATATGGGTGCGTAGTGATAAGGGCAAGGAATTTCTAAATGAACATTTTCAGGACATGTTACATGACGAGGGCGGTATTCAGTTTCAGGTGTGTCCGAAACCTGACATGAAATGTGCAATCGTGGATCGCGTGCTTTGCACGATTCGCGATAGAGTCTATAAATATTTTACACATAAATATACGTAGAGATATATCGAAGTTAGGCCACAATTTGTCAAGGCCTACAATGAAACGGTTCACTCAACGACTGGCATAATGCCCTTGCGAGTCACAGCTTCAGACGTGCTAGCGATATTGAAGAGAATGGAGGCCCGGAGAGGGCGCGTTCGTGTCGCCAAAAAAGCGAAATTTCGGGTGGGGCAGCACGTTCGCATCGGCAAAGAGAAGACGCGGTTCGCCAAGGCCGCCGAACAGAATTTCAGCACCGAGAATTACAGTGTCGCGAAAGTAATTGAGAGGCGGCCACGTAAATTGGACGAACTGGAGGATTTAAATGGCACGCCTTAGAAGAACAGTTTTACCGCGAGGAACTGACCCCCGTACGAATAACTGACCAGACCTCCTATAAAATAGATAAAATACTGTACAAGAAGGTCAGACGAAGCATTCGAGATTATCTCGTCCGCTGGCGAGGTTACAGTCAGGAATTCGACTCTTGGGTGCCTTCAGCTAGTGTAAAGAATATCTAGTATGGCGAAGCAGAGCCATTTTACGTCACTCTGTTCAGCAACGCTTCGCACGACATCTACGAACAGAATACACACGCCGATTTCACGGTGAAACTGGCTCAGCCCTTCGACCTGCTTTCAACCTCCAATTGGGAAGTGGGTGTCTCTGAAATTTCGTGTTCCTAAACCTTCATGTGTGAGGAGGAAACCACTGCCCTAATTTACTGTAATCTGGTATCCCAGCAATTTGTGGGCGACATTAGTGTCCGCTGTATGCGGACATTCGTCAGCCTATCAACAACATGTCCGCACAAGTTTCAAAACATTTATTATGTGCATGTCGATCGGCGCAGATTTAAGGAAATTGGAATTGAATTCCTGACGAACGAGGGGTTGCACATCCCCTTCGAGGACAGCACGCTCTTCCGCTGGGTCCGAACATTCCTGTGGAGCGGGAAAAAAATGGGCCGCGAGACGTTGCGTACCGGTGAGAAAATCCTTCCGATATCGCGCTACGCAAGTCGACTGATGACGCGAGTACTGGTGACATCGTGTCTAAACACGTCACTGAATCCGCCCAAATTTGTTTAGCAAATTGCGAGGCCGGAGACACAAACGCGCCTGGGAGGCGGCAAGGGGTAAGAAAAGGGGCCCAAATATCAAGCGTACCGCGTGAAAAATAATAAAACGGGACATCATTCCTAGTTTTAATTCAGTCAGTCTTCACCAGCCGCTATGTCTGCCGCCGCGGAGATAGCGTCTGTCACTAGCGAGTTTGACATGTTTGCACACAGGCCCATACATACAACGGTGCTAGCGACGATAGAGACAGGGTACAAACCCATCACCCCGTCGATCAAAATGATCTGGAATTTTTTTACTTGCCGATAACGTCACGTACATTGATCTAGATATCAAAATCTACGCCCGACGAAAATTGATTTCAGGTCAAGAAAGGATGTGGACTATACGGACCTCACGGGCGAGTGAGCATTAATATAATCGCTCCTATCTCGAAAACCTGATGACCTATGGTACAGGTGCTGGAGCCACGCATCTATCAAAAACATACTAGTATTTCGACACGGGGAAAATGCAGCCTAGCGGCTCCCTCGGCCGAGACTCTGACCGCCAAGACGAAGTGGGATTCATCACTCGTTGGAAGAGACTTAGCACGCGTAGGGAAATGCAGCTCTTTGATCGATTATGTAGTGACATATGTAACTTGCTGCTATACTTGTTGCCGGGCGTCAGATTGCAGATCAGGTTTACAAAAGCCCGATCGAACTTCTAACTGATGAATAAGATTGTCGATTAGCAAACTGTTTTCAAATGTTTGGACCCTCAATTACTGGTCAGGCTCCTCAGCCCGTAACACACTATATTGCTGGCTCACAATTCGACACCGAACAAGGTGAGTCTCGCATGCTATATCCTGACGAGAGTCAACTCAAGACGTTCGCATTCTCAGCCGGATCAAAATCACTTTCAATAGACGACGTGACCTGGGTCCCATCCCAAAAGTCTCTTGTTCACCATGGTTAAGAATATAGATTTTATCGGTTCGTTGGACAGCAACCCGTACAAATTTCAGCATTATGACATCTGTGGTCTTTCGTTGTTTGTGAACAGGAAACATTTCCCTAACGATGGTCTAACTCTGGGCATGGATCATGAAAAGACGTCCATCATGGGCTACAGGACGCTTTTCGAGGCGTCCGGCATACATCACTCGAACACAGGACTGCACATAACACACGATATGTATATAAACGGCTATTTCATGTTACTCTTCGACATCAAAACTGATAGGGGCGCGTCGGAAAGTCATAAGTCTCACCCCGACAACGGCAATATCAGAATCAAATTGAAATTCAATAAACGTCTCCCCGAGGCGATCAGGTGCCTGTTGAACCCAAAATTCGATAATTCGGTCCTACTAGATTTTCCGCGTAACGTCACGACCGACTACTAATGAACACCGTGCAGATACTGTGTAATACGTGACGTCAGCTGATTACTCCACGTGTTCCCCTCCGATCACCTACCACAATTAATTACGCAAACCTCCACCACCGTCATCATCAGTGCCGATCCCACCACAGGGAGAGGTTCACAATGGCTAGACGTGCACTTCAGACCAAAATATTCGAGTGTCTGCTACTTTGATTAATATGGCATTGTACCGCTCATACCCACAATTCAAGCGTTCATTATATCCAACTGCAAGACCTGGGACAATAACATTCGATAGCTGCAGGGCCTGACGACAGACGTCTGCGGCAAGTACTGCTATCTGTTCGCCGTCTATGTGGATCGGGGTTGTCACCGAAACAATTTATCTCGCTATTCGATGCTTGCAACAATGAAGAACGGCAGGTGGAGCGGTTGTTCACTGCCGAATTCGGAGCCCAGACGTCACGTGGCGTTTGTGGTCAATGCTGCCGCAGCTGCCTATAAAAAGGTAAGTACTTTGCCGATTGTAATTATTCCTACTCTAAAATGCCTGGAGGCAGGGATGTCGTGATTGAATCCGAGTTCTTGCGGGGGCGCCAGAGTGAGACGGTCGTCAAGGAATTTGCGTGGCCAGCCCCGCCGCATACAAGACGTTCCGTTTCAAGAGCCCCTACAAGATGGCGAATCACGGTTCGTCAGAGAATGGCCTAAATTTGGTCGACGGACATATCGAACATAAAGAATTGTACACTATTATTACAGAGGCCGTGGCCGGTTTCGCACACCTCCACGCCTACGGCGACTCTAAATCCACACTCCTCGCAGGACTGACGCGAAGGGCGATCCATAACTTACAGGATCTCGAGTGCCCCCCACCCGTCTCTTGCAATCAAAAATGCTGGTGTAAATTGTCATGTCAAAAGTTTCCCAAATTTTCTTGCGCTACCAGAACCGCGCATTCCCTCTAATATTGGTTAATGTACAATCTGCAGAAGAAAGATTTTGTCCAATGTCCTACTGAAATGACACGTCATACTTCCCAATTTGTTTCAGCTGTATAAAAACTGGATCGATCACTTCCCACATCATTCTGCTCCCTGCTGCTGCGATGGCTACTAGTCTACAACAACAACCTGCGAAGAAGAAGCGCGCCCTGTAGCAGCCGTTGCTGCTGCCGGACACCTCGTCCGACATCTGTCGCTACTGGCCTGCCAGTCCAACATTCGATACCCAGAGAGTGTTGCTGAGGCGTCTATTTTTCATCAGCTCGTACAGGACCAAGTACGTTGTCTGACGGTTTCTACCCTGCACGCGTCTATCAGCCACTGGTGGAATTCGGCGCCATACGGAGGGAAAGGTCGAATTCCATCTTTCACAAAGACGAGAATATCGACACGCTGGCGGACTGTCTACCCAAGATGCTCGGTTCAATCTGCATTGGAGGGACCGGTGCAGGGTGCGTGAGTTGTGTCTTCCGCCTATCACCGACTAAAAACTTCGGATCGGCAAGACCGTCTTTCGGCACGCAGTACATTAGCCCAACTATAATAACCCACAATATCTTGCGCGAATATTTCACATAGTGCAACAACAATTGCGTGATTACAATACCGCATTGCCGGATCTACTGTCGTATGTGACATCGTCCGTAACTTCAGTGACGTATGTCGAACCTGTGCCAAACGCCAGTGACCTCATAGACTATCGTCATCTGTTAGTGGACCTCGTAAAATTTGTATAAACATGTATCACTACTGCTTATCTGAATTTAACTAAATTGTGTGTTTTCATGAAGATCACTGCATATATTAATAAAATAAATATTCATTGCACTTTCCTATGTTTCTCGACACACCACCCTGCAGAACGCCTTCCTCACAAATGAGCAACCGCAGCAGCAACCACCTGCACGGATACAGCAGCAACGACTACCCCGTAGATGAAGCCGTGCATTAATTCTCTCTCGAGTGTTGGGTTACGCACATGTTCCAGGATGTTTATCTCAGGAATGCAAATGCGTAACATCGCTTACCTTCACATACAGAGCTGTGTTTGAAGTGCTCTACTTATGGTTTTCGAATGCAAGGGTCGCACATGCATTAATAATAGTAATCGTGACTATCTTCCTGCCTTGCCGATCATTATCTACTCTTGCGTTCGCCATTACTAATGCATGAGCTACCACATTTTTCTCTGACACCCTGGCATTCGTCGGCCGCGAGCAGAAGCACTTCAAACAAAAGAATCGTGTTTGTGAACGTAAGCGATGTTTGCTTAAGCGCATTCGTGATGATCATGCTGCAACATGTGATTTGGCCTATAAATTCAATTCAATTCACTGAGTTATCATGTACAAACTTCACCTACCTCCAACACGCTTCGTCTTCACAGCTTCAACACACACACATAACACCTCCTGTCTACATAGAAGCAGCTTCTTTCATGATGCACACACAGGCTATGATGGGGTGTAACACACACTAGCAGGTTCCTTCACAACGCACATACAGGCGTCCACCACAACAATGCTATGAGGAGGTGGGGTTCCTCTAGGGTTACGTTTTATACACACCCCTAAGCGTCTGATCCCCTTCCCTCATTCGACATATCTCGAGACCATGATTGGGTCTATGTTACGTCAGTGGCTTCAATCTTAGATGTCTGCGTCATCTTGTGATATCACCTTCCTACCTGTATGTCTATAGGTGTGCGCATGACTTACTGCTATAGCAGAAAAAGGCACGCTCCTGCACGTGTTTAATTTCCCTTAGATAAGCGCAGCCACTGTTAAGGTGAACGTGCTTAATTACTCCTCTAACTGAGTCGGGGGAACCCTGCGCGTGACTTATTGCACTAGCAACTGTTTTTTCCCAGACCACCGATGCATTTCATTACTCATGGACTGCCACAGGGGTGACCATCACACTTGCCTTCCGCCTCTTGACGTACATATACCTAACTTTTTCCTTAGGCGAGTGCGAAATTTTACCATGCCACTTTTTGGGGAAAACTTAACTTTTTTTGTGTTTTCATACGGTCTATCACGTCAACTTTCGTACTTATCGTGCACTCAAATTTGTATTCATCCATTTTTACTACCAATTCTGACGATGTCAAATTAACCTTCGCTTCATTCACGCCTCAGAAGCACGCGGGGTACCTTCTCTCTTCTCCTTACCATGCGTTGCGGTACGTCCCGGTCCTCTACCAGTCCGCAAGGCGGCAAGCCTGCGATAAGTGTAAGTTTTTATTTCCAAACTTAACGCCCGCCTCCAATCACGACATCTGGCGGAGAGATAGGTCCCGTGCTAACAATCTATCCGGCGGACGGGCTTGGGCGCAGGGGCTCCGAAGCTCAAGAACAAGTAGTGCCTTGACCGTACTTAGGGCCTTCCCGCACTACACTCAACGCTAAACACATGGCGGGACGCAGCTGGACGGCGGCTGCCAACCTTGATAAAAATATATGATTTTCAAACGCCGATCCTTTTTAATATTCTTATGCTAAAGAAAGAGTAATGCCTAAACCGCTCTTGGGACCTTCTTGCACATGGGGACACCAAGCCGGACGGCGGATGTTTTTTAGTTACCTCGGTTCATCAAAGTCAAACGCCGATCTTTTTAATAATATTATTTTGCTAAAGAACGAGTAGTGCCTGGACCACACTTAGGACCTTCTTGCACTAGGCCCCGGGGACCAAGCTGGCCGGCGCAGCTGCCAAACTCATTACATTACCTCGGTTAATAAAATCCGATTCTTTTTAATATTACGCTAAAGGACGAGTAGTGCTTGGACCGCACTTAGGCCCTTCCTGCACTGGGCCCTAGGGACCAAACCGGTCGGCAACTGGCAACCTTTGTTAAAGCCAAACGCCGATTCATTTTAATATTATTATGCCAAAGAACGAGTATTGCTGGGACCGCACTTAGGAACGTCTTGCACCAGGCCCCGGGTCCAAGCTGGACGGCGGCTGACAACCCGATTACATTACCTCAGTTAATTAACGACAATCTTTTTAATATTATTATGCTAAATAAGGATTAGTGCCCGGGACGCACTTCGGACCTTCTTGTACCAGGCCCCGGGAACAATCTGGACGGCGGCTGCCAACCTGATAAAGAGTCATTCGCCGATTCTTTTTAATATTATTATGCTCCAGAAGGAGTAATGCCGGGGTCACACTTACGCTCTTCTTGCACGGGACCCTGGGGACTGGGTTCGGCGAAGGGGCTACGAAATCACACTTTCCCTTTTACCTCACCTACACTCATTCACTTCTTTCGACTTAGGTTACTCTTGAACCAAACACGGCTTACTTTATTTTACACATTAAGGCGACCGACCGGACCTCCAGCATTATTACTCTGGATATTGATGGTTATTTACTGGGAAATGTGGTAACTCAGAGTTTGTGTGCTCTGCTGGTGCAAGGTTTTAGTAGATGAAATGGAACATTTAAAATTTAATCGAAAAAATGTCGGTGCGCTTCAAATAGTGTAGGCCAAATATAGTGAACTTGAGGATGACCTGTTGCGAGTCGAAACATTTTGTCCCCACATTTCATGAACAGTTGAATTATATCGATTTTCAAGTAATATTGTAATTGATAATAATGCCACTGTTACTGTTGTGTGTGTGTGTGTGTGTGTGTATCTGACTCCAGTACACATACAAAATGTGTATTCTTGAATAAAAATGCAGACTTCTACATACAGTACAAAGTTACGCATTAAGAACAATAAATGATGTTTGCGAATATACCACAATGTAAGCTGTGATGTCACAGGAACCTGTGCCTTACCTGTGTAAAGTGCTAGCAGGCAGAATGAAGTAAATCGCCTACCCTGCATGTTGAATTGCCACACAACGGTCATGGGTTACGGGGAATGTGACCACTCGGTTTGGGGCAGGATATGAAGAAGTACAGACAGATCAATAATGGAATGCAGAGGCACAGGACCGGGTTTTTCTCCACTTGATTCTTTCAGTGTAAAACACTGCCACCATTCTGTCAGATTCAGACCCACTGACACAGCTGTGCAGCGATTCCACCGACCCCTGATATTTACTCCTCAGCAAAGCTAAACCTTAAAACGTCTTTGTTAACCACCTAAATGGATACAGAGTAGAGGAGGTAAGGCTCCACTGATTCTTAACCTAGACACTGTGTGGAGTATGCGGTCGGCTTCTTCACCCTCAGGGAAAGAGGTCCAGGTACCCATGTAATGGTACGCTGGCCTGGACTGTTTGATATGGAGAAAAATCTCTCTTGCTTTTACTGAGAATCGAAACATGATTACTAGGTTTTCAGTCCGTGGCCTAGTCACTATATTGACTGAGCTTTCTGTTCTGATGTTCCTCATTAATTTTTTTCTAAAAAAAACCAAGATAGAATTAAAAGCTTATTTTTAGGCTATTAGTGTTAAAGTTCGATTGAAAATCAAGGAGGGTCATTCCTTCCACATTGCATTTCCTTTACTCCTTTACCCTCTTTCTTCACGTCTTTCAATAGTATTCCCTTCATTCATAACCAGGCCTGTGTTATTAAATGCATTAACATGAGTATTATTATTATTTAGTTCTTTAAAACGTCTGTGCATCTAGGTGAAAAATATAGACAGCGCAGATGTACTTGTAGGTAACTCTAATCAGTACTTTGTTACTTACATACGGGGTGTTTCAGGAGGAATCTGCCATATTTCTTTGGTTAATTTACATCAATATAACCTAGGACACCTATATCCAAAGTTGAACGGTTATGGGGATCATGGCGCAGAAATTGTAGTTATCTTGCAGTTCTACGTACTGTACATGTTGAAAATGATGTGTTACTCATATGTGTACACTGTTCAAGCCCATCCTTTAGCCAGTAGCTCAGCCAAGCCAGATTACCTGCATTAAAATTAAAAAGTTAATGATAAAAATAGGCAAAATGACTCTCCTGGCAACTCTGTATTGAAACAGTCTAACATGGCTGGGACATTGATAATGACCCCCATGCACATCGTTGGTACTAATACATGACTCTCATCAATCGATAACAAAACCCACTTCTATTCAACCTTTAGTATTTTCTTGTACTTACAAAACCACCTACACGTACTGACACGTTTTAATGCTAACTATTTCATTATCCTCAGCGTCATCCTAACACATAGTC
>Ga0131853_10003575_pt1 | contig 27866 bp, 18 predicted proteins | sample TergutLab28metaG_FD_92764 | JGI IMG/M metagenome (GOLD analysis project Ga0131853, IMG submission 92764) | Labiotermes labralis P1 segment gut microbial communities from Petit-Saut dam, French Guiana - Lab288 P1 (version 2) (version 2) | ecosystem: Host-associated > Arthropoda: Insects >...
GCTTAATTGGTACACTCTTTTTCTTATCTAACATAGCTTTGATCGTCTTTATGATCTTATGTGCTATAAGCTCTTTACCTTTTAAGTTCATATGTAGTCCATGTCTTGTGTAGAGTTCACGCTTGTTGTCCACTTCTACTACACACACATTATCATGTACCTTTAAGTGTTTCCTTAACTTTCCACTGTAAACTTTCACTTCATGATTCACACAGGAGTGTCAGATATAACAAGTAGTGGACTGAAGCAGAGAACAATGCATCTCCATCTGCTGCAGTGTTTTGCTCGATTTTATGATGATGTATAATCATGCAATACTGATAATCAATCATTTGTATTTTATTGTTGCAAATCTTCATAGAAGTGCCCAGTCCATACCAAATTATTCCAACATCAGTGTTTAGAATATGATGCCTAACTCTATAATGTTCCTTGTTTCCAGTTTGTCCAAATGGAACATACTCACTGGGATTAGTTCCTGGAGATGTTTCTCTGTGTCTACCCTGTCCAGACCCCAACCATGTGACTGTTGGGTCTGCTGCTTCTGTTCAGGAATGTCATTGCAAGAAGGGCTTTGTTGCCAGTGGTGATCAATGCAAAGGTAAGAAATAGAGTTGCCTTAGTCTGTAGTATTTATTGATGAATGAACAGTCTATACTATAATGTAAAGTAAAGAAATTAAACTATGATATCTTTTGTGTGTGTGTGTGTGTTTTTACCAAGTTTGTGCCAAGTACAGGAGACTTTCCACTTAATGTTTCTCGTTTTAAGACTGTCCATAATATAACCTTCAGTTTCAGTCATCCACAGTAAATTATCCCAAATTTCCCTCTTTAATATTGAATTCCACTGTTCCCAAAACAAATCTTAATAATGATTTTACCATAGTACGTTTGTTTTGGTCAGATATTCTTATGTCTCTGGGAATGATAAAATTTTGCATAATCTTTTGTAATTTTTAATAACACAAGTTTCCTAAATCAACTTCATATCTTGGATGTATCACATTTACCATGCTTGTAAAGAGTATGCAATTTGGAAGTTTTACTAGGAAGAACTTTGTCATAATGTGCAGAGAATACTGTGTTCAAGGAACCTAGACAAATATATTTCAGAAAATGCACACAAATGTAATGAAATTGAAGATCATAGTAATAATAATATTAACGACTTTTTATTGAGCATTTAATACTAAGAGTAATTTATTATTTTATGGTGTACTTCAGGAATTTCTGCATTAGAATATTTCCATTTTATAGTACACAAACATCATTTTCAGGTACCAATACAGAATTACGTGAGAATTTTTAACATGTAGACACTGAAATACTTGAGCAATTATGGGCACATGGACTTCTGATAGTATAAAATTTTGCTGGTGATTGATGTTTACATTCATTTGTTCCAATGCAGTGATCACCTGCCCAAAGCTGACTGCTCCCCTGAAGGGCTTTTTTGTGAAAAAGACATGTGGAAATGTGCTGAATGCAGCTTGTGGAGTGAGGTGTCGTGTTGGCTATCAACTTATTGGGTCCAGCATCCGCCTTTGTCAAGATGATGGGACATGGTCTGGACAGGAGGCCAAATGTGTTGGTAAGGCTCAGTAAAGAGCAGTTACTGTTGCACTTTTCTTTTTCTCCTACCTGATAACCATAATACATGATTACAGGACACATACATCAGCTTCTTGGAAGAACAAATATGGAAATATAATACTGAAATATGTTATGGTGAGAATGGTAATTACAGTTATTCTGCACTAAATTGAGTACTAAATAAAATGTCACACATTGACAATGTGGATTAAATTAATTGAATTGAAATGAATTGAACTGAATTGAATTGAATTGATGATAGTAGTACTACACTTTAGTGTTGCTCTATGCAACACATTTACTTGCTACATTGTGCCACTAGTTTAAATGTTCCCATTAGTTGACCTTCCATGCTAAGAAGTCATATGATTTTAACCATTTGAAAAGTGAATTGCAGAATCAGATTTTTTCACAGTAAACTTCCAAAGCGGGTCCAGACTAAGAGGTGGCCAGCCAGGCAGCTGCATGGGGCAACAACCTATAAGGAGCACTAAGATTTCACTGACATTATCAGAAATATGGTTCTAGTAAAGTCAGTTTTCCACACACAAAACAATTTTTCCAAAAATTATACGCATTTGGATACATAGTCTGAAAAATGTGTGCTAGCCCTTTCTTAGGCTAAAGAGTTTAAAGAATAAGGGTGCCAAATTTTGTCTTGGCCAAACCTGTTCAGAAGATTCTAGATAAAATCACAGATTACAGCACATTCAGAGAGCACAGGGCTTGAAAAGCGGTAAACATAACAGGTAATATCATTCTGTACGCAGCATATCCAACTTACACATATGATTATATTTTGTGGGACAGAGAGAGTAAAAAATGTGTTGGTGTGGGCACATGCCACACAGCATTTGTAACGTGCGTACACTGGTACATTCATTCTTATCAAAGATTAAATAAGTTTACTTTAAATCAGTAAATTAACATGTCTCCTTGCCTTCAGATGAAGCAAAAGTGTTATCTGTAGTCACACAATATTATTATGTTAGTGTATTCGGTAGCACAAAAAAATTTGTAGAAGTTACATTAAACATTGATATTGATTCACAGTGAAGGCTTGTCCGGCTCCCAAGGCGCCTAAGAATGGTGCTGTGATGTGTTCCAGTGATGACTATATTATTGACACTGAATGTGAGTTTTCCTGCTTGCCTGGCTACACTCTCATTGGCTCCAGACATCGCAACTGCTTGCCCCTTGCACGGTGGGATGGTCTACATACAACCTGCAAACGTGAGTCATCTGCCAACTATAAACAAAGGAATCTCTTTCTGAGGTCTTCACTCTTTAGGATTGGCAGTTGGTTACCAACTTTGCAGGATAACGCATTGGTCCCATCTTCAAAGTACTTTAATTCTAAGAAAAATCTTTTCTTCCTGTGGCTGTCTTTAAAATTATGTTTTATCAAACACCAAAAATGGAAAATTTATTAAAAGTACAGTCTGTCACAAGCTGAATGAACCTTTTCTTCATTTATCTTTGAAAGTAGATCTTTGTGCATAAAATAGCATTTAACTTGATTTCTAGAATGACAAAAGTTTGTTTCATTTTTTTGTTCAGTAAATCACTATGTCAAAGTAATAATCATATTTTCGTTAATGAACAGTTTGGTTTCAGGCATGCATCATGAACAGACATTGCATCCTATAAGCTGACCAAGAATATACTGACAGCATTAAACAATAAACAGTTAGTTGGTGGTATTTTTTGTGACCTTCATAAGGCATTTGACTGTATCAACCATGACATCCTGCTGTCTAAAATGGAATTTTGTGATATTTCTGGAAAAGCTAATAATCTAATGAAACCCTACTTACAAGATATATATCAGAGAGTACTGGTAGACCTTGATTCAAAAAAATACTACACCAAATTGGAATCTGTTACAGATGGATGTTCCCAGGGATACCTACTTGGTCCCCTGCTTTTTCTTTCATATATATTAATGATGTACCAAATGTAATATCTGATTTTTGAACCCAGTGCTGTATTCAGATGATACTAGCTTGATAATTACTAATTCTGATAGCCAAATGTTTGAAAAATACTTAAATACTGCTATATTACAGTTCAACAGATGGTTTAATAGTAATCTATTATTACTAAATCTGGAAAAAACTTATTTCCTTCAATTCGTAACCAAAAATACTCATACTGATGCAACGGACCTACACATATCATCTGAAAACAGACAAATCTCCAGTATACATAGCACAAAATTTTGGGGATTGGTGGTTGATAATAATTTATCATGGCATAGCCATAATGATCAAATGTTACCAAAACTAAACAAAGTATCTTATATAATCAGATCTTTGAAACCGTTGTTGTCTTTTGAGTCATTAAAGATGGTTTATTTCTCAAAAGTCCATTCAATCGTATCGTATGGTATCATATTCTGGGGTATATCAACTCATAGTAAAATCATATTTAAAATCCAAGAAAGAATAATAAGGATTATTATGAACTCAGGTAACAAGGATTGTTGTCAAGATTTATTTAAAAAATGATATATTCTCCCTCTTCAGTCTCAACACATATTTTCTCTACTCATGTTTGTTGTTAAGAATAAAGACTTTTTCAAAACAAACTTGGATGTTCATAGTTTTAGTTCAATATCTCATTATGATTTACATATTCCTGCAGCAGATTTGGCAGTATTTTAGAAAGGAGTGTGGTATTCTGGTATCAAAATCTATAACCATCTTCCACCAACCCTTAAACATCTATCATATGATATTTCTAAAATATCATTTCTTTTTACAAACTCTTTTTACACATTGGAGAAGTATTATAGCTGGAAATAAGGACCTTGGTTCTTATTATTACATTTTTAACAATACTATGAATTATTTTATTGCTGTTCAATTACTGTTTAATTCAAATCACTAATGATTATGCATGTGTGTTGTTGTATATGTTGTATGGGTTTGTAGACTTCTTATACTTTCAACATTGGTCCCCTAGGTCATGTTAAGGATCAATGAATTGTGGTGGTTTGACTGATAATAAGTAAACTGAACAGCATGCTTTGCTATTAAAACTGTTACATCTCTATTGTCAAGAGAAGATTTAGGAATATTATATTTGTCTTGTGTGCATTCAGTTATGACTTATGGCAAATATACTACATACATATGAGGAAATTGGGACTGTGCTTTTACTTCTTGTGTTTTGTAGGATTTACTATAAGATGCACTTTATGATACAATTATTTTGTTTCCATATTACATTAGTATCATGACAAGCTCTATATCCTATAGGTTGGGTGACCTTGTATGGATTGACATAATGCATAATGAATGAATGAATGAATGAAAGCTATGTTATTTGAGAAAATAAAATTTTCTCTTCTTCTAGTACCATGCCATTTAGATGTAAACCTTGACATTAGATGCAACATGCATTAAATTTGCCTAAAACTCAGGGCAACTGCATGTGGTATCCACTGGGTAGAATGTTGCATGTCTCTCAGTACCATTTTGGATAGGATGGTGCCTGTACCAAATATGAACTTTGGGCTGGTCTTTGTGTAGCTAATTTATGTTCTGAAGTAAGATGTGTTTTGTTGTTGAGTGAAAGGAAGCACCACAAGGTCATAATTTTGTATTACAGTTTTAAATAAAATCAGATACAGATTTTGAGTTATAATTAAAAACAACACTGCCAATAATTCTGATGTGTTATTTATATTAAAACTAATAACTTTTATTGACCAAAGTAATGATAGTGTTTCAGTCTTATTTCAAAGCATGTTATGGACTCAATACAAGGGAAAATAACATTTTCTAATTGAGAAGCACCTCACTTCTGTGTAATACGTTATTCAATGGTATGTTGATTGATGAAATTCATATTTTGATTTGTTAGCACTGTTCTGTCCACCACTGGCCACAGTTTCTAATGGCGAGTATACACCAGTAGAATGTGGAACAAATAAACAGGTTTACGGGACCAGATGCAACATTTCCTGTGCAACAGGATTCCAGCTGAAGGGCCCAAAAGCTCGGGCATGTGGGGGAGTAGGCAAGTGGACAGGTCGGGAAGTTAATACCTGTGTCGGTAAGTTGAATTGTTGCTTTCATTAAGCATCCGGGATTTCTCTACTGCATTGTGATATGAGATCATTGGTGACCCGCAGTGTAAATAACTTTTATGGTTTCAAGTTTCTGCAAAATTATAAATTAGTAAATGAATAACGTAGCTCTGGTTAGTCTACTACATGTTTCTGTTGCTAAACGATGTTATCACTCTAATATAAATTTTTGTTACTCTTATGTGATTTATAAATAATAAATGTGCTTCAACTACTGACATGACTTTTGAACTATTGTCCTGTGTTTTAGTGTCTTTATGCATTTGGCATTTGAACCTTCCAGCTTGTATTGGGATATTTTGGTAAACCTTGTAATTTGGTGACAGTTATCACTGTATATGACGATCATTGTTTAATCATATGCAGTATAAGTGTAATGAAATTATTTCAGTGACATTATTTTGTTAATGAATTTTCATTACTTGCCAACGTACTTGAATTCCACCGTTGATGGAAGATTTTTTTTTTTTATATGACATGAATATTGGCTATTTTTTCTTAGATATTACACCACCAAAGATTCAGTGTCCAGAAAATATAGTAGTGGGGACAGATCCTGATGAAGATTATGCAGCTGTCAACTGGGCAGTGCCAGTTGCAACTGGTAAGTTAGAAATTGAAAAAAAAAGCTGTGTTTGATGCTGTGTTGTGCTTAGACAGTATTGCATATTAAGCCTATGCCTATTTGTTCTCTCCACAGATTAACAGTTAATTTTCCAAAACCCATTAACACTTTATTACTGAAAGTAACCTTATCAGAATCACTGAAATCATACTTGACCACCATACACTGGTACCTAAACTGAAACTACCGAATCAGAAACTGTGCTGCGCACTCTGATGTTCATAATTTGGGACAAAAAAAATTCTAGATATATAAGTGGGCATGGATATATTATGGATGTGTTGAATTATATTCTATCTATAGATAATGATGGCCGTCCTCCCACTGTATGGACACGACCTGCTACTCGACAGCCAATGAAAGTTAAGATTGGTACAATGATTGTCACTTATGTGGCCACTGATGCCTCTCACCATAAGACCAAATGCAACTTCACCATCACAGTTGAAGGTAAGAAATCTTTATTTGCTTTTACATGAATGTTTACATCATTGTCATCACCACCACCAGCACCAATTCCATTACTGCATTACCATATTATTGTTAAAACTATTATGATCAATACCAAAGTATGAATGCTAGTGACATTAGCAAAATTACTATGTTCTTTGGAACTAGTGGTGATAGTGTCAGTGTTATATACATACAGAAGATTTGTTTGCAGTCCATTTGAGAAGGGCAAAGGTTTTCTATATTTTTATGTGTGCCATCCTGTTGTTTGTCAGTAACATGAATGAGTAATGTCAATAGCAGTCTCAACACAATCTTATTTATTAGACAAAGAGCCTATCCGCCTAATAGAGCAACATGTTTCAGCCTTAAATTAGGTCATATTCAGCCTTTTAATCTTTAAAACATATTGGGGAAGTCAGTATGTAATTATATAACAAACCATTGCTGTTTTAAGAAGTAAAATAAAGTAATCATAATCATAATAATTTATTTAGTATTCCAGAAATTCCCCACAGTGGATATAGAACTTGTCATTAGATAACAACAGGCATAGTACAAAATGAGTCTTGACAATAAGATACATAAAATAGTGATTCATGATTATAATACATATATAAGACAAATCAAGTTTATACAAGGAAATGTGATCAGTTCAGAAAACACAATCAATGCATACGTACATAATGTACCTAGACAGAACTTAAAAACAATTCAAGAGTACTTACATAATGCACATAGAATCTTAAATCAACATACCACTATAATAAAAATCTTGTGATACAGTACTTAATTCACAAATGGCTAAGAATTTAAAATGAAATAATATAAAATAGGATGAAACATGTTGATTGGAGGTATTACATAAATTTAGATCAAGTTCACTTTGCAAATAATTGATCTAATACCTCCAATCCAACATTTGTTATCCTAGTCTATATTATTTCATTTCAAATTCTTTTATTTTATACTAACTCTTGAAAGAGCAACAGTTATGTATGCAACTGTATGTTGTCTTCCTCAGTGTGTTTTTAAAGATTTATAGCCTGAAGATGGCCTAATTTAAGGTCAAAACATATTGCTCTATTAGACAGAGTGTTTGTCTAATAAAGATAGTTGTACTGAGACTGATGGTGATTTTACTCACTCAGATTGCAACATTTTTTAATTGCATTCTGGTTTGTTTGTTTCTGCAGACAGAGAATCACCATTTATTGATCGCTGTGAGTCCCCACCAACTTTTCTTCTAGATTCGGGGGATAATGGAACTCTCACCTGGGAGCCTCCATTTTTCCATGACAATTCTGGGAAGCCTCTTAAGGTGATATTAATTAATTATGTTTTGTTGTCTCACAATATTGTTTTGAATGGGACTTGAGTTCATTCACAAATATTTAATAATGCTTTCCAGTAAGTTCTTATGGCTAATTTTAATTTATGCTCTGCTTAGTGACAACCTTATTAACTGTTACTGAAAAATGAAATGAATGCAAGGTAAAATCTGTATACACAATGGGAGGTGATTTTTCAAAATGTGTACCTACAGTTTCTCCTATGTTGCCTATCTAGCAATAAGGTTTAGAAGTGAGCAGGAAATGGGTAGAGTTGGTAAAGTAAAAAGTAAAGTTGTTCCTATGCGCATTATGACAGCACATGGGGAGTGGAGGAAGAGCTCCACTCATTCATAACCCTAGAACTAGATGGAAGTGAGTGGTCAGCTTCAGGCTTAGGCTGCTTTACCTCCAGCACCCACTGAAGAAGAGGCTGCATGTGTCCCAGAGCCTGTAACAATGCTTTGGAGAAGAAAAAAATTTCTTCTCTTCTGCCAGGATTTAAACCACAATTTCTCGGTTGTCCAGCACATAGCCTGTAGTCGCTCTAATGACTATGCTATGCCAGCTCATCAGTTGTGGATGTTACTTTGTAGACATTTCTGCCATTTTTGTACAGTATTACATTACATAGTTCAAGTGTAAAACCTTGTAATTCTCTAAGAGTAAGCATTTGTTTTCCCCGCTTATGTTTAGATTTACCTTTCCACATCTCTTTGAGCATATAATTGTAAAGCTTCATAAATAATTTTGTTATGCAGTTTTAGGTAATGTGCCATGTATTTACTTAATTGCATGTATTATGTAATATGTAGCTGAGGACTGGGAAGTTTAAATTCTGATCACAAAATTATTTTCCTGTAACCTGTGAAAAACATCATGCTGTAAAGGAAAATATTATGACATGACTGTGAAATTATGACATACTGATTTGTTAGGAGTTTGCAAGCAGCCAACATGTGAGGGGAGATGTTTAATGAGACAGCTCCAAAAGAGTTAATAACATTACTTCTGTACTTTGGATGCATGTTGTTAATTTAGGTCAGTAGAATCACAATTTAATGTAAAGCAAGAACAAGAGATTTTTCTCCTCCCCAGAACATCTGTATCGGTTGTGGGGTCCGCCCATCTTCCTGTTCAATGGAGAAAGGGGTCTTTCTCCTAAAGGTTACGTGGCTGGGACATGCAGCTGACCACTCACCTCCATTTAGTGCCAAGGTGGTGCTATACCTTCAGGACCAGTAGTGTATATCCATTTGGGGCCCCTGCAACTTGAAAATTGGGGCCCCGCTTGTGACTTGATACTTGGGACCCCTCTACATTTATTAGCGAAGTTACTCCCAGATCTTTTAATAGGAATCCATAATACTGCCATTTGTCAGAAGAAGGGAATCCAGTCTGACAGAACCCACAATAAATTTTTGTATTGTGTATGTCTTCCCCCTCCTCCATCCCCAAGCCATGGCCTCCCCCATGCTGCAGGGTCTGAGGGATCCTTATCTACTCCACTGACTGGTGGGTTACCCAGATGTTTTCTGACATTTTGTAGTTTTTTTATTTCAACTTGACTGCTTGGATAATATCTTCAGATGCATCGCCATTATTCATTTATTTTTGTCAGTATTTATACTTCTTCTTCTGTTGTTAAGCTGCCATAATTTTCATAATATACAATTCATTTACTGCAAAACTGGTGTGTCATTTTGACAAAACAAGTAACTGACACAGTTTGTGGTTCCGTGTACTTTACTTTAGGTGTCCCGTATTCCTGACACAGACTTATTTCCATATGGGACAACTGCAGTCACATACACTGCTCTGGACATCTATGGAAATAGAGCAACTTGTGTCATTAATATTACAGTTGAAGGTACGTTTGACTAATTAGCATAATATGAGAAACTGTGTACTTGGAATTTTCTTCTAATGGTAATTCAGGGATTTTAAATGAGTACCTCACAATTAACGTAACAGTTCTTTATGTGATCTAAAATATGAATAAATTGTCTCTGAATTTTACTGTCTTCTGGAATGCAGCATCATATAATCGTTTACAAATTTACAAACGTTTTGGAAACAAATGCTACCTCCGTCTTTGAAAATGAACTTCATCTGATAACATTATAGCGCCATGAGTTTGTTTAATGTCTAGTGAATGTGAGAAAGTTTTAGAGCTGTCAAAGTGTCTGATAAACACTGTTTGGTTGATGTCCAGACAAAATGGCTCATGATTTCTATTGGGAGATACACAGTTTCTTCTGGGACAAGATAAGCTATATTTGTATGGATTTTAATTAATTTTCTCAGTATCTCATTGCTAAAGTTACGATAGTTTATCTCAACATAAGCCATGAATACTCCCTCCATGTTCCTTTTAACTCAGAGGTCCTACAACGTTCCATCCTGGGTTTCCTGCTATTTCTTTTATACATGAATGATGTACCTCAGTTTATAAATAACAAATCTACACCTATTTTGTTTGCTGATAATACAAGTATACTCTTTACTCACTCAAACATCACTGAAATTAATTCAAATAATCATAGTTTTGCAACTATAAACACTTCATTTAAAAATATTTATCTTTCATTAAATTAAAAAAAAAACTCATTGTATTCACTTTAAGACTAGGAATAGTCCATCTATTGACATGAAGATTGGTCTTAATAATAAATCAGTCCCCAGTGCTCTATCTACCAAATTTCTAGAGTTAACTGTTCGTAGTACATTATCATGGAAAATACACATAGATCATCTAACAACTAAATTAAGCACTTCTTGCTATGTAATTAGATCTGTTAAGCCACTTATGTCACATAAGACTTTACTATTAATTTATCATTCCCTTTTTCCTACTGTCACAAGTTATGGAATAATATTTTGAGGCAATTCTTGTCACAGTATTCAAATTTTTTGGTTACAAAAGAGAGTAATTAAAATTATTATGGGTTGTGGGAATAGAAACACCTGTAGAATTTTATTCATAAAAAATTTAAAATCTTGCCACTTGTGTCACAATATATATTTTCCCTACTTATATTTATAATTAACAATTAAGATCAGTTCTTGACAAGTTCAGAAATTTGTAATATAAATACTAGACAGAGTTCTAACCGTCTCTTACCTTTGGCAAATTTAGATATTTATCAAAAGGGATTTTACTGTTCGGGTATTAAGATTTTTAATAGTCGTCACATTAATATTAAAAAGTTTTCTGATAATCCAAGGATATTTAAAAATGCTTTGAAAAATCTTATATATATGAGTTCCTTTTATTTATTAGATGAATATTGTAATAACAACAGTAATAAGTGGGTACTGGGTTTCCTAGGCTTTGCAAATTTTGTTTTCTTGAGACCTCTATGAATGCCTTTTTTTCTATTTATTATGTTTATTCAGTATTCATTCAAAGTTTATACTTATTCAACGTGTTATTGAATGTGTATTTAATGTCTGTTAACTATTTGCAACCTTCATTAAATTGTAAATTTTACATATATATTTTGGTCCTATTGTTACATGCCAATTTGACAATTAGATCTATTCATCTATCTTTCTCTATAGCTGTGTTTACCATTTATGTCCATATGTAATCTCTATTGTTTCTTGCATATTCATACACCAGTATCCTTTATTGTCTCTGTATGCTTATGTTTTATACTCGTGTTATTGGTATGTCTTTTGTATATTAGAAGAATATTTTTTCATGAACAGAGATAAGCTATGGGAAATGATGGACAATAAAATTCCAAATTATTTACTGAATACAATAAAATGTATTTACAGGAATACAAAAATTAGAATTAAATTTAATGATGGTATATCTGAACCAATACACTTAAACAAAGGAGTAAGACAGGGATGCGGCCTCTCACTGGTATTATTTAACACATACATTAATAAAATAATGCAGGAAATCAAAACAGTGATAAAGAAGGGTATACAACTAAATAACACGAAATTAGTGAATCTGATACTTTATGCAGAAGACCAGATTTTAATGGCTACATCTGAAGATGTTTTACAAACAATGGCACACCACTTGAACCTTATAGCATGAAAATATAAAATGACCATATCTAGTACAAAAACAAAATCAATGGCAATGTGGGGGAACCACATACATAGGGTAAAAATTGTGATAAACAACAATATTATTGAACAAGTAACAGATTTTAAATACTTTGGGTTTCGCATATCAGAATACGGAGGTGATTTAGAAGATAAATTGCAAACATATAACAAAATAACAGAGCTATATGGAGACATTTTGGAAAACAAATGAACAAAGAAACAAAGTTAAGAATTCACATTACAGCTAAAGAAGCATTGACATTTGGAAGTGAAGCTTGGGTACTGAAGAAAAGAGAGGAACAATGTTTAGGAGCAGCACAAATGAAATTTTTGAGACACTTACTTGGAATAACAAAACTAGATAAAGAAAAGAATCAATGTATTAGGCAAAAAATGGTAGCACAGAACATAGTAAAGGAAATAAAACAGTACCAGAAAAAATGGCTACAACATGTACAGAGGATGGACACAAACAGACTACCAAAACAAACACTACAATGTAAACCAAAAGGACGAAGGAACATAGGGCGACCGAGGAAGAGATGGAGGGACCAATTTCATCTTGAGGATCAAGGAACAGGAAACACACCTAACCCTTCAGGAACATGATGATGATGATGATGATGAAGAATATTCTTTGTTGACATGTTCTATATCCAGTGGTTTTGTAACCTTTTGGATTTACTGAATGTAAATATAAATTCAATTGAATTAGACCTGTTATCATACCTCATAGGGAAACATATTTGAATTCAGCCTATATGTGCTGTGATTTAAATGCATGCATCATTGGTCATATTCAGAGACTTACTATAAATATTCCATCTTGTGCTTAAAAATATGTTCCTTTCATATTTGTGTTTATACTTTATGTGTAAGAAACAAAAATTATATGAAGGATGTCATTAATGCTTTTATGAGCATGTAGTTGCTCTTTGCTGCTGATATTCTGAATTACATGTTGTTCCCAAGTTTCTTGATATCTCATCCCAAGATTAACAATATAGTCAACTTTAACCCAGGGATGACTTTATCTTACTGATTACATCTTTTTTCCTTCTGCTGAAATTGTGATCAAGCCAAATATTTCTATTAATAGACTGTGTAAATAAATGTGTTTATACCTGATAAATAAATAGACTGAGTGTGAAGAATCTAGCATGGTCCCAGCAACCATTTGTATACCAGTTTCTATATGCTGCCTGTGCTGAATAAATTATAAGGTATTTTGATACACAGTTAATTGACATCAGCAACAAGTGACTACAGCATTAAATGTTATAGTTTCAATCATTCATTCATTCATTATTTGATTGATTCATTTAATTTATGAGTGGCCAATCCATTTCCACAATTGCATTTGATACGGACGTCATCACTAAAAACATACACATTCATTCTACATTGTATATTGTACATGATAAGAGAAAGGTAACATAGTTTTTTTATGAAGGCAATTCTCTACTGCTCTGTGTCAAAAATACTGAGCAGTATTTTATACATAATAGTAAGGCATATGCAAATGATATAAATAAATCAGCATGCATATAATAAAATTTAAATAGACTATAGTAATAGTATGAGGTACAAATTTAAAATGAAATACAGGAGTAAAAAACAGTATAACAATCAATTTTACCAACTGCTTAGAACATGCCAAACAGTCTAAAATTACCCATATTCAAATGTCTTTAAAAATAATCATATATCCCAACGCTAGTAACACTGGAATTTAATGGGAACACGTCACAGTGGTGTAGTGAAATGAATAAAATGATGTACAATTGGAGTCCAAAACAAAACATGTGATAGAATATGATATAATTCTATGGAAATTGTGATAACAAAACACAAAAATACTTGCTGATGTATGTGATTATCGTTTCTCTCTTCGAAATGTTGATAGTTACCAGTGTAGGTGTTTATTTAATATTGGAAATACTCTTCCAAAGAATGGAAGAAGTGTAGGTACAAAAACCTTTTCAAATGTAATTCAAAATTCTTAGGGTCATCTGACAACTCTTTAATGTGTGAAGGGAGATTATTTTAGACCCTTACTCCTGAGTAGTAGGTTCCCTGTTGATATCCTGTCAAGTTTGTTGTAGGTTGATGAAGGTTTTTATGCTGTCTAGTTTTAATGTTATGAATCTCTGAATTTACTTTAAATTGGTTTTTGTTTTTTATAATGAACATCATAAGGGAAAGTATGTATTGAGATATCAAAGGTAATATTTTTTATTTCCTAAACAAATTTCTACATGAGACTTCCTTCCTACAGCCCATCATAATTCTAACTATCCTCTTTTGCATCCTAAATATTTTTTTACTGTAGGGTGAGGCACCCCAGAATGGTAGACCATAATTTATAATTGAATTAAAATTAGAGTAGTATACTATTTTCAGGGTCTCAAGAGACATGTATGGTTTAATAATGCTAATTGCATAACAAACCACACTTAATTTTGGAAGAATATATTAAATATGGTATTTCCAGTTTATTTATCATTAATATAGATAGTGATTGACATATCTGTAGCTGTCTTGCCGCAACATGTTTATCCAGTATCAACAGCTTCCCTCCGGTCTGATGTGGGTCAGAGGCAATGGTGAAGTAACAAGTATGTTTGGTGAATGTTTATCTCTTAGTATTAAATTTTAAGTATCATATGGGCAGAGTCTAGAATTGTAATATTCCTAAATTGCATTTTGAATTACAGAGAATGTGTGTCAAAAACCATTGGATCCCATTAATGGGCATGTGAACTGTACTGCAAATGTTGATTCGTTGCATTGTACTTTGACTTGTGAAGAGGGATATGCATTTGCTGTCCAGCCACATGATTACTTCTGCACATACGACAGTGATGGGAGCATGCTGGCTCCTGACAGCACTATTGATCCTTTCCCTGACTGTTCTTGTAAGTTTTTGTTATTTTGTATGTATATGTGATCACTAATAGTTCAAAAATATTATGAAAACCTTTCATACCATTAGGTTTTCAATCACTATGCATCCATGTACCACTTAGAACTTACACTGCATTCAACACCATCTGGCATATGTGTTTCAGTTTTTATTTAGAATATGTGTAGTCCCATGTATTAATCTCCAAAACTAGTCCTTTACAGCTTGCAGTTTTATAATTATCTCTATTACATGGTATTACAGTAATTCTGTATTAAAATTACATACATGGGTATGGTGTACAAATTTATTAAATTTGAAGATACTGACATTTATGTTTTCAGAATTTTAGTGTTGTATGCTATTAAGGAAGCGTAAATGTTACTAGTTTTGTATAATAATAGAACTGGACCTTGTACAGGTATGTGCCAAATCTAGGTTCGTAATTTAGTAGAGAATTGTTGTAAATATGTAAGAATGTAAAAGGTAAAGCAATACCTGTTTAGGCCTAGACAGGCCCTGAGGGTCCCAGGTGGTTGAGGCTCCCAGATTTCAAGACAGCTGGAACATGAAGGTACTAAGGTTTTCAGCCCTATGCACCGGCCGCCTTTACCCCCCAGGAAATATTCCTGGTACTCATTTCTGTTGGAGGCTAAGTCGACCCCAGGACCATAGTATGGCCAGAAGTAATGTGTCAATGAAAAATCCCACTGACACCATCGGGAATTAAACCTGCAACCTTCCCGCTGTATTGCAGTGCATGTAAGCAGGACACTTGCAAAATGACATGCTGTAATGGAAAAAATATAGACCATTAATGTGTAAGAGAATTAAAATGAAACTGTAACATATGTCAAATGGTGACAGTTGTTTTGTAATAAAGGCTGGGTGGTATTTGGTTGCTCATTGAGTTCAACAATGTGCCATTACGAACAAACTCAACTTTCATTTAAGAGCTAATGCTGGTAGGGATTCAGTCTTATTGCCCTGACTTTTATTTGTGCCTATTTTTGTGTTGTGTGTTGAGGAATTTTCTTTACTTAAGTTTAATATTTTTAAAGAAATATTACAACAACTTGATAGGCGTATGTTTTATTCTAGTAACAGTCCTGCCAAACTCTATATCCCAAGATGGAGCTATAACAATTGAAGGTGATAACACTGTGTGTGAAGATCCAGGATTTCTCAGTCAGGTACAGTGGTTCAGTACATACCATAAGTGTGATTACATGTACAAAGAGAGTCTGTGCTTGGCGCCATCGTACTGCGCCTGTGTGAGCGTGCTGGCATCAGGCCACCACATACCTGCATTTTGAGTAAGAGTGTTACTTATCCTTTGAAATTTTACAAGTTTTGTGAAATGAAATTCCTTCTGTGAATGGACCTGATAAGAGTTTTTGTTTGAGGATTCCATTTGTATAGTATATGACATTGCACTCTACACTAGCACAATGGAATCGTCAGCTACACCATTTCTAAAACATCAAAACTATTGTAGATTTCTCAGTTTCTTATTTAATATCACTATACTTCATCTCACTGTTCTCATTTAGTACACCGCATTTGCATGCTCTATTTTTATAATAATAATAATAATAATAATTGCTCAATAGTTTGCATTCATCTCTGTATTTCTGCAGTTATAACTGCTACAGGACAAAGCACGTCTCAAGAGTTAACACTTCTGATTTGCATTTGGGAGGTATATTTTTTATATTTTGTATTTTGATCCTGACCAAGGTTTTTATTAGTTTTTATGAGTTCCTCCAAGAAGTTGCTGAAATAGTACCTGACATTAAGCCGTGACTGCTTCTTTCCACATCCTTTACAATTCATGTTTCAATGACATTTTATACTTCATAGTTTTAGCTTCTGACAGCATCGTTAAAATTGTCCATAAGTAGATAATTAAATAAACACAGTGGTTGGTGAGCTGCATTCCTTTCTTAAGGTGTATACATATACTGATATGTATAATCTTACTGTATTTTTTGGAGAGCTATAAATCGGAAGGTCGCTGGTTCGATTCCAGCAGGTGTCAGTGGATTTTTCATTGACATAAAATCCTTCTGATCGCACTATGGCCCTAGGGTCAATTCAGCCTCTAACAGAAATGAGTACCAGGAGTATTTCCTGTGGATAAAGGCGGCCGGTGCATAAAGCTGACAACCTACCACCATCCTGTGCTGTTGTCATGAAATCTAGGAGCCTTAACTTCCTGGAACCCTCTGGGCCTGTCCAGGCCTGTAATGGGACTGCTTAACCTTTACCTTACTGCAAATAACAACATCAGTAAGCTGCCCATGAATTTCAGGTGGATGTTACGGAATTATTTTTTTAAAGGAATATTTGTCATACATTTGTGGGGCTCTTGAAGAGTAAGTTCATACCTTCTACAGCAGTGTTGAGCAAAAAGCAGCCCTTCATCCTTTTTAATCTAATTCCAGGAACACAAAACCAAAAGATACAAAATTTGATGAATAATTGCTTCATCCACCCTGTCTCAAAAATATCATTATATATTGTACTATTGGCAATACAACACACTCTTCATATCAAAATATATACTGAAGTTGCACCTCATAGAAATGTAACTGTCACAGTAATTGGCTTCATTGCTTTTCAGTTCAGGAATGGAAAAGTGGCAGCTGAATGTAAGTACTGACAACACAAAGACAAAACATCATATGTTTTCAATGAAAGTGTTTCTCTCTTGTTTCATTTGTACTGTTTTTCCAGTCGCTGTGTGTGACTTAGTTTTTGTATGATTAATCAAATTTCTAAAGATTATTTTAAAATAATTCTCACCTCCCCAGTATTGGCATTAATGACCACAGGGATTTGTCATTAATGATACATACGTAAAAATGCAGGGTGTTATTTATAACATGGCCAGCAAATTTGTTTTCTTGATTTGGTCCATTTGCCCAAATGTGCGCTCTTCACCATTCTGCAGAATACAGTTTTCTTCTTACATAATATAAATAACAGTTACTGAACTGTAACTTCCTTTTATGTGTTTATGTTACGCCAGTCTTGCGGCTCACATCACGTGTTAAAACACATTAGGAGAAACTTTAAGCTATATTTTTTTATAATTGTGGCTAATACACCCTATCCTCAGTGAATCTCTAGAAGTTTGCATGTATGAAATTCAAATACACAAGTTGGCTATTACATGCACCGTTGTGCCACATATCTATTTACACCCTTTCGTAGCAAAATGTATGAGTCAGCTGTCTTGCTTGTTGATTGGTGGGAATAACAAACTTCTCATTAAGTATGCTACTGACAGTCTGAAGTTCCATGATTATATGCAGGTCATATAAAGTAGAGTTGCTAACACTTTGTTTCAACAGTTAACTTCTTTGGGCTCAGAGTCATGGACAGGATAATCTCAGAAGACTGATCTAAAATTAGGACATCAAGATGAAAATCAATCCCAAACATTTTCCATCTGTTACGTGATATTTCTGTTTATACTTCTTCATTTTCCTCATCTTATTTTCCATAAAATTTTTTTGCAGCTTGAGGGTCATGTGAGAGAAAAAATAACACAACAGCTGGCAGAAATCTGTGATGCTGCTCTGTCGTGTCGTGTTGAAGACATGGTCACAATATGTGACCAAATTCTGTCAGGCCTAGAGGAGGAATCAAATGTGGTGATTAGACGGAGACGGGATAATAGGAGACAAAGAAATGTTAGTACTTTGTCACGTCCTACTCCCACAACTTAATTTGTTGTTATGTTCAATGTTATGTTGTTTGTCATTTTTCTTTACTTACCATTGTAAGCCTTTAATACATGTATTTTACAGTTTACAATAATTTTTCAAGGAGTTCATTGTCATTATGAGGAATCAGCAACATACCAACATGTTTCCCTTTTTTATGCCCTGTCATAGGATGGGTCTTACTCTAATGGAGGAATCAGAATGTTGACAATGACAAAAGGATCTGCAAACCAAAGTGTCAGTGTGAATGAGACACTGTATGCTGTAGAGTCAACAGGTAGTCCACATAAGAAGAATTCTATGGAAAAGGCATATGACAAACACATTGAACTTCATTTCCATATGATAGGTGATTTCATTTATTTGTGCTTCTCATATTATGTTAGGTGTAAGGGCCATTATTGCCTATTTATCTGATGCAACTTTATTCTGAGAACTGGCAAGTAGAAACTTTTGGAAAATATTTTCATGCATAAGTTATTGTAAACATTATTATTCCAGTTGTCATCCAGAAATTTTGCCATGAGCATTCCATGCTCCTTCTCATGACCACATGTGGTGTATGAATATTTATTTGCACTTCATTCATACGGTTGTGTTGCATCAGTGTAAGGCACACTTCTAATTGTAATTAAGTACCTGGCTGTGTGTTATGCACTACAATAAAATTATATTGGCCTGCAAGTTATGTCTTTGGTGGTCTCAAGAAAAATATATGTTTGTTTGGGACAGGGGTCAAACAACTAGAGGGTTTAGTGCAACTTGGGGTAGAAACTGATTTGCTAGCATTGCTTTTTATTGACCTGTCACATAATTTCTCTCAACAATGAGAGCGGATGGTAGTAGACCCGGTTGACCAGTGCCAGAAGCGGTAATTACAGTTGTATGAGCTCCTGATGATGGGTGTCAACACCCAAAACCTATAGAGCTGTCTACGAATATGTAATAAACTGAATACAGTCACATCTTGTTTGACAAGTATTTAGTATAATTTCTCTTGTTGCTTCCATTTCTTCTTTTGTAGTGAATTCATTCTTGATGTATCTCTTAACTTTTCCAGGCCATATCAAGGTAAAACAGAATCATACCTATGCACAAATTCTACAGTCTGGAATGCATCGAATGAAAGATGCCCTTCAGCATTCAGTGAGGAAGGGACTTTTAGTGAATTTGTCACATCACAAGAAACCACTAAGAGTTAAAAAAGTAGAATTTAAGAACAAACCAAAATTCATCTGTGCACCTGGCTCTGTATTCAAGAACAATACCTGTGTGAAGTGTCCAATGGGAACATATTATAATATGACAACCCTCTTATGTGAATCTTGTCCCATTGGTCATTATCAGCCTGCAGAAGGAAGTATTATATGTCTGTCCTGTCCACCAGGGACATCAACAAGAAGGATACATGCAAAGAATGTGAGAGAATGTCGATGTAAGTCCCTACTGATGTAGGCTAGTAAAGAGTTCATTATGTGGGAAATTTCCTTATAGGGTGTTTTGCATAGTTCATGCATGAATTCTGCCTTCCTGTGAGACTATGTGCGCAACAGTAGAAAGACTAAAGTCTAGAGTGAATTGAAACTTTGTCATGCACTTAAAGGATAAGGTGGTCATATGCATATATTAGGTTCTTAGGTGCATTTGCATAGTTGCAAAAAGCATCTACTACCTTTGTAACATCCATCAGTTTTCTGTCTGTCTGACCTCATGTATTGGCGCAACTCCCACTGGACAGATTTCCGTGAAGTTTGCCGTTGGGGACTTCTATAAGACTCTGTTAAGAAATTCCAAATTTGGTTAAATTTTGCAAAAAAAAGTATCGGGCACATTACATTAATACCGAAGTATGTTTTACTGTTGCCAGTGACATTAAATTGCCATAAAAGTGCTCTGTTTGAGTGAAATAGTATCAGGCTGTTAGGATAGCTGAGGAAGTATAATCACTATGTGAATGTGCTACATTGTCATGCTATGCATACATTGGCTATCTTGTTTAGTGTTTAGAGTATTATGACTTCTAAGAGTACCATGGTTGTTCCTCCAAGTAGCTAATCTGCTTGTGAAAAATTGACAATCTAACATGGAATAAGCAACAAATTCAAAATTACAAAACTGCAGTAATAAATAAAAAATTGCATGATATTCAAAGTCCCTGTGGTTGAGAGGAACATCAACAAATTTTTGTTGGACTACATGAAGTCATGCTTCAAAAGATAGAATTTTACACTAAAAGTGAAGATAAGAATAAAACTAAGAAATGAGTAAATCCTGACAACGCTTGTTCATATTGATGTCTGCTTTTTAATGGTGTGTAATAGTATATGTGTTAATTTTAGTAGTGTGTAATTAGTGGATGTATGAAGTTCAGTGGTATGATTGCTTTCCTTTATTAGCCCTTTGCCCTCCGGGGTGTTTTGGCCGGAAACATAAACATTCAAAGAATTCTGTACCTGGATTGTCTCCGTGCACAACTTGTGACTATGGAAGCTACCAGCCCAAACCTGGCCAGACTGAATGTTCACGCTGTCCAGGCAGCTGGACAACTCTGAAGCGAGGTTCTGCTGCCATCAGTGACTGCAAAGGTAACTGATGGGCAGTTTAATAGAACAACAGCCACTGTGTGCAAATTCAGTTGCATGATTATGTTAACCAGTCACAGAGTACTGCAAGCTACATTGACTCTTTTTGGTATGATATAAGAATTTGGAATCATTTGTGTTTTTAAAGCAACGTACAGAAATCAGTTACTTGATGTCTTTATTATAATGTGTAAGGATTTCTACATATGAATACATTCAATCTATTTTTATCTGCTTCTTTGCACTGTGCCAAAGATACGATGAGTTAACTGCAATGTAAAACTGAATTTCTTCCCAATGTTAGGATAAAGTATAAACATAAATTTTATAAATGTTCAAGTAACAAACTTATGTTACTTATTGTTTTTCAAGACAATTTTGTAATGCAAGTGATGCATCCACTCATGTTGTATGTATATGGCACTGTGGTATGGCATGGACTCAGGGTATATGTAAAAGAGGGTGTCTTCAATGAGATGGGAACTGTAAGCAGTCACAGATGGCTCAGAGTTATTCAGTATTCAATGCTGATTTGAACATGTGATAACTGCACTTTTCTGAATGTAATAAAAAACATCTTTGCAGCTATACAGATTCATTGACAGAGTTAAGATTATATTTTAAAGGAAAAGAATTTCAGCAGAGGTACTTTAGTGGGTACACTGCAAGAGGTGGGGAAAATAACATAAAGATAGAAGTTACAGAAATAAGTTAGGAATAGAATGAATTACTTTAGTTTACAATCCAGATGATGGGACTTTTGTGTTGTGGAATTTAAGACGTTCCATTACTGAAGATCTACTTTACAAATAAGGCTATTTATTAATGCTTTTTACTGTACTTTCAAAAATGGCCGTTATAGGTTCATTGTATATAAATTTGAAGTAATTTATTTGTTTATTCTATATACATTTGTTTCCTCAAATCTTCTTCATTTCATCTTCAGAATATATATCTTTTCAACAATCCTGTTTGTAGTTATTTGTCTCAGTGCCTGTATACAATAAGATAGAGTTTCTGCATGTAATTCTTCAGTTTGTTTCCTGATGTACAGATAGACAGACATACCTGTAATTTCCCTGTTGAGAACTTGAAGGTCTCATTTTTATTATGGAATGTTATTTTCTTATAGCCTCCTGTCCACCAGGGCAGGTATCTCAATCAGGGTTAGTTCCTTGCGTGAAATGCCCTCCAGGTTACAATCAGACTCTGGAAGGACAGAAATTCTGCTACAATGAAGATGGACAGCATGTTGGTGTTGAATGCCTTCAGCTACCCTGCCTCAATGGAGGATCATGCCACAGCTTGGGAGCAGGTGTATTCCAATGTGAATGCAACCCAGGATTCATAGGTAGGATCAGTGTTAGCTGAAGAGAGCAGACAGTTCATAATGACTTATCAAGATTTAGAATATTACCACATGATGTTAGCTTTATGTAGTATGCACTGTTGAAGAGGATAGAGCTGTAACTCACATTTTATTTTGGCAGTCATTCACCTACAGTACTAAAATGGAGTCCATGTCCTTGCATGTGGAGCATGTATGCTTATCCTTTTGATGAAGAAGAAGTGTCTCTACACCTCAGTTTACAGAGTTTATGCTCAGATTTAATTCAATTCCCAAACATAAGGACACAGTCTGTCTACGCACAACTTTTATTATAGTAAATCTGATAGCAGCTACACGTTTCAGCTGCACAAAGCAACCATCACCAGACCATGTGTATCAGAAAATGTAAAAAGAAAATTATGCAGTTGTAGCCATAAATATAATTATAAAATCCATGGCTGAGATCTCGATGGACTACATCCTGATTTATTGCATGTTCTACAAGCACAGCAGAGTGTCACACCTTAAGATTGAATTTAACTGTTTCTTGTGACCTCTTAAAACTGAAGAGATCCTAATTTTTTACTGAAATTTTTCTTTTTATTCTGTCATTGCTGCTGCTGCTGTTCCTCCGCCATCATCACCACCACTGATACCACCACCATGGCCGCCACCACCACCACCACTTAGCAGTCACAGAACAGGGCCAGTGTTGACCCATTCTGACCTTATACATCCAGTACTCCCTCACAGGTCTCTCTTGTTACTCCAAGCCATATCAATTTTAATGCTTGTAAATATCTGTTTCTTAGCCTTCTCACAGTTGTTTAATCCAGCTGGTTTTATATTTTTATACTTTGTCCAGTATGTTTTCTATTTTTAATTCATGTCATATGTCCTCATTTCTTTCATGGTTCATCCAAGTGTACAGTATTTGGCCACTTGTTGCATAAATTTCCTTTCGGTACCAATGGAATGGGAGGAGTAGAGAAGGTATAAGTTGTTGCTTATTTCAGGTTATTGGCCACACATTACCCAGAGAGACTGAATAAAACTATAGGAATCTTTGGATAAATGGTTCCTGGATTACACTTTGACCAAATACTTGAATAATCTTATTGTGTAGGATCATATTGTGAGGTGCAAGTGAAGGGATGTGACTCCAGTCCTTGTCTGCATGGTGCTTTTTGCATGGACACTGGCCCGGCACAGTACAACTGTTCTTGTCTGCCTGGATACTCTGGTCTCAGTTGTGAGGTAAATTACTTTATTTCTACTATTCCATCATACTTTAAGATCATACAGTAGTGTGGTGGTTGTGTCCTTGTTTTGGCTTCTATCTTTGAATTTCCTACCTTAATTCAAACCTGAATGTGGATAGCTCTTACATACATAAAAAAGAGTAAATAATTTAAGTCATTCCATAATTTCTCAAGTAGCTATATGTTAATTTCACACCAAAATCATGTTAATTTTGGAAATTCAAGTTCACCTAAAGTAATATGCCATTAATAAATATAAATTTTTACCATTTAGAGCTGAAACTAGGGGTTACCTGTACATCATTATGGTAACTAAGGAAACTGATCATGGCTGTGTGGGACCATAATGGTTCACCCCATCTCCACATTGTAACAACACACTTTGTTCTCTAAAGTTGATTATTGGAATTTCTCATGATGTCTTCCTCTGTGACTTCCAGCAGTTTCACTTGCTTATTATGTCTTCTGCTGAAGAGTATGATGACTTAACGGAAGATGGGCTGTGACTGATTTGTACTATTATTCATTGTTGTCTTGTAGGTGGAAACTGATGAGTGCAGTTCAAATCCTTGTCTGAATGGAGCAATTTGTGTTGATAGTATCAACAACTTCACATGCCTTTGCTCAGATGGATTTCAAGGTACCTTTTTCATTTTTATGTGATGTATTTTTCAGTGACAAATCATGACCTCAATTAGTATTGTGGCACATATTTTATAGATATAGGTAATGCAGTAAATGTTCACTCAGTCACATGCAATCGAATATTAAAATATTGCATTTGTTCTCCAGTTGCAATAAAACATAAGTTATTGGGTTGGTCATGTCTGTTAAAAGAATTTTTTTTAACATTCATTGTATAATGGTAATGGAATAATTTGCTGTCACTGAACAGGACAAGAGTAAATGTAGGTATTGAATTATTTCCAGAATAAACCGTCATTATATTTTTGTAAATTAAATTCCTATCAACGTAATCAATCGTGTCAGTGGCACTGGATTCCATGAATAACTTGTAGATTTTTTTAAATAAATGTAGTCCTTCAACATAATACCAGATATGTAATGAACCAACCAATCAATCAGTTGTCACAATATTGGAATATCTGTAGGAAATGATCGGTATTCACATTGAGGCAATTAAGACCACCATCTGTTTTGCTCTGTGTACGGACTGGTGTATACAATTTGGACATGTATGCTGGGGCTTTAGTTTGATGTAGCACATAAACTGTCTTGTGCAATAAAATAACCTGCTGTACAAGCTAGTACAAGCACTGTCTGTTTTATTCTTCTTAATGTACCATTTTCTGGTTGGTTGGAAGGTTCATTGTAGTTGGACAGATATAGATGGTCACACAGAAGGAGTATTAATGGAAATGGACTTCAACGTAAAGAAAGTTAATTCTTTATAGAAAATTAAAAGTAGAGTATATTAGTTTGTTGACACACTGAAGAAAACTCTAAAGAAGATCAGGTCTCTGGGACTGGAAGATGAGGTACCATCAGTGAACTGCGGATATAGATCAAATTTACTGGAGGCACAATCAGCCACATTCAGTTTTGTTCATGAATTGAATTTGTGAACTTGGTTAAAAAAAAGTAGTATAATTCTCAGTAATCTAACTTATTGTGTTGGAATGCCTTTCTCTTTTACGTAATACAAAAGATATTTCTTTTGCATCTGCAGCATCTAATTCAGATTTTCAATTGCATTCCCAACAACATGCATAGGATGCTGAGCTCAAACACTCAGGATTATCATGAGCACCATAAAGCTCATAGTATGTGTGTGACATGGAAATGTTTGTGGTTGTTTACAGGTGTGTTCTGTGAGGAGAACATTGATGAATGTAATGCACTTCCTTGTCTTCACAATGCAACATGTATTGATGGAATTGCCAGCTATAGTTGCCAGTGCACTGAAGGTTACTCTGGGAGACTCTGTGAAATAGAACCATTTGATGCTTGTATGAGTGAACCTTGCCACAATGATGCCACCTGCATTTTTACTGGCCTGAATTACAGGTGATATAAGGACATTCCAATTTATGACCTACTGCATAAGCCAGGGGTTTCACATTTGATCAATTCTATACATAAAACTGTACTCATATATATTTCTCATTCTTCCGTCATTACTGAATCCATTTTTATCTGCGTTGTTCACCTGTAGTCACAAACGTGAAACATAAGCCAGGGATCTGATGTTCAATTCCAGAGATATTCAAACTGTGTGCTGCAGAACTCTGGTGCTCTGCAGGTGACTAGGTGACTTCAAGAATTCTGCAACCACATTTATTTCATAATGATATTGGTAATATCATTTTCTTAATTTGTAATTGCAGTTTTTTTTCTCTGCACCTTTGCGCATAGCTCATGCTGCATTTGTTTGCAGTGTAAATTACTAGAATATAATTTTGTTTTCATAGATGTTCATAAATATTTTTGTTTTTAGAATAAAACGTTATATTTTAAAACTTTTATTTAAATTTTTTACCTAAAATTATCCTTTTGCATTACAGGGATCCTGTAAAAATTAAGATATCAGGAATTTTAAGACCATTGGCCAATGGCCTATAGTAATGGGGGGAGGGGGGGGGGAAGGTAGGTAATACTGGTAATTTGGTTCAAGACCAACCACATGAAGAATGTATATTATTTCCAAATGCCATATTCATCTGTGTCTTCTGATATATTCAAGGGCCAAATCACATGTCGATATTTCCACTCCTCTTCTACATCCCTCATCTATGACAAATTAAAAACTTAAAAAATAAGGGGAGTGCATGCTCCCACCATATTCAGACTCTTAGTTCTCCTCATTACACTTTTAGTGATAGACAGTGAATTCCATTGCAGGGGTCCCATTTTTTTCAAAAGTAGAATTCCTTTGCCTTTGCAAAGGGCAGAAAAGTAATTATTTTAACCACATTGGGACTGTACTTTTACTTCTTGTGTTTTGTAGGATTTATTATAATTTGTACTTTATGATATAATTATTTTATGCCTATATTACACAAGTATCATGACAGTCTCTGTATCCTATAGGTTGGTTGACCATGTATGGATTGACAGAATGCATAATGAATGAATGAATGAATGCATAATTATAAAAAGGTGTGAAATTTATGACACTTTTGTTTTCAGCTGTGTATGTTCAAATGGATTTGAAGGGAGGAATTGTGAAGTGAATACAGATGACTGTAGGAACAATCCATGCACCAATAATGGAACATGCATTGATTTGATAGCAGGATACAAATGTGAATGTGCATCACTGTACACTGGAAATCACTGTGAAACAAGTGAGTTGAGTTTCCATTCCGCAATGGAATATTTTGAAGAAAGGTTGTATAATGTGATTGTTTTTAACTCATTCTTCGGAATGCCTTTTTTCCAAATTGTGCTGTCTTATGTAGTTCTAGCATGTGATGCTGTGTATTCTGATAGCTAGTAACCAGTTTTCCAGAAGAACCCGCTAGCCCCATATGGTAGGTAGAAGATGAAGTGAACAGGTTCATTTGCAACAATTGTTATCAGCTGCAGTGTGTCACATTACAAAAGACAGTCACAGCTGAAAAAATCCTCAAATCTCAAATGCAACTGTCCTGTTGATTGGTTGTATTGGCCAATCGAGAAGAATGAGATGGGCTGGGCATGTGGCATGTATGGGTAAGGAGAAGGGGGGTTTATAGGGTCTTGGTGGGGAAGCCGGAGGGAAAGAGACCACTGGGGAGGCCTAGGCGTAGATGGGTAGATAATATTAGGATGGATCTCCAGGAGGTAGGATGTGGGTATATGGACTGGATTGGGCTGGCCCAGGATAGAGACAGGTGGCGGACGCTTGTGAGTGCGGTAATGAACCTTCGGGTTCTGTGA
>Ga0131853_10003577_pt1 | contig 27861 bp, 17 predicted proteins | sample TergutLab28metaG_FD_92764 | JGI IMG/M metagenome (GOLD analysis project Ga0131853, IMG submission 92764) | Labiotermes labralis P1 segment gut microbial communities from Petit-Saut dam, French Guiana - Lab288 P1 (version 2) (version 2) | ecosystem: Host-associated > Arthropoda: Insects >...
ATAATAAAACAAAAGAACAAAGACACCCCAAAACCCCCCCCCCCCGCGGTGGTGACAGCCCCCAAAAAACAACAAAAAGAAAAGGGGGGAGTAAAAAAAAAAAAAAAGGAGGGGGGGGGGGGGGGGGGGGGAGAGTCACAGATTTGATTGACTTACGGCAATACGTGGACCTACTGGGAAGAAAACAGATTCTTTAAGATACCTGCATCACACGGGTCTGTTGTGGAACATACAAACCACGCCTGAAGTGTCACTATTTCTGCAGAATTTGCCTGGTATAGGACCATCTCGATTCGCAAAGCTCGCAGCTGACGAATGTTATGTGAGGTACGCGGCAAGACCACCTACATGCTTTGTCAAATACATTCAAATACATTTAATGCATGCAGCCCCTAGCCAATACGACCATAATCAAAATGTGCGAAGGAAAGTCTAGGGGGATCAAGACGATTCCATGCCTCATTGTGAGACGGCGAGAGAAAAATGGAAACAGTAGTTGCGTTTTTGACGTCATTAAAGCCAGATGACATAATACAAATACTGCATACCGACTTACACTGTCAATTCAGTTCCTAGTTATTCCGCTATAATTGTCCCTACGCGCGCCAAGAAGGCACACAGGGTATAGGGTGGCTGTCAGGTTCACGCACCGGCCGGTTCACCACCACGGAAACAGGAGGCTGGGTTGGCCACACACCCAGCCAGGAAGGTTTCGAAAGAGAAATCTCTTGATCTGAAGGAAATCGGAATACATTTTCTCTGTTGTCCGTAGTAATGTCTCTAATTTACAAAGATCCTTTTTCACTTGGCCATGCCGACTCTGGTTTCCATCTAGTCTTCTAACCAATGGGTAACGGAGGATCTTACCCAAAGGCGTGAAGCTGACCACTCACTTCCATCTAGTGCCCAGTTTAACAACGGGTGGAGCTATAACTTCACTCCCCAACATGCCGTCATACTTGAACCGCTTGTATAAAAAAAGTGCTGTACTTCAATAGGCTACAGCACTCATCCTTTATGCATTAGTCCAATGCCGCCTGACGACAGAGATCCCATGCGTCACGTTACAAAAATCACTACTTTATTCACTCCAGAATACCGTGCATGGAAAATACGCTATTTTCATTTTTATAAAAATTATCGCAATAATTGCATAATCAATCTCACACACATAACACATCAAGATTCCACAATGAATGGCACTACTTGTATAGGCCTACACAAGTCTGAATTATCGCCATGTGATCCTTTTAATGATAGGAATTTGAAAAAATTATGTATATGGCGACGTCACCAAGAGCGTGACATTCATACACAGTTTCAATAAAAACTACACACTGCAGCCATTCCTTTCATTTTACTACAGATTCATAAGGTAAGGTCAACTAGGGAATGGCAGTGCATGAGTTCTCAATATGCGTAATAATGGGTTTTCATTTACGACAGTTACCAATCTGGAATTCGAGATGTGCGTTCTCACACTACACGTAACTTAAGATTGCACCAAACTCTTAATCTTTAAATGACAGTTCACAAACTTCCTTTTACAAAGTTAATAATTGTTCCAGTAGGGAAATGAAAATAGACTGTTAATGAAAGCATATAGTCAATGGCTCAGGCGGGTAGCTACCGCCTCTCACAGCGGAGGCCCGGGTTCAATGCCAAGTCAGTCCATGTGTCGTTTGTGGTGGACAAAGTGGCACTGGGACAGATTATTCTATCAGTATCATTCCACCAATGCCTCATATTAATTGATTAATAAATTAATTACTCTACTGCCGATGCAACGTAATATCATGAACTGACAGCGTCTTTAAATAACGCAAACACACACACACAAAACAAAACGTTATGAGTTACGTAAATGCGCTACGTATTTGCAAGCCACGGATATACTGTCAATAGACAGGTGGCCTCTTAAGTCTGTTGGCGCGGTAACTTGAATCAATGTCTCTCGCCAGTATTAAAACACAATATAAATTAGATCTCACAGGAATAATAATAATAATAATAATAATAATAATCTCCATCGAGGAGGGCCCTTTTAAGGAGTTCGAGGGTCGCTCTGCTAGTCTTGCCTCAAGCCTTCTTTGCGGCTAGTTTTTGCAGTACCATTTCCTACACGTACGGCTACATCATCTGACTAATCTCTCCAATTCTGCTTTTCCAAAAATGTTGTATACATCTCATCTCTCCTACAGAGTGTTAGGGGGAAAGGGGGGGGGGACACAACAGGTAGCGACGCGTATCGGGTTCCCCTCTACAGTTTCGGTTTAGTGTCAAAATGTTTATGGTATTAGAAATACTTTGAGACCGATAAAAGCAGAACGTGAGGTCACATGTTTTCAGCCGCAATCAATAACTGTACGTTTTACAGTGCTCTGATCTAATTCACACTACGATCTTATTACAGTCATGCACCGCATAACGACGTTTCGGTCAACGACGGACCGCATATACGACGGTGGTCCCATAAGATTATAATATTATAATATAATAATATATTACAATACCATTGTGTTACAATTGCCTACGGTATTCAGTACAGGAACATCCTGTACATGTTTGTAGCCTACTACACACCTAGGCTATACCATATAGCCTAGGTGTGTAGTAGGCTATACTATTTAGATTTGTGTTAAAGTACACTCTATGACGTTCGCACAACAACGATATCACCGAACGACGCATTTCTCAGAGCGTATCCCCGTCGTTAAGCGACGCATTACTGTAATTTTTTAACAGGTATTACACATTACCCATAACCTATCTTTATATTAGCAGTCATATAGGACACTGGTTTCCGTTCCAAGTGGTATTATTACGGATTTCAGACCAAATAACCTGCGTAATCGCTGTGTTGAGCCACATGGCGCCGCTGGGAGGAACTATTCACGGCTAATTGGATATACGAAAGCAGCTCATTCCATCTTCGTGCCGCAATCACTTTTATACACACAGCTAAAAAAGAAAGACAAGAAATGCCTATAGTTGAAACTTCACGAAAGGTTGAGTAACCTACATGCATTTTTTTACTGGGAATTCTTCAAATAAATTTTCACTATTAAATAAAAAGCGTATTTTTCAAATGTTATAAATGATAACTGAAGAATAAAACCCAACTATGTTTTATTATACTTATGTTGGGCTCAACATGTTTCGGGCACTGCTATGCCCATCATCAGGAGCTCACGACTATAGTGCTGATTACCACATGGGCCGTCCGGTTCTTGGGTTACTGTTGGTTGGAAGTTAGGTGCAGGCAGGCTGGATAAGTGTCTTATAGCCTGCAGCCCGGACACTTATCCAGCCTGCCTGCACCTAACTCCCAACCAACAGCAACCCAAGAAACCGGACGGCCCATGTGGTAATCAGCACTACAATCGTGAGCTCCTGATGATGGGCATAACAGTGCCCGAAATATGTTGAGCCTATCAAAGTATAATAAAACATTAAGTAGCATCTATTTGGTTCTTATTCTTCAGTTATTACAACGATGCACGGCCCAGTACACATCAAAAGTGATAAATGAATTTGCACGGAGAAACTCCCACTTGCAACGCATTCTCTTGGCAGGTATGGGGCACATCACAAGTATTTCCACACCTCAGCAAGACGACAATAGACCTGAGAGAAACGGCTTATCAGCTTGCAGGGAAGAACAGGTTATCCAGTTGTTTGAAAAGGACGATAAATCAGTACGCCTTAACCGGCTCAAATGGTTTTCGAACGACATCCAGAATTGTCTTTGGGGAAATCTAAATGCACATAAGCTGCTTACGAAATGGAATTTAACAAGGGAGCAGAAGCAGTAGCAGCAAAGTTCTCTACCTTGTGTGCGAGTTTAATGACAGACAAATTTAGCTCAAAAATTGTGCTGAAGAAACCGGGCTATCGTCAGTGTTCAAGTCCCTCGAAGTCAAGAAACATTTTTATGTGGGAGACAGAACGTTGTTGGTTGGATGAATGGTAGCCTACTGAAAGGGAACAGCACATTCCAAATGAACTGCGTTTCTAGTTTGGGGCACAAAATTTGCATTTCCAAGGCAGGGGCTGGGAGAAGAAATGCCGATAGAGCTGTACTTTGCACCGCTTGTATCTCATCGAACCGCGCAGATATACATTCTTGTTGAGCGGACAACACTTCGTGCGATGTGTGACGCCTACGAAAGAGCAACCTGTTCTCTTGTTGCTGAATGGAAATTTATCACACAGGAAAAAAAAAAAACTCCAGTGCAATTGATATTGCACATAAAAACGGAATTTGATGTTATGCTTCCCCCTGCACTATAGACGCAAGATGCAGTCACTCTGTGTACAATCTACACGGCCTCTTAGCAAGTACTACAGCCGGGAAGTAAACCCTGAGACCAGGGTCATACGGTTGCAGAACGGCAAGGCTTTTGGTATGGTGTATGCTGAGGCAGTGACCGTGAATACAGCAAGTTATGCACTTACTAACACAGGAATTTAACCCACAGACTCCAGCGTTTATGAGGATGATGACGTCCTTGCATTTGGAACTAAGAACGGCACACCACATCTCTTCCTGAGCCGAATACTCCACTTAATGATCAACCTATTGAGAAACCTACCACCTCACTGCTACGAATTTCAGATGCAGATGTTTTAAAGGAAAATGGACTGAAGCAAGACACTAGCTGCCACATGAATCGGCCATCGAGGGAAGAACAAAAGATATGAATAAAACATCACGAAAATATGTCTCTACGGTACAATCCAAGAAACATCATGGACTCCACATGCCAAACGACCTAGTGATATGAAGAAGTCTTGTCCAGACAGCTGTATTAACAGATTAATCGTACAAAACAAAACCGGAGAACACATTAGCCTTGAAGCCCACATTAAACATGACGGGTTCTCCGGGAGCAACCACAAGCAGAGACGTGGAAATGTACCAAACCTTAAACCAAAACGCTATCGAAAGGAGGTCGTCGATAAAGATACCTCAGATGAAGGAACTGGCATTTGGTGTTTTTATTGCAAAGAAAGAATTCAAAGACGAAACGAATGACGGTGATGTTCAGCAAACGCGAGAGATAGGCACAAGTGTACCGGATGGCCTGAGAAGACTCCTGACTATTTGGAGTGAACTGCTTGCTGAAAATTCCGTAAAACCGATTTTGAAATACAACTGTGTGCGCCCGACTGTAAACGTAAAGGTAACGTCTTCCCTGTACACATCATGAAGGCAGATGGGGGAATGACGGTATAACGTCACTTATTCGTAACCTCGCCACAGATGGAGGTGAACTTCGACCGCTTTACACCCGGGAAAATATCCCACTGTGCCCAAACCACTGGGGCACAACCGTATCTTACACAACTGCAGTTTCTCAATTATATACTTGTAATGCTAATCCAGGCTATGTTTAGAATATGTGTCTTAATCACAGTACCTCATCTGAAACAGATGTAATGGGATATGTGAAAGCAGTGATCATTTTTCCCTAGTTACATTTTTTGCCCCCACCCTCAGTAACACTGATGTCCGTAATTCAAAGGGCCGAAAAGCCAAACAAAGCTTGCTATAGGGCGTAGATACGTGGTGGACTACTGTCTTCACTGTCTTTCAAAAGCACTGTGATAACACACGCTTGCAGAAGTAATAATTAATAACGCAGTATGCCTGACTACCAAACGACTCTTGAAGTATCTCTCCTGCTTTGCTTTATTCACTCGTAATTGCTTCACCAATTAGGTGCGTCTCGTAATTTTGTGTGCATGAGGGTGACGCGTAATTGGGTGCAGGAAAGACACCATCATCTTGGTAAACGTGCGTCACTCGGCGCTGCAGTCGGGAAAATGGCTAAGCATCAAATGAAAATTTCAAACACGACAATTGTAAATTAGTTTCATTGAGATTCATCAGATAATTTAACTATTTAACTCTTCGCATTTCATTTCACAATGAACAAAATCAATATCTTCCAATCGCGTGTATAAGCTGACAGACAATCAGATATCAAAGCTACTAGCCCAAGTACCACGTGTGATCGCAGGCATACATCATAAGCACATCAACAATTTGTTTCAAGATGTATGCTAACTCTACACAGCAGAGCTCTTATTACGAAAATAATTGTCAAGATATGAGCCTATTATGAAGGCGATTATACAAATTTACCACGTCGACTGGTAACTATTCTTGGACTGCTTGACCCTTAAGGTTGGTGGCACTACGATCCTCCGAAGAGACAGGACATAACATCCGAGAAGACTTCAATCTTCAAGACGCTTATTGAACTGCGTAAGAAATCTATGGAACCAGGTTCGTTACCATCCTCATAAGAGCAGGGCGCTGGCCATAATCCCAAGCCGGATGAATTCAACCTCCCTCCCCTCACGCTACAACTATCATTCAAACTAGAGGAGCAGGGAAAGCGGTATAGTGACTAGGATAAGGGCTAAACAACTGGGGAATTGTGGTTCGATCCTCGGTGGGACAAGAGATCTTCCTCCAAGGGTCCAGGCCAGCTCTGGGGATTCACCAAGCAGCCTACTCGGGGGGTGCCGTAACTCATTTTCCGGGAGAAAAGAGGCCGAGGCGTGAAGCTAACCCAATCGTTGCCATCTAGCCGTTACACGTTAAACACGCGGCCCGCCGAACTAACGTCTTCGGCCAGCGCGAGTTTTCGAACACTTAACTTACGCTCCCCCACTAAAATGAAGAACATCTGGTGAAATTCGCACATTTTGCTATATTTGGTAAACATTATTTCCGTTGTAATGCGTTTCGTGCACACTGCATGGAAACATCCTGTGTTGGAAAGCTGAGGAGTGAGAAAAACGTGGACGGCTATCTTCAACATCTCCCTTACCTTTCCAGTTTCAATTATCTGCTAATAATCATTAGTATAGTAAATGATTCTCAAATATAATTTCATGGAGTTGTTTGTTGCGTATTTCCTAAAAGAATCATCAGTGGGAAAGAAAGAGTGGGCAGTTTCTCACTGACGATTCAATCCACAAAAAGAATGTCCCCAAAACTAAATTACACTTCAATACTACAATGATTTTGGGGCGCTTTTGCAAAATTGCGAAAAACAACTATTAGTTTCGCTACGTCCGCCCGCAAGGAACAACTCGGCTCCCACTGGACGGATTTTCATGAAATCTGACATGAGTATTTTTCGAAAATATGTCGCGAAAATTCAAGTTCCGTTGAAATCTAACAAGAATAAAGGGTAGTTTATATGAAGACCAATATACATTTATGATCTATCTCTCTCAATTCTTCTTAGAATGAGAGACGTTCAGACAAAAGTTGTAGAGAAAATCAAAACACAATTTTTTTTTTTTCGAAAATCGTGCCGTGCATGAGATAATGTGGAAAAATACTGCACAACCGGGCAGGCCACAGGTGACAATATCGCGCATGCGCAGTGCATGCTGGATACCTAAGGCTACAAAACTCATAAAATATTGCTTTTCCACGGTAACAAGGCTGCATGAACGCGCCTCAATGTTACGTTATACGTAGGAATATACTGCCTATGTTGTTACTGAAATAATAGTAACAATGAACTGTAGTAATTTCAGTCCTTTAATTGCTGAACATAAATACATTTTTATTAAAAAATAGGGCATCTACTGCTAACTGGTCCGACGCCCGCGCAGGGAATGGAGATTTTCAAATACCCCTTGTGACATAAAAGGTTGGTCTATGCCGATGTAGCGCAAGGTTAAGAATGGGTAGTACTGTACTACCACACCCACTAGCAGCCTTCGAAGGATGCACGGGGAAAACATTGCTTCCACTTTAACAAGATTATGGAGATTAAAATATCACCAATCAAACCTATGTTATGTTGTTATTATCAAGTATTGTAATGCTACATGTTTCGGCTTCTTCTACAAAGCCATCATTAAGCAGTACGATATACTCGAAGAAATCTGTCCTGTACAATGCATAATAATGCACAATGTATAACGATAATAAGGTGTAATTATGTCTAATAATCTACAGTTGAAATCTCAACTTCATAAACAAATGTATACAAACTGAAACCAAATTAGGTAAAATCACAAAAGTAAATTATAAAAACACGTTGTGTACTTCGTGCATCGTATAAGTAAGTTATAAATACGAAATCGTGTACTTCCAAGGTACAAGGAGACTCCATGGGGCAGAGTCCTTCTGGAGAAGCTAACACGCTCTCAGCTAGTCAAGAAATTCCCCGCATATTATGGAACCCAAAAGTCAATTACCGCATTCACAAGAACCCGACACCTGTCCCTATTCTGGGCCAGATCAATCCAGTCCATGTCCCAGTCTCACTACCAGAAAGAGAACCATGCTTAATTTGGTAGCCTCGAGGGTGTCGATTTTTCAAGTCAACGTGCCGCCAAATTTATATGGATGCTGATACAAGTCTGTAGATAAGAATAATACAAATATCATCCTTCTGGACGGTGAAATACAATGTGCAACGATAGAAGAGCCAGGCATAACCGTCGCTACTGATAAAGGCCACTTGCCTCCTCAGTTGTTAAGAAGTACTTCTATAACACAGGAGAAACGTGGCCTCCCTTTAGGGTACTCCGATTAAAATTCTGTATCACCATGCCTACTGACTGGTAGTGGACGCATTGTATGCGGTCCCTCTGTTAGCCAACAATCGACAACGTTTGTGTTCAGGCAATTTATGATTCTTACAGCAGAACAACAGACAGAAACAAATCGGTAAAATAACAATATCTTTCTAGTACAGCTGAAAGACAACACGTTGAATGACAACATGCAGTTCGAACAGAATTCATGAAGCATACTGTCCAATCACAGAGACTTCTATTTCTGCATCTCTACTGGTATGATAACTGTTTTATTTTTTGGTTGGGGAGAACTTAGTATCCAAGTACTGGTCTACTGAGAACTAAAAGAAAGACGGTGTGGAAGAGTGGGCGAAAGGAACTTTGCACAGCCCACAGCTCGGATAGATAAGTGCAGGAAGGTACCAGTCGCCTGCAGCACTCACTCAGTCAGGACAAATTCTGTAAAACATGTCAAATTTTTCACACTTAACCTCAAAATTCCTCACTGTTGGCACGTAAGAAACTGTTAACCCATGAATATGGTCTGTCATGTTCTTACAGACTCTAGGAACTTTAGAAGTACGGTGTGGGGATGCGCTTCAATAGCACACAGTTCACAACAAACCTCGCGAGTATAGATCAGTAGACTTAAAAGCTGAAATACAGACAAATAACAACGAAAGCAAGATGACATTAAGACTATTTTTTCTTCTTACCAAAAAGTAGGCTACAACCTCACACATTTCATGACGCCCAAGACATTTCAAGACAGGGTCAAACTCACAAACCATGCTCCAATTAAAAAAACACTCCTCTTGAACTCGCATATATTGTGGATGCGAGAAGGACACATTTCCAGCGTATCAACCAGCTGGACTATGGACAAAACCGCTCCATGCCAGAATATCAGAGTAATACATGTTATCCGTACTCTCTTACGAATACCGGAAGAATTCTTCCAATCGTCCAGTCCACACCCCATGCCTCCGCTGTCTCAGCTATGCTGGCTCATATAATGATACTTGACTCACGGGTAACGCTTCTGTATTTCATTAGGACAGCTGACCGGTTCAGATCTCAGTGGGAATAAAGAGTAACCTCACTGACTTTTTCGTGATTTTCCTCACTCTCTCAAGACACAGTACCCATTATTCGGCTACCGCGCTTCCTTCCGCATACTTTTCAATTCATTACCCACTACCAAATAATCATTTTAAAGCGTCGTTTACATCGGTATAAATTTAGCCTACATCGAAAAACTTTAAGAAGTAAATCTCTTACTGTGCGCTTACTTTCCACTATTCCCCTTAGAAGTCTGTTGTTTCTGCGGAGTACACTTAGTAAATACTTGAATTATTTTCCACTCTACAAGAATCTGAAGAGTTAACTGCAGCAGGCGTAGTTATCCTTATTCCCCGTGTACGTGGGGTTGCAGAGCTATTCACACAGCTGCCACACTGTACCCGCCGGCCTGGCCAAGGGATATGAGGGCAGAAAGAACTGACTTCCCGTGGTGAGACCATCTTGACAGTTTCTTCACCCGTAACAATTAACACATAATCAAAATCCCCGTTCGACTATTTCATTACTGCTGTGGGATACCGACCATTCAGACACGGCAGAAAGCTGTACTTTATTCTTGTTAGGCCACTTCCTTTTACCCTAACGTTTGTCTCAATAGTTATAAGCACACGAAGTAAGTTTCTCTGGCGGTCTATAACAGTTAATTAACATCTCCCACGTGCCGGAACAGTAGACTGTTTAGAAATGTACGTCATCACAAATCATGTATTGCTGTAAAATACTGTGTGTACTTTACAGCAGCTACACACAGAGCTATAGGCAATAAGCCATCATGCAGAAACGCATTTTTTTAAATGTTTTGTTGACCGTGCATCATGATATATCCGTACAGTAAGAACCAACTGGAAGTACTATTTACTTTCAATTTATTTCAATAATTAACCTCTACATGTTTCGAGCAGGCTTACTGCACATCATCAGGAGGTACTACTCTGTATGTACAGCATTTGGTATATGTCATGCGTTTATGTTGACTGGCTGTTGGCAAGATCCGATCCTGCCAACAGCCAGTCAATATAAGCGCACGACATATACCAACTGTTGTATATACAGAGTAGTGTCTCCTGATGAACAGTAAGCCTGCTCGAAACATGTAGAGGTTAAGTATTGAAATATATTGCAAGTAAATAGTGCATCCATTTGGTTCCTATCGTACGTAGATACGCGTGTATAAATTGTGTTCATTATCATTCGTCACATAAAGGTTACGATTAAAATGGATAGTCTATAACAGCACAGAATGAAACAAAACATGACAAATTCTCAGGCAGCAACAATTTAACACAGAAACAAGCATAAACGGCAGACGAGATAACAGAATAGTACTGAGCAAAATTTCACTGTTACTGTCAGACTTCCCCTAAGCCCGAATGTGCAAACTATATTGGGATTGAAAATGTTGCAACCAATGGGGTTAGGAACATTCGTCTGCAATTTCAGTTTCAAAGGGAGAGAGGCACACGAGCTCAACCTCTTGTCAGTTGAACATTTCAGTATTTAATGACACCCTAACAGCTTCAAGGGCAATAAACGTCGAATTAGAAGCCAGCATAACGTATGGTGAACAGGAAAGGCTATGAAAATATATTAGGAGCCGATCGGATTCGGGACAGGTTGCTACCATCCAGTTAAGAATAAATAGTAGTCCAATCTCTTACACCGAATCACCCTCTCCGAAAAAAAACCCCCGCAAAGGGTGAAATATGCTAAATCACATCTTTGTAGTTCTGATGAAAATTTGTCTACCACACTGAAGAAAGAAAAAAGACTGAGGCTTATATGAGAATAGGGTGCCAGCCACGAATATATGAATCTAAAAGGGAGGAGTTAGAATGATTTCGGGAAAAATGTATAACGAGGACCTCATAATTTGTATGTACTTCTTCCCCTAAACACAGGGTTATCCGAAAAACGAAATGGGATGCGCACATGTCATGCACGGAACAGATGATATATGCAGTCCTAATTCAGGTGGCAGAACTCAAAAAGGTCACTTAAAAAGACCAAGGCTAGATTAGAGGATACTATTAAAACAGAATTGATTGAAACACGGTATGATGAGGACTGCATACAGGCAAGTCGTGGGGTTTTGTGAACATAATAATGAAACCTCGAGTTCCGTTTCCTAACTAAACGAACGGTCACAAAATTAGTGAACTTCAGATTCGATCATTATGATTCCACTCCGCACATACGGAATGGATGCAGTTAAAATTCTGTGTCAGAAACGTCCATTTAAGAGAGAAAAAAAGCTAAAATTTCTACAACTAATTGCAGACCCGTACCTGTATTTCGGATTATAATGCTAAAGTACACCTAATATCCAAACATGATCTTTCATAACGCGTAGCACTCATGTATCCGCTCATCGAAGCACGCCCTGGAAACATTAAAACAGTTAGCCGACTTCATCGTTGGGATGACTGATTTATAGAGAGATACAGGGCTAAAGCATCACTGGAAATCCCAGAACTTCAATTCAGGCCCTGCTATACCCACACATGCTTCAAGTGACGTTAATACCACATACACGAAGGAATTACAAAGTTGCGTTCGGGAGCGATCCAGATTAATTTTTAAACCCACGAGTGTACCTTTCCTGTTTTCTGTGCCTGCTCACTACTCGTTTTTGGACTTCAGACTTTAGGCAGAATCAAACTCTCACCCTTCATCCCTATCCTACCCCCTGTGGCGAGACGCCTCTTATCACCGCGGCTTCTCATACCACTACCTTCTCCCATTCCATCTCCTGCCTTTCCCTTATTCCTCCACTCGTTTGTTCGCTCGCAACATTTGGGATGCTGCTGCCGGTAGTATGGTTGCCTGGCAACGCTCTGGAGCACTCGAGGCGTTCCCCCGTTACCATGACAACCGTAGCCGGTGGACAAATCGTGAGGCCGAGCTCTTGAGTTGAGTGGCAGCGGGTCAAGTGCACTTGTGGACCATGCTAGGGGCTAGGGGGCTGCCTGCTACGGGCCCGGGAGGACACAGACGATTCGCGTTACTCCAGCGCTCGCTGAGTTCTGCAGAAATGAACGTACCACGAGGCAGAGAGAGAGAGAGGGAGAGCTAGAGATAGAGAGAGAGAGGTGCTGATGGACGATGATGTAGCATACTTATTAGTCGAACTGATGACGAGCAATTCCGTGAAGAACCACGCAGAATCTGCTATACACCAAGATACGGCCTATCATTAGGTATCAACTACTTCACGCTGGATGCTCTGAATGCAGACGACGACGCTCAAACCGTTATAGAAATGTTGGTAACATGAAGCCTTAACGATCGGCACCGTGTCCACGAAACAGTACCAGTGAACCACTTCCAGAGCCAGTTGAATCCCGTCCACATCATCGACTTTTTTTCGAGGATCAGTTTTAATATTATCCTTCTGTCAATTACTAGGTCTTCTAGCGGCATCGTCAAGTACTGCAGCTCCCTGAAGACGACTGCGGCTTGTGGCCGCAACATGCAGAAGCATAAAAAATACGTAATGTACAGTTAGTTGGGAATAAATCTGTGTATACGTACAAGACAATTGCACGGAAGATGAATAATAATGTTACAAAGGCCTACTGCGACTTCGTTCTTAAGAACGTGGAATATTCCAATTTTGCAGCGAACTTAGCGCCAAAACTCCTGGAACGAATAAGATAACGAATCAGTTTATTCTTTTCTCAAACCAAAAGTTGAACGTTTACCTATACCCTTGTGAACGATTAAACACTCCTAACGGTTCTAGTTGCCTTTTAAGCACGGCGTACTCTATAACAAAAACAAGATTAGGTATAATCACGCTCATATGTCGGCGGTTTCTTCTAATAATGCTCGTAGCAGGTAACGGATTTTCTTGAAAAGTGCTAGAGGAATTTGGCATTCAGAGGGTCGTGCCTCGTGATATATTCTTATAATGAAAGCCAACGAGATGCACCATTTCTCAAATTTACTTGATACAGTACTCTACATGTTTCAGACATGTAGAGTACTTTATCAAATAAATTTGAGAAATAGTGCATCTCGTTGGCTTTCATTATAAGAATGCTAGAGGAATCTACCAGACTTCGTGACCATTATTTCCTGTCATAAATAATATCAAAATGTGAGCGCGCCACGACAATATTTAATGAAATGCCATGAAATATGGTGTCGTACCAGGCTCTATAATATGCCCGAAGAACCTACAGCAAGCACGTCCGAAGTAGCAAGCGAGACTGTCTTGGCATGCGGCATTCAGTGATGCCATACACACACATCTGAAGGTGTACAGACTGTACGTAATTAGGCTTACCATTACTACACTACGATGGTGCGAGTAAATAATTTCTTTTTCCAAACCGCGAGCGGTGTGAAGTGCTGACAGGAGATTTGGACAAAACATTATGCAAACCTTGTAAGAACACACCGCCCCAAGTGTCCAAACGAGGGCAGGATGAGCAGAATTTTACAAAGCAGACCACCCTACCGGTAAAATTAAGTTCACAAAAATTTTCCGGTAATAATCAGTATTCAGATAAGGATACAACCGAGTGGTTAGCAACGAATCGTTCTGCTCGTATTCTTACTTTTGTTGACCGTGAATGAAAACGATGTTTTTTGACATGCAGTTAATTCTGACGTAAATGACAAATACTGACATTATTTTAAATTGAACTATTTTACGAATTCTTTTCCGTAATTTGGATTGTAACAAGAGTGACAAAATGCTGTGCCCCCATGATGAAGGCACTACGACCATTCGAAACGTCGGGAAATATCCAACGACACATTACACCCCCACACGTCTTGAACCTTCAAGAATCTAAAGTTTAGGCCCCTTTAAGATTATGATAGGTAAGAAAACGCTGTATTTTAGAAATGTGAAATAGGACATGGGGAAATACCGTAAACATGACACTTACTTTCGTATCTAGGTACAGGCGTAAATAATGCTCAGAAATATTTAGATCGTATAACGGTAATTTTAAATTTTTGGTAGCATCTCTACGACTTATGTTAGACATAAAGAAGAAAGCACACGTTATGATTCTTCCCTAAAGTCTTGTAATTAATAAATTTCCATTCCTTGCTATATTCGCTAGCTGTATGGTGTTCATTAGGTCACCTGAATACTGATAATTCCATCGTCTTCAAAAGTGATGGGCCAGCCATACAGAGTATACTTTTTCCTGAGACACTCAACGAAACTATTCCATCCTCTAAAACGCGAATGTTCGTTACCTTTCTCAAAAGAGCCCTCAACTGGTCCCTATTCAGAGCGAAATAAATCCAGGTGATAAAGCTCAATGACATGTTCGGACAGTTTACCCAGAATTTTAATTCGAAATTTACAACAATGTGCAAAATAACAAAATTTTTTAACTGAAAGTACTGTACGAAAAATTTCTGTGACACATAATACAACAGATAATAGCGCTTAGCGTCACACGTGAAACAGTACTGCAAAGCCAATCACGCAGATCAGCAATTTAAAACAACTTTATATGTAAACTGAGACGAGACACTCTTGCAGAGTCCTCCAAACGATGGGCATATATACATGATATGAAACCTCTTCACTTCCGCACTTATTTCAAATACCTTTCTATAGTCTCTTTTAAAGTGAAGGTGTTGACGCACTTCGCTGTCAAAAGAGTGGCAATAGCCTACAAATATACTTAAAAAGAGTTGCTAGTAGCAGGGTCAGGGGAGCATCAATCAAGTAATCAAGCGGAGAGGACTACTCTAGCTGGTTCGTTTGGAGCACGAAGGTGAAGTTGAGAGAGTGAAATTATTGTATAAAAGTGCTGCCTGCGATTCAGTCAAGTTGCTGAGCCGCTCTCGTCTGACGGCTGGACCAGCTGCAGAAGGACCTGATAAGTGCAGGGATGCTTTATTACAGATAGAGAATCGTACTGTTTGCCTGCATCGCTCTTACCTATATATGTACTATCCGTTCCAATACATTTAGACCGACCAATACAACGACCTTAAAATAAGAATGAGCGATTCAACCCACTTATTTGAAACGTCGTCGTTCATAATCATATTCTCATTTCAGACTGAATAAAGTTTCTGAACATGTGTGTCGCTACTGTAATGAAGAGAACGGGAGAAAAAAATGACAGTTTCGAAAGAAAAAAAATCAATTAGATTACATCAGGGTCGAAACATTCAATCAGGGAACGTGATTGACTTTTGACATGTTTGCCGGTACGAAACAACTGCTTTCCGGTATGCGCACCAGTTTAAAAAAAAGCGCTGTACAGATGTCTTACATGCAACTTCGATCCGCACACCTAAATGGTAACTAGGCCCACATAACAATTTTTTTTTAACAATGTGACTCTTCTCGCAAGGTACTCTGACAGTCACTTCTAAATGGCTGCATTTGGCTTCTGTGTAAAATTAATTACTCATGTGTAGAAATTTGACTCCAGGTCGTTAAGTCCTCAGTTTCGTGACTTTTGAAGTCTGTCGAAATGAACCTGAAAATTTTTCCAATGTGTAGACAGCTTCATGCTAGCCAGTACTTTGCCCATATTCTAAAAGAGCCACAATCGATGCACCTGTACTAACCACCTACCTAGCAAGCAATTACCTACCCAATACAAGGTCGCAGTTGTACAACCCGACGTCAGTACTGGTTACTAGCTAAGGTTTCAATTTGTACTTTGTCCCTCTCAGCCACCCAACACACATCCCCGTAATTTTATCTTCTATGTCCTTCTCGGACTGCCGAGTGGAAATTCCCAAACTTTCGGCATATGCCTTGTCTCCCCCTCCTTGCCACTTGCACAGCCTACCGAAGCCCACTTGATTTCGCCGTCTTTACAAGCTCTGTGTCTCGTATACACCATACACTATTCCTTATGCAACACCGCAGTTTCCTCATTGACTTAACCTTCTGGGACCATGCATACACGTGACTTTGTATTCAAATGCTTATCTCACAGACCTCTCACGTAAGATTTACACTACAAAATTGCGCGCATATGCGCATTACATTTCACGGACATTAAAAAATTCGAAGAACTGGTTAAGCATTACCAGCACAATTCACTGTAGCCTACCCCATGTTTTTGGTTCAGTCGTTTGAAAAAACGATGTGATCGGGAGAGGTGATGGTGGCTGTTCAACGGAGCGACTCACAAGATGCGATCCCAAGTGGACCTCAGAGTGTTACTTAAAACATTTAGTAGGTACTACTTCTGGCCTTATCGTACAAGTACACCCTCTCTTGCTCTGTCTGTGTGAGTGTTCTACTGGTGTATGGAGAGGATATATACTAGAGAGGTGGAAAGGAGCCGGTGAGTGGCCATCCAGTAACGGGAATAGGCCGCTCAAGAGCGCCATCTTCAGCTAGCGTATACATCTATTTACAGGGCCACACCAGTAGGTACGAAATCAAATCGTGTTTCTCCAGTTTTAACAGGCCCCACAGAAAAGTTTATATTCACTATGTATTCGGGTAAACATACACTATGAACTTAATAAGCCATCTATTATCATGCATTCTGTGAAAGCCTTATACATGAAATTCATGTTTGCTAATACATAGATTCGATGCCCATGCCTGTATCCGCGTTTCACCTCTCGAAGACTTTCACAGATTTTGACAAATTTGATACTGGTCATTAAACATATCTCAAGTAATGAAGACTGCTCAAAATACACATAAAAACGCGACATGAAGACAGTGTATATTACGGAGCGCAGTCTCTACTTGACTTCATCTGAATGGGTACCAGAAAGTCAGTCATTCCCAATGCAAGTCTGTGCGTATACTGCCTTAAAACAACTTGGAATTCTAGGCTGAAGAAATCCAACGAGATACAACAGTATGCAGATATTTATTTACTGCTAAATTACTCTACATGTTACGGGCGTCCATCGCGCCCATCATCACGAGTACATAACACTGTAGTTGCAGCTTCTGGTACAGATCATACTATCTGGGGAGCAAGCTCCCACAAACGTGACCAAATAAGTCCTAATTTGGTCACGTTTGTGGAAGCTTGCTCCCCAGATAGTATGATTTGTGCCAGAAGCTGCAACTACAGTGTTATGTACTCGTGATGATGGGCGCGATGGACGCCCGAAACATGTAGAGTAATTTAGCAGTAAATAAATATATCTGCATACTGTTGTATCTCGTTGGATTTCTGCAACCTAGAATTACGATGCACGGAACCACGAATATAAAAAAATTGGAACTCCTTAATTATCTGCCATTAATTTATTTTTATCATTTACTTATTCTTGGAGTGGCGTACGGCCGGTACTCGGAGTAATGTCCATCCCATGGACGACAGGAATAAACATAAAGCACTTGTGAAAAACTGACAGGAGACACGCAATGTACTCGGCAAAAACCTGTCCCAGTGTCACGCTGTCCATAAAAAATTAAACACGGTGTACACTGATAAGAAACATAGCACCTTCGCGATTACGAACCAGGCGAGCTACCGCCTGAGCTACGCTACGACCAGGCCTGCTGTTACCTAACATTTACTTGACTCACAAACCACAATGTGGACATCATGCCACTTAAGTCAAAATAACTCGAATATTCCGAAATTCTTAAGCATCAAAACACATCACCATGCGAACTTCCGAGATGGGTTAGACACTAGAAAGACTGTCACATTCTGTAATTTTGTGTGGTGACAGAGCATCCAAAAATAAGGAACTTCTTTAAGGTCGACTGTGGTAAAGGAACGGAAACCCGATGGTCTAGCCCCATACCGACAGTTTAATGAGCAACTATCCTTTCGCGTGAAGGAAGATATAGGACAACAACACACCTTCACGTTGCTTAGTATCATTTTTTACTTCAGCTTACTGAACGTTGCAACACTCCCTTATCGGGAGGGCAATGCTTCGAAACTCGACTTGGAGACAGGCTATCCTGAATTCACAGTGTTATTCCACATGTATTTCCAAAAATGCTGGGGAAGACGGTACAAACAGGCCACGATCGCTTCCTTCTACGTCCTCTTCCAATCATTATTCATAACCTACAATTCCATGTTGCTGGCCTACAGCTCTAGTTGAAAAATCGTCGACAAATAATTAAGAAAATAATCAATACAATTTTCAGCTGTCTTAACTACGGTGTTGCTTCATCCTTTGTTCACTTTAACAGATATTAATTACTGAAAGCAGAACTTATTATACCATGAACTATTAGGTAACTAGTGTTTAAATGATGGTATTTTGAATAGAGCTGATCACAGCCTTATATTTGTATATAATCGCAAGAATTATAATGCCATTCTATTGTAGTTTCTAGGAGTAATTGTGTGTACATCCCCCAAGTGCCTTATATTGTATGCGTTGGGGAATCACTCTAGCATGGCTTGTATTCTTCAGTGTTGGCCAACTATGGTATTCTTCCGGATGGATTGACTTTGTAAAAAGCTACACTCAGCTATAAAAGTGCTTAACAGGGGTGTCGAGGTTTGTGCAAAATGTTGGGTCTTCAATATTATTTCTTTCTTTGTCCAGCAATCAGATAATGTGCTGAGCGTCAATGTCCTACCGCTCCGCTTCAGCGATTTCCCACGACTACATACTATCTGTTATTAGATTCTGTACGCCAAAATGGGGATTTTCTGCTCAGCGAGATTCCGTTTTTTTTTTTATTCGTGTTGTGCATTCTGTGGAGGTAATGTTCTCATTCTGGCCTGCTACTGCCAGTTTCCATGTTCACTAGATGGTGGTTTGTATTGAGAAAAACCGGAACCTGAGTGTCAAAACTGGTGTAAAGTGTAGAGCAAGTCTTAACGAAACTCTCTAATTGCCAAACCTATTTCGCTTCAGGGACTGTTTTTACCTACTGACAGTGGTGTCAAAAGTACGGGGCGGGAGAGAAAAAGCAAGTTGACATCGGGGAGGTCTGGGTTCATGGTCACCGTACAGAACCACGTTCAGCCTTCAGCACTCTCTGTAATTGTATTTTGTCAACCAGGATCTACCTTAATTGATCTCCTTCTGTGCAGATTATTGCGTCGTGGGAGCAGAGAGTTAATTTCACTTTCTGTCTGGCAGGTCCGGTTCACAGTCGTACTTTAAAAGAACACTAACTTAAAAACTAAACCCGAATCTTTTTAATGCAGTCTAAAACATCTACCCTTCTGTTCCTCGCATGGGATGAAGGGTACACTTGCGTATGCTCGAGATGCAAGCAAAAATGCGCAATAGTTTTTAAGTAAAGTATCCATTATTTTTGCCCAATTTGAGCATAAAATGAAATGGAGCGACAAACTTTCGTACAATTAGTGAAAATTAAATCAAAAGAAAACAATTTCCGCAGTTATCGAGTTGCCGTGTACGGACGGACGGAAGGAGAGATTGATTTCAACAGGGGCTCTGCAAGAACAGAACGGCACTTATAAAAGGCCTTATACTGGAGTCATGTCTGTCTATCCGTCTCTCTATGATCCATTATCAGCGTTTCAATCGTTGGACAAAAACTCTACCTCACGCTGTGAAGCGATTCCGATTTTCCGCCATTCTGATTTGTAATGAAGCCTAGTTTACGCAACAGCATACACGGATATTCCAATGTATCCCATAAACCGCGTCACATTTAATTCAAATTCGGTATAAAAGACTTTCACCGAACGCTGTGGCGGCTATTCAGATTTTAAGGCATACCAATCTATAATAAAGACATACATGGACATTTCCGTGTGTATCTTAAAAACAGCTCTCGGATGCTGTTGGAAGCGACATACGAAGCTTCCAAATTTCAGGCATACTGACCTTGCTCATTCTTTACAAGTTCGTGCTACACGAGTATCCCATAACGTAATGCCGCACTTTAACTACCTCAGCCCTACCTACCATTTACCCCAATACCACAGGAGCTAAATTTCACTCTTCTTTTTATCGCGTTAATTTTTATGCGATTAGCTGTTTCAAAAAAAAGTACACAGTTTTCTTCACAAAAGCAGGGGCTATACTGAACCGAAAGGAACCAATATAATATTTACACAGTTCGAATATTAAATTCTGTAGAAATCCACAGCGTAGTTTCAGAGATGAAACATACGGAAGAAGTGAGATATAAAGTATCCCAATTTCGCCTTCATTTATTATGCACGACACACACAGCTGGTAAGAACTGCCAGAACTTGTAGAAGTACGTTGCTTAGCTGAGACACTGTACGACTCACATACATACTTGGTAGATCTAATTGTGTTACGTACTGATACACGTTTAATAGTCAGAACTGTGTGGTAGATCAAAGAAAATCTGAAGAGCAAATTACGTTCAAAAGTTATGTTTTGATTGATTCCATGAACATGATCGCATGTCAGTTAAGTGGAGGTTGTGGTGGTGGTGGTGGTGGTGGTGGTGGTGGTTCTGGTGCTGGTGGCAGGGGGAAGGTGCGCCCTGGTTCCCGATTTCCTTTCACATCAGCCCACATGGAATTCACTGCGTCCGATACTTTGTATTTTTTTTTTTTACAGAATAGTGAACACTGAAGGAGAGGGAGTTGCAGAGTTTTCCAGCACTCTGAGTGTTGGAGAGGCGATTGTTAGGTGGTTGAATGTACGGGACAGTGCCCCCATAAGAGCTCGCAGCTGCTAGGGTGTTGCATAGTCGATACTGGCCTTCCCTACTTTCCAGTCTGTTTTTAGAAATATTATTTTGAAGTGTATGTTCTTTGCAGTAACGTTATAAACAGTTCAAAGACACATATATGTCTTGCAGCAGAAATTCTCCTCGTCTTTTCTACGCATAACCTTATTACCGCATCAATATGTACACCGCATTTGCTATAATTTAATGCGTACACCGACTAAGAGAAATTACAGCAATGTACACATAAGTTGTACAGAATCTGTATATCAAGCAGCTATCGATTTAATCAACATTTCTGGAAATCGTTCACTCTAATCGAGATTAGTTTACTTCTCAATGTGAATTACAACTTTTCAGAAGACGACGATGGTGTAAAAATTGTGCAATATGATTAGGAAAAATTGGTACTGAAATGTCTCGCAACTGAGGGCGAAAATTAATAGGCTACAGACTGTACACAGAAAAATATGGCCGACGCCACGCAGTCTGACCTACTGTAAAATCATTAAATAAACAACAAATAAAGAAGCAGAATTACTGAGGATAAGCAGAAGTAATTACATGAAACCTTATATTAATTTGTAAGCAATTCTGACGGCCTCACTGTTGTCCTAAGTTCTAAAGCTTGAGTTAAAATTTGGCCTTCTTGCAAAAATAACCAACCAACCAACCAAGCAAATAACCAACCGATCAACCAACCAATGACGCACACGCTGTCATTTATGTGCTGCTCGAATGGCAACTCAATCGAAAACAGGAAGGGAGCATTCGTGTAACTGTTAGAGGATGGCCGTACGGACATTACAATAACTACAGATCAGAAGTAGCCTACAATTTCAAAGTTAACACTGAATAAGAACACACTGTATTTGATTAAATGACCATATTTTCCAATCGATTCGTTCTGAGGCACACCCAGCCTCCTATACTATGGGTAGGGGCTTTTCCTCTTGGGATAAGAAGGCTCGATCGTGAACCTAGAGTTAGAGTGAAAACGTCTGTTCCATGCCTTCATTCTCCCATACATGTTCATTAAGTACCGAAAAACGATGCCTTCTATTACGGTCAATTTCACGACGGAAATCCTCAAAATGATAAAATTAAGTTCTGCGGATAATGAAAGATAAGGAGAGATATGAGACGATCTAGGTTAAGAACCACTGCTACAGAGACTGGTTGTATGGTTCGTGATTCAAAACAGGCCTAACTCTGACGTCTAGGGATCCCTGAATAGTAACTCCACTGCTTTCCTTTGAATGCAGGCGTACTCTTGTATAAAACCACACTGTATTACTGCAGGTTTGGGTGACAAACTGCCATCGTATCCCCTGCTAAATGCATCATGTAGCAACCATACAACGGCCAGCCTGGGCGTCACCTCACCATAATAACACTGTTTGCTATCGCCTCGGGGAAGCACGAGGCCCCGATTACAGGGTCACAATACATGGATTAACGCCCCATTTCGAGGCGTTAAGCTGCATCCGGTAGGCACACGGCGTTTATACATATATAACCTTAATAGCTCGTACATCAATAGCTAAAGGCGTGGACTCTGTATACAGGGGAACGATTTATAGACAGTCCTCTGCTGAGGGAGTAATTAATAGAACTGACGAGAATTAGTTGCTGCATATTGCAACACATGAAGCAATCCCCTGTTCACACTACGGCGTCATTAATAAACCGGCCTAAACTTCACGTTATCATCATCATCATCATCATCAGCATCCGTAATACTAGCGGCGGCGGCGGTGGTGGTGGTGGTGGTAGTAGTAGTAGTAGTGGCTGCAGCAGCAATAAGGATATCTTGGTCTGTAAAGTGACTGTACCGATGACGAGAGTTTCACTCACAGTGGGGGCAAGAATTTATTCCCTTGATCACCACATTGTCGGGACCGGCTGTAGAAACGGACACACATTCCTATTCAGTCGGTAAAGAGGCCGGAGTGTGAAGCCGACTACTCACGTGGTTCTTCAACATTCACTCTCTCAGAAGTCCTTAAGGGGTGGAGCTTAAGCACACTAATAACTTAAAATCGTAATTTTGTAGCCAGCAGATGAGACTTACTTACGGTAATTGTTGAGTGATTTTGTTGGTCACTTATAGCATGTTTAGGTCTACGAAGTTGATCTAATGCATAACCGTTTGCTGCAGATCAGCTGCTAATGTTGTTTGTAAAGACGCTTATATATTAAAAAAATAATCTGCTTATATTAATGGTATTTTATATTAGTTGTGGTATTTTCTGAGAAGCTAAAATACTCTAGCAATTGTTTCTCACAATTCAGTACAGTTCAGTAACTCCTCGTTGAACGTTGGGGTTACAGTCCTGCAAATCGCAACGTACAGCGAAACAATGCAAGAAGCCGAAACTTCTCCCAAAATAATTAACTAAAATACCCGGGACTCTGACCATTGAAGACCCCTCTAGTTGCCAGCGAAAACAACGTTAATTCGAGACTGGGCAAAGTTAGATGAGGATAGCCCTTACGTATGATTCTTCTTCATATTGCTACCTTGGATATGTAGTAAAATTGAAACGAAATGTTTCATTTTTGTGGTGTGCGTTGCTTCTGTCTTGTTTTGTTATTTCGTCCTTTCAATTTGAAAACAAGTCATTTACAGCACGCAGCATCTTCAGTCTAATAACACTAATTTGCTACCACAAGTTGAACTATTTCATCACTTCGGATAGGTTCTCCGCAGATGTTTATGAATACCCCCTACTGCCACAAGGACATCAAACGTAAAACAAGGTCTATGCCAATTCGAGAACTTAAACACTCGGTTGTTTCTCTTCCTTCGTTCAATAACAACGAACACACTATGCATATTCGGGGTGGGAAATTTTAAGCAGTTCTGGCTTCTCACTGCAACCTTCAATGTACATATCATTCTTGACTAACATAAGGCCCGCTGAAATTTCAAACAGGAAACTCTTGTGGTTTTCAACACATTGCTTAATCACACTACACTTATTTCACTGTCATACGTACTTATACCCTTCTACACAGTAGGGACATTCAAACGTACTTGCCAATTTCAAGAAAGACGACCAACTATTTTAATAAGAAACCAAACGTGATATAATAAAAACGCACTAAGCGGTGCTACTATCTCCTGTTAAAGATCTACAATGCACTACCGACTAAAGCGTAACTGAAGCTTCCGTTCATCGCTACTGTGTTCTATCCCTACTTGCAGCTCCTACCATTTGTAACTGGAAATGCACACATTCAGAAAACAGCAAGGTATAACCTTTCATATACAACCTACAAATAATTTGGATTTTATTTTAGTCTGATGGAAATGTGTAGATGGGGTCTACACTTTCAGTATTTCGGATAGCCTTAGTGCCCCATCTAAACGTCAGTCACACAACCCCTGTCTGCCCCGTAATATAGCCCCAGACTGGATCCGAGTTATTGAACCACCATGATGGTCTTTTACATTATATAAGGAGTATTTTTACTCGCGAGTTTCCTTCCAAACAACGAAAACCAAACGACCGATTTGAATGAAGTTAAAATATTATAAAAGTATATTTTCTTTTTTTTAATGCATAAAGCACACATGCTCACACTAAACACCGTTCTTCTTATTTTTATTTTCGTTGTTACACCGTGCATGTTGTGGAGTTACTCAATTATTATACCAACTACTGCACGTATGTAAAATTTATAAAATTTACGCATTAAAACATTAAAAACGCTCCGACATGTTTCGATCCTAGGACCATCATTAGGGAGCTATATCGTCCTTGCTAAAGTCGCACTGCCACAATACCCAACTGATACAACGAAATTAACGTGACTTTTTATAGTGCGACTTTAGCAAGGACGATATAGCTCCCTAATGATGGTCCTAGGATCGAAACATGTCGGAGCGTTTTTAATGTTATAATGCGTAAATTTTATAAATTTTACATATGTGCAGTAGTTGGTATAATAAGTCAATAACCGTTCTTCTTGTCACACTAAGTCTACATTTTGTTTCCCAGAAGAGGCACATTAAACTTAAACTTCTTATGAATGTAACTGCTTCACTCGTGCACAAAAAAAAAAAAAAGTGAATATATTCCATTCGCTTTGTACTTGCATATGAATGCTTATGTTTATAACAATAGCTCTGTGCCCAGTCAGCCCAATTTGCGTTTCTCTACTTCGCATGGTATATAAATGACAAAGCTCTTACGCTTATTGCATCTCTTTTGTTTGTTTTACAAGGTCCGATGGACTGTTCAAACAGAATGGGGAAGAGACAGCAACGCTCGTGATATGGAATTTACAATGAGTTGTTCTCATTACGGTCATCTTATTTGTTGAAGGCTCCCGTATTTACACAGGATTCAAAACAAACTCAGACATACCGTGTTTCAGTTACGGGCACTGTGATGGATGGTTCCTACAGTAAGACGCTTTATTACTACATACGTACAAAGACTCATTTAAGCACTGGAAGTAATGGCCATGATTTATATATTACTAAATGATCTTAAGATTACGAACAATGTTGAATAAACTGCAGAATGTTTAAAGTGTGATAAGATGATGGTAAACGGTGAGTAGATACGGATTTGGGAGGAGGCGATAGTGACGTATTTGAAGTAGGCCCTTCCCTTCGTACGTGAGAGGAAAACCATGAAAAAATTGTCTGAACACATGGCATGCATGTCCATATTCGAACCCGGTACATTCTAAACACAGGTCTAGAATATACAGCTGCACCAGCGTGGTACCAACTGAATAATTCCAGGGACGACCAGAGTCTTTAAAAAATTATTACTTCCTCACATAGTAAGAAATTCCCCATATTTTAAGGAATCCAAAGGTTCGTCACCACGTTCGAGAGAGCACGCCATACGTCCGTATCCTGAGCCAGGTCAATCCAGCCCAAGCCCACATTCTTTCTTTAAAATACATTTTAATATTATCTTACTATCTCTCCCTAGGTCCTCCAAGTAGTCTCTTGTCCTAAGGTTTCTCCACCAAAACCCTGTATATATCTCTTCTTTCTCCATACGTGCTACACAAATCAGCCCATCTCAGTCTTCTTGAATTTATCACTAGAACAATATCTGGCGAGGAGAAAAAATTATGAAGCTCCTCACTACTCACTCTCCACCATTCCTCTGTCACCTCGTCCCTCTTATGCCCAACTATCCTCCACAGCAAAACATTCTCAGACACCCTCAGCCTATATTCCTCCTTCAGTGTGACAGACCAAATATCACACTCATATAAAATAACAGGTAAGATTATAGTTTTGTATATTTCAATCGTTGCACTTTTCTTTGACAGCAAACTGGAAGACAGAATATTCTTTCTGGGTTGGTATCAGGCATTCCCTGAGCTCAATCTGTTTTTAATTTTCTTTGTGAATACAAATTTGAATTGTTAGGGCTGTCGCTTTGAAACACACCACAGACCTGTCGCAACACAGACTACAGAATGAATGAATGAATAAGGGTTGTTTCCAAATATCTGAACTTCGCCTCACTTGCAACGGATTAATTGCCCGTCATTATGTTGTGATTTTGTCCTGCATTCTGTTCACAAGACATGAACGCATACTTAGTTTTCTCTGCATTTACCTCTAAACCAATATCCTTACTAGCGACTAACAAAGCCTCTGTGTTTGTAGTAGTTCTTATATAATGCACGCTTTACCCAATACATTATCATAAGAAGATATTTATGTACAACATATGGAAAGGGAGAAAGAACTGTGGCCTACTTCAAGATACTATGGCAGAATTCGCAACGAAGAACTAATGAAAGCTGCAAAAACCCCACACGGGCAGCCGGCGTTTCAACCCAGAATTGTTACAGGTCTATGTTTTCGGAACAGAAACACAACATCTTAGACGGTAAAGAAATTAACAATCTCAGTCAAAACTCAATTTATTTACAACTCTGGAAATAAGTGTAAATAATATTCATACTGCGAATGTAACTGTCGTCGTTCGATGCCAGCTAGTTATTATGCCTTTTGTGCCCAGTCAAGAAAATGCGACGTATTTCAGAGATTATTCTGGGGAAAAAATGAGCTGGACTGTTAACTCTTGGTCATTGGCGGTATTAGACTACAGAATGGTCTAGTCACACTTTGCTGTACTAAGAGGTACTGCACTGCTGATGACGCTGACGAGTATGAACACCGTTCACGTCGCAAAGCGACTCAATAATTACAACACGCCCACGATACTTTGGAAATCACAGACCATCATTGAACATCACATAGTTTAATGCCCTTTATTTATATGTATGACGATAATTAACTACACTTTTAGCCCTTTCACTTAACTAAATATAAAAATTTTGTAGTGGAAGTTAGAAACCAGAATGTTGTGTTTGGTCGTCATAGTTCAGACTCACAATAATAATTCATCGAAAGCCAAACAAGAAATTTTGTTCCTTTTCCCAGAGACTAATTGCGAATAATCACTCGTCGAATGGCACAAAGGACCTGCAGGTTTGTCCGTCGGATTCAGAAATCAGAATGAGTTCACCCATACCCATACGACGTTATAAACGAGTCTCTCAGGGATGGTGGGGTTTTAAATTCTGAATCCCCCCCCCCCCCCCCCCCCCCGCGCTCCCCCCACTATTTAAAAACCCACACGACAATAGAGGACAAAGAA